>OGCI01001582.1_pt1 | contig 18375 bp, 17 predicted proteins | sample 1570021 | NCBI WGS metagenome assembly OGCI01 (sample SAMN06264664, study PRJEB24512) | hot springs metagenome | isolation source: Hot spring water | place: South Africa: Tshipise | collected 2015-06-21 | reverse complement strand
GCGATTCTGCCGGTGTCCGGTGGTGACAACTCGGATACTAGTGTTAACCAGCGCCTGGTGGAACGGGCAGAGATACAACTGATGAAGATTCTCACCATTTCTGTTGTTGACCGGAGCACAGTGGCGGCGATTCTTAAAGAACAGGAGTTTTCCTATTCCGGAATGGTTGACCCGCAGACCGCAGCAAGACTGGGAAAACTGATGGGCGCATCCGCGGTAATGACCATCCGCATCAGTCAGGTGAAGCACGACCCGTTCTTCTCGGATTCACCCGACCAGCGCGATGCCAGCCTGACCGTGCGCATCATCAATGTTGAAACCGGTGAACTGCTCTATTCTGCCCAGGGTGAAGGCGCCAGTTTTTCTGGCGCAGAAGAGGCGCTGACCGGAGCGCTGGATGTCGCCCTTTTACCGCTTTTAACACATGGAGGTGTAAAGTGAAAAGCCAGCACCGGCACTGCTGTTCAATAATATTGACAGCAACGCTGGTCGCACTGTTAATCGGCTGTGCCCTCCCCAGCGCAACTGTCCAGCAGACCGGGTCGGTTACCACACCGAAACAGGCACCGGTCAGCGGTCCGATTGAAATGCCCCGGATACCAGAAGAGGGATTTACCACACCGGTACCGGTAGAAGAGATTGTTAAGCCCGATGAGATTAGCGAACCGGTTCCGGGTGGCGTGATTGACTGGGGTGTTGGTGTTGTCCGGGCAAGGGGTTCTGGTGTTATTGACCCGGGAGACCCGAAGCCGACACGGGCAAGGTTGATGGCAGAACGGGCAGCGGTGGTTGTTGCCCAGCGTAACCTCCTGGAAATCATCAAGGGTGTGCGGGTTGACTCGGACACCAGGGTGGAAAACTTTTTTACTCGTTATGATGTCATCTACTCCCATGTTGAGGGCATCGTTAAGGGAGCCCGGCAGGTGGGTCCGGCAAAGTTTGACTCCCTTACCGGTGTGGTGGAGGTGGAACTGGAGGTCAATCTGACCGGACCGCAGAGTGTTGCCGATGCCCTGACACCGGCATTAACCCCGTCTACTGGCACACAACCACCGGCAACCGCCTCAGCAGCGGTAAAGGAGTTCTTCCGCCAGTATTCCGGACTGGTGCTGGATGCGGGCAACACCGGTCTCAAACCAGCGCTGTTTCCAAAAATCTATGATGAAGCGGGTAATCTGCTGCTGGACACCCGGGAGTTCTACCAGTATACCGGCAGCACCGGACAGAAGGTTCTGCATTACATCAACCGTCTGGATGAAATCATTGCCCGTCCGGAATTTGCCCGGCAGCCCCTGGTGCTGAAAATAAAACAGGTGCGGGGAAAACTGGGTGCGGACATCGTTTTAAGTAAACAGGATGCGGACCGGTTGAAATGGTTAAAAGATGGCGCCCGATTCCTTTTTGATGCCGGACGCTTCCTTGTTAAACTTTTGTTATAACCACTATGAAAATCAGCAAAATTCTCTTTTGCCTGGTAATCAGCACCGCCGGGTTCCTGGCTAACTGCTATTACCCCGCCTATACACCACCAGCCGCAAATACCACCACTACCACCACAAGCGAGGTTGTCCTTACCGGTGGTGAGGGTAGCGAGGTCATCGCTGAAGGTGTGGCAGCGATCACCACCAGCGCTGACATCGCGCGCGACCAGGCGCTCAAGGACGCCCTGCGCAAGGCGGTGGAACAGGGGGTGGGCAGTTTCATCAATTCTGAAACCCGGGTGGAAAACTTCCAGCTGCTATCTGACCGGATCTACTCCCAGGCGACCGGCTATGTTTCATCTTACCGGATAGTCAGCGAGTCCCGGGAAACTGACCTCTACCGGGTGATTATCCGGGCAAAGGTGAAGATGGAGAAAATTGAAAATGACCTGCAGGCGATTGGCATTCTCGTTACCGAGCAGGGACGACCAAGGATAATGGTGGTGGTGCGCAGGGTCGCCAGTACCAGCCAGATTGCCATAACCGAACAAACCCTTGAACCAGAAATGATTGAAACCATGCTCTCGGCTGCGTTTAGCGAAAAGGGCTTTCCGGTTGTTGACCGTGCCACATTAGAAAAGATTCTTAACAGCGAACGGCTGAAAAGAATTCTGGAAGGTGATGAGCGAACCGCTATCCTGCTCGGACTGGAATCCGGGGCAGAGATCGGGGTATTCGGCACGATGCAGGAGGCGACCGAGCGCAAAACCGTTCCCTACGCTTCGCAGGAAAAGGAGTTTTATCGGGTAGACCTGAACGTGCGGGCGGTCAATCTCAAAACCGGAGAGATAATCGGTGCCACCGCCTTAACCGCAGCGGTGCCATTCAGTCCGACCGAGGCACGGCGTCAGGCAGCAGACTCCACCAGCCGGGTGCTCATCTCCCGCATCCTCACCCGCTGGCAGCGCCGGCAGAACCTCACCCAGATCTATGCGACAGAAGCAGACCACGAAAAGATTGAACGGTTAAAATCCGAGATTATGGCAAAGGTGCGTGGGGTGCAGGCGGTCATCACCCGACAGTTTATCGGCACAACCGCAGTGATTGAGATTGTGTCCGAGACCGCCACACCGGAAATCATCCAGGAATTGACCGGCAGAAACCTTGCCATCCCGTTTCAGATTCAGGGTTATTTTGGCAACCGCATTGATATAAAATTTATCACCGAGGAGAGATAAAAAGGAGGCAATATGAAGAAAAAACTCCTGCCTTTTGTTGTTATCATAATGCTGTTAACCACACCTGTTCTATCAGCAGAAGGGGATACATTAAAACCTGCTGCCCTTTTTGTCCATCCTGATGCTGCTGGTAAACTGCCCTTGATTGGCACGGTGGCGATAACAATCAGCGGTGTTGACCGCACCAGCGCCCGGCTGATTGAGGACGCCATCGCCATCGCGCTGCTTGCTGATAGCATCACCGTACTCTATCCCGGGCAGAAAGACCTTAACCGGGAACGTCCGGTGCCACCTGACCCGGTAGCGTGGGCAAAGAAACTTGGTGCCAATACCTTAATCACCGGCACCCTTGTTGCCCGCTGCGGTCATTGCGCCCGGGGTAAAAGTGGTTGCCGGGATGAAAGGGTGCGGGCGGTATCTTTTTATCTTGTGGATGTACCCCAGGATAAGATACTTCTCTGGGCACTCTATGAACCATCGGAAAACACTCCGCCCAGCGGGGTGGTTAATAACTTTGTCCGGATAATGAAGGAAAGTTTAACAGAGAAGGAGGAAAAATGAGAAAACTTTTTGCCCTGACATTAATACTCCTTACCGCCTGTTCTACTTCCCATTATGTCCGACCAGATGAGGTTACCGAATGGGATTACACCTACTCGGACACCGATATGAAACTGCTGGCAGAAAAGATGGTCATGTCGCTGGCGGAGCTAAAACTGCCAGCAAAGTCAAACACCGCAAAACCGGTTCTGGCGTTTCTCACTATCGGCAACCGCACCTCCCAGCACATTGACACCGAGGGGATTGCGGAAAAGATAATGGTGGCGCTGGTGAAACTGGGTAAATTCCGCATCGTTGACCGGGAACTTTTAAAACAGCAGGCAAAAGAGATCGCCCTGCAGGAGACCCAGCGGATTGATGTTGATGGCGCAGTAAAACTGGGCAGTCTGATCGGTGCCGACTACTTCCTTACCGGCGACATAATGAGCATTGAGAAGACCAGGGGGGCGACCACCCTCGCCTATTACAAGTTAACAATGCGCCTGGTTAACGTCCGCACATCCGAGATCGTCTGGGCCGAGGAACAGGAGTTAAAAAAGAAGAGCAGCAAAGCCTGGTACGAATAGCCCGGTAAAAGATGGAACGACGGTATCGTTCCGCACCTATCCTCCTGTTTCTTCTGACAATTCTTAATTGCCTGCCCAGCCCCACCACCGTCCAGCCAGCAAAACCCCGCTACTTCTCTAACCTTGCCTATGAACCGGCTATCGCCCGGTATAAAACAACGGTGGCAGAGAAGTTCAAGGAAAAAGACCTGTCCTATATCCTTTCGCTTCTGAGTTATGGTATAACATCGCTCTACGGTGGCAATGTCACCGAGGCAAAAAAGGCGTTCCTTGCCGCCTACCGGGTGGATGCTGGTGACCGTCCTGAGGCGGCAAAAATTTACGACTGGCTGGTGGTTGATTCCCGAGCCGTGTACAAACTGAAAAAACGGGAGCGGGAACTGCTGCACCTTTATCTTGGGCTCTGCTACCTTTTTGAGGACAATCTGCCTGAGGCGCTGGTGGAGTTCAAGAAACTGCGCCAGTTTGACCAGGACGCCTCAAAACTGCCGGTGGTCAACTTCTATATGGGGTTTGTTTTTGAAAAACAGGAAAAGCTTGATGATGCCCTGATTGAGTATCGCGGTCTGAAGGAAATGAAGAACAGTTACTTTGCGGAACTGGGTGCAAAACTGATGGATCGAATCGCACTCCACCGTGACAGCGGTGTGGTGCCAGCAGGGGATTCGGTGGATTTAATTGTCCATATTGACCATCAAACCGCCACCGCCCTGGGCAGAGCCGAAGTCTACCTGAACAACGAACAGCCTGCTGCCTTCCTGCCGGAAAAGGGTGACAGTTTTAACGTCCGTTTGACCGCTGCTGAGGCGAACCGCAAGACAATGCAGGAGGTAGCGGCAAAGGCGGCACGACTGGGGTTGAGGCTGTTGAGCGAACAGCTCCTGGAAAGGGTAATGCCGGGTAAGGGCGGGGACATCGCCGAGGATGTTGCTGACCTTACGCTGGGTAAAGAAGAGGAAAATAAAGACATCCGTGCCTGGGGTTATGCGCCACTGAACATCACCGTCGCCCGGTTAAAGATTCCCCGCAATACCAAGACGGTGCGGCTGGTGTTTTACAATCAGGCTGGAGCGATGACCGGCTTCTGTGACTATCCGCTTTATGGCGAAAACGGCCGGGCAAAATTTGCCGTCGGCACATTCTTTGTCATCGCCGGTCTGGCAGAAGAGTTTTATGTTTATCAGTAGTTAAAGAAAGGAGGTTAAAATGAACCGTTTGCCAGTTTATCTTCTCATCCTGATAATGTTACTTGCCTGTTCCAGTACCATCAATTCCCTCTGGATTAACCGGGAAACCGATACCCGGCGCTGGGTGGTAAACAACCCGTTGCTTGCCAGTGATATTCGGGTGCTGGATGTAAAAGAGGAGGAGTCCGACGGTGCCCTGATTGTCAATGTCCTGTTAAAAAATGGCTGGCGTATGCCCATCGGTGGCAAGGTGAAGATGCTTTTTTATGATAAAAACGGCGTCCAGATTGACGACCCCTGGGGCTGGCATCAGATTATGCTGGAGTCCAATCAGGAACAGTGGGTAAAATTTATTGCGCCGAAACCCGCTGCCGAGATCTCCAGAATGAAGCTGATGATTCGGGGCATCAACCGCTACTCCTCGTCCGGGTAAACCAGAGATGAGATGGCGACCAGCGAATTAATCGCTTAACCGGTCTATTATAAAATAGAGTCCGCTCCCGGGTGTTTATTAACGCCGCGGCTGTGCCTGCGGTTGCGATAACAATGCTTAACATTTTTATTGGCAATTAGTTATAATAAACTCCCCTGTCAAAAATAATAAATACCGGGCAGGCTGGGGGGTAGTCCCCGGGGTTGTCCCGGGGATAACCGCCAATCGCTCACCCTGCATAACTCGGGAATAACCCCGGAACCTTCTTCCATCCGCTACCCGGTTGCTGACACTGTTTATCAAACCGATGATAACCCGGAATTTCTGTCAGAACATAGCCCGCAGCAGTTTACCGCTACCAGTATCATGGTCGGTCGGCAGTGTGCCTGGCTTGACTTTTGCCTGTGATGATTAAGAATATCATCTGTGGACCGATTCCTGATTCGTGGCGGGACACCGCTAAAAGGCACCGTGACCACTGCCCGGGCAAAAAATGCTGTCCTGCCCCTGCTTGCCGCCTGTCTTCTGACCGAAGACACCTGCATAATTGAGGATGTCCCGCTGCTGGAGGATGTCAGCACCATGCTTAAACTATTAAAAACCATCGGCGCCCGGGTAGAACAAAACAATAGAACGGTAAAGATTACCGCCCGGGGAAAATTAAACCGGGAGGCGCCTTATGACATTGTGCGCCGGATGCGGGCAAGTTACTATGTCCTTGGTCCGCTCCTGGCACGATTTGGTAACTGCCGGGTGTCCCTGCCTGGTGGCTGTGCGATTGGACCACGACCGGTTGACCTCCATATCAAGGGCATAACCGCACTGGGCGCCCGGGTCACAGTGGCGCGGGGCTATATCCATGCCCGGGCAAAGTCCCTGCACGGCGGAACGGTAATGCTTGAAGGCTACAAGGGACCAAGTGTCGGCGCAACCATCAACACCATGATGGCGGCAACACTTGCCCGGGGCGAAACGGTGATTGAAGGCGCTGCCTGTGAGCCCGAGGTGGTTGATACCGCCCGTTTTCTCAGCGCGATGGGCGCCTCTATCAAGGGTGCTGGCACACCGGAAATCCACATCTCGGGGGGAAAGGAACTTGCCGGTGCCCGGCACCTGCCGATCCCTGACCGCATTGAGGCGGGCACATTTGCGGTTGCCGCCGCCATCACCCGGGGCGAGGTGGAAATAACCAACTGCTGTCCCGAGCATCTCACCGCCGTCATCACCAAATTGCGGGAACTGGGCGCTGAGGTGGAAACATCCGCTGACCGCCTGTGTGTCCGGACGAACTCCCGCCCCGGTCCGATTAACATCTCCACCGCTCCCTATCCCGGATTTCCCACTGACCTGCAGGCACAGTTCACCGCCCTGCTTGCTCTTGCCCGGGGCACCAGCACAGTTACCGAAAACATCTTTGAGTCCCGTTTTCTCCACGCCCTGGAATTGAACCGGATGGGCGCCTCCATTGACATCAACGGCAATATGGCGATCATCCACGGCGTGGAACGATTGACCGGCGCCCAGGTAATGGCATCAGACCTGCGCGCCTCCGCTGCCCTGGTTCTTGCCGGTCTTGCTGCCCGGGGTCAGACCGAAATCCTGCGCATCTATCACCTTGACCGTGGTTATGAGCAACTGGAGAAAAAGGTCAACCAGCTCGGTGGCAAAATCAAGCGCATCCACGTCAGCTGAACCTGTTCCTAAAATACCGGTTCAGGTGCGGGATATTGTCATCGGTGCCGGCGCACCGGTGCGTGCACAGTCACGGACCCAAGCCCGACCCGATGCTGTCCGGGCACCCGTGCGCCAGATCCGCCGGCTGGCTGGTGCCGGCTGTGAACTGGTGCGGATTGCGGTGCCCGACCAGAACGCCGCCTCGGCCCTGCCCGCGATTCGCCAGCGCACCAACCTGCCGCTGGTTGCGGACATCCATTTTGACCATCGTCTGGCACTCGCCGCAATCAAAGCCGGCTTTGACAAGATCCGCATCAACCCGGGTAATATCGGTAGCAAAGAAAAGGTTGGGGAGATAATCCGGGCAGCAAAGGATGCCGGTGTTGCAATCCGGATTGGCGTCAATTCCGGTTCAATCCCGAAAGACATCCTTGCCCGCTACCGCCACCCCTCACCACCGGCGCTGCTGGCAGCGATCGCCCGGGCACTGGAGGTTTTTGAAAAACTGGACTTCCATAATATCGTCCTCTCGGCCAAGACCACCAGTGTCCGAGACTTGATCACCGTCAACGAGATGCTCGCCCGCACCTACCCCTATCCTGTTCATCTTGGGCTGACGGAAAGCGGTTCACCATTTGTCGGTGGTATCCGTTCTGCTGCTGCGCTGGCACCGCTCCTTTTGCAGGGCATCGGTGACACCATCCGCATCTCCTTAACCGGTGACCCGGTGCTGGAGGTTATCGCGGGCTATGAACTGCTTGCCGCTCTCGGACTGCGCCAGTCCCGACCCCTGGTCTACTCCTGTCCGGGTTGCGGACGGACCCGGGTAAATATCAACCGGCTTGCCCGGGCAGTGGAAAAAGGGCTGAAGGGGATAAAGGCGCCGATCAAGGTGGCGGTGATGGGCTGTGTTGTGAATGGACCGGGTGAGGCACAGGAGGCGGACTTTGGCATCGCCTGCGGTCAGGGACGGGGTGCGCTATTTGTCAAGGGTAAGGTGCTCCGTTCCTATCCTGAAGACCAGCTGGTTGCTGCCTTGCTCAAAGAGATAACAAGGCGGTTATGAATAAGCGCTATCCGCTACCGCACATCAGGCAACGCCTGCTCATCCTGGTCGGTCTCCTTTTCTTTTACCCTTACCAGTCCGGCAGCGCCTGCACCATCGGCGCCTTCACTGCGGCGGTAATGAGCGAGGGACGGGCGGTTCTCTGGAAAAACCGTGATGTCAATAACCCGGACCAGGCGATGAAGTTCCTGCGCGGAAAGAGGTTCGCCTATATCACCAATGTGTATGCCGGAGAGACCGAGAACGCCTGGGCCGGGATAAACGAGGCGGGGTTCGCAATCATGAACTCCAACTCCTACAACCTCTCCGGTTATTCTGACGGTGCTGACGATGGCAACATCATGGCACTGGCACTGGGCACCTGCGCCACTGTTGACGATTTTGCCCGGCTCCTGGACTCTTTTAACATTGTCGGCAGGGAGACCCCGGCTAATTATGGCGTGTTTGACAACCTGGGCAATGTGGCGATATTTGAAGCCAGCCACACCTACTACACTCGCTGCGATGTCCGGGCAGATTCCCTTGGTTTCCTTCTGCGGGCAAACTACTCCATGTCCGGCGGACCGAGCCGGCTCCTGGGAAAAAACCGCTACCAGCGGGCAATGGCGCTGTGCCTGCCGGCAAAAAGAGAAAACCGACTCTCAATTGAGTTTCTTATCCAGACCCTTGCCCGCGACCTGGGACAGGTTGACTTTGACCCTTACCCGTTGCCCTTCACCAGAACACTGCCGCCCCTGCCTCGTGGTTATCTGCCCACCGATACCACCATCTCCCGGGCAACAACCCGCTCAGTGGAAATAATAGTCGCCCCGGCACCCGGTGCCAGCCCGGCAAGCGGCATGATCTGGGTGTTATTAGGAGAACCGATCGCCAGCCTGCCCGTTCCCCTCTGGCTGAGCGCCGAAACTGTGCCCGGGGCGATGGATGGAAAAATTACCGCCCCGCTCTGCGATGAGGCGCAAAAACTCACCCGCTACCTTTACTCTGACCCCAATTTTCCTAAAGCGGTTAACACCTTCCGGCTCGCCCGCTGGCTGGAACACATCGCACCGGTAGAATCAACCATCTTCGCTACCGTCCGGGAAAAAGAGGCACAATGGGGTCTATCTGGTCCACCACCCGAATCGGCCCGGGCTTTAACCGAATCCATCTGTCAGCTGGTCCTGAACACCTATCAGGAATTCTGGAAAAATATTGACCTGGAGATGTTGCCGCTCGCTTTAAAAAGTATCGTTCTACCATCTCCCGGCACCGCCGGGCGGTTGCCGGCACCGGGATTTACCCTCTACGACCCGCTGGGCAGAAGGGTAACGCATAAACCAAAATCTGCCGGCATATTCTTTCTCTACAATGGCAGGACCCGGCAACGGCTGGTAGTCCTGAAAACAATTTAACCATTTACCAGCGACGGTTGTTTTCTCTAACCGCAGTTAAACAGCGGTGCCGGCGAGTGCGGCACCAAACGCCGCACCGAGTAACGGAAACTGTGCCCGGCTCACCTCAACGCCCAGCGCCCTTTTCAGCGCCACCAGCATACCCTCGTTCAGCGCGGTGCCACCGGTAAAAACCACATCCGGAATAACTGTTAACCGCCTGGCCATATTGACAACCCGTGTTGCCAGCGCCTGATGCAACCCGGCAATTATATCCTCCTGGCGCACATCTGCCGCCACCAGAGAAAGTATCTCTGATTCTGCCATCACTACACAAAGGCTGGAGAGTAATACTGGCTGCTGGGAACACTGGCTCAACTCTCCGAACTTTTCAATCGGAACACCCAGCGCCCGGGCGATGAACTCTAAAAAACTGCCGGTGCCAGCCGCACACCGGTCGTTCATCACAAACTCCTGAACCGCACCGGCCGGTGTCAGCAAAATCACCTTGGAATCCTGCCCGCCGATATCAATAATCGTCCGGCAGCCAGGATGCCACCTCCGGATACCGGTAGCGGTGGCGGTGATCTCGGTAACGGTGCGGTGGGCAAAACCAGCGCTCTGCCGGGCATAGCCGGTAGCAACAATCATCCCCAGGTCACCGGCACCCAAACCAGCACCAGCACAGCACTCCTGAAAAACCTTTTCTGCCTGCTCCCTGGGCTTCATTCCGGTAGGCGCCACCCTGGTTGCAACCATCTCATCCCGCTCGCTGTCGTAAATCACCACCTTGGTGTTCACCGAACCAACATCAATCCCGGCACTGAGCATAATCCCTGAACCTCCTTTCTATTCCCTTTGCCGCAAAATCGGAAACTGATAACCGCTCGCCTCCCGGGCACCAGCAACAAATGCCCGCAGGTTCGCAACCGGCGTTGCCAGCGGCACCTCGCACCCGGTTGCCGCCACATAACCCCTGGGACAGTTTTTTCCCTGCTTAACCATCGCCACCACCCGTTCATAAATATCTTCCGGATTGCTTAACCACAAATCAGAGGTATGGAAATTGCCAATCACCCGCACCTCCTGACCAATAGTTTTGATGACCATGCCCAGGTCAACCAGGTCAACGCTAACCAGGTCAGCACCAGTTTCTGGTAACAGCGTCACTATCCCGCTGGTGTCGCCACAGATATGCAAAACCACATCCAGGTCATAGCGATGGAGAAATTTAATTATCTCCCTTTCTCCAGGCAGGGCAAACTCCCGATACTGCTCCGGGCTCAGCACACTGCCCGATGCCAGCGGGTCAACGATAATCGGTAGCGCGCCCGCACGGATTAAAAGCCGGCAGAACTCCTGCACCGCCCGGGTGCTATAGTCCAGAAGCACCTTAACCATCTCCGGTTTCTCCAGTAACCCGAGGAGAAAACTCTCCGGTTCCACCAGTTGCTGGGCAGTGGTAAATGGTGCTGGCACATAGGCAAGCACCGGCACAATATCAGCACACGCCTCCCAGGCGTAATTGATGGCATCCAGATAAACTTTAACCCGACCACCCAGTTTTATCTCTGCACCGCACTCCGGCACCGCACGCTCCAGTTCTGTCCAGCGCGGGGAGGAGAGCACCGGCAGGTCGTCCTCGGGATAAACAAACTCTGAACCGAGCGCCTCAGCAACTATACCCACCTCAGAAAAGATGGAGATAAAATCGGTCTGGTAAAATTCCCTTGCCTGCAACTGGCATCGCGCCAGCACTTCACCATTGGTGTAATAGTCACGCAGGCGAACACCGGTGACCACCGCCGCATGACTGGTGAGCAGGGGGAAGATTGGTACACGGTCCTGCACCTCATCAATTACTAACAGCCCGAACCGTTCCCGGGGAGTTAAAAGTTCGCTCACCTTCTGCTCCTTAAAAGCTCTAAAAAGGCGTCAATACGGGTCCGGGTCTGACGGTCAATTGCCTTGTTCGGCGGTGCCACATCAAACTCCAGCACCGGTATTGAAAGCCGACTCTTAATATAGTCGGCGATAAGTCTTGACTCCATCGCACAGTGCGAACCCCCTAACAATCCAGAAACAACCACCCCTTCTGCTTCCCGTTCCACCGCCTCTCTTAAAAATCCCGCCAACCGGGAACGGGAACTGCCGATCAGCGAAGCGGCGAGCAGGGAACGGGCAATCGCCCGCAACGGCGGAAGGGTCTCTTCAATCAACACCAGCGCCTGGTTAATAACATACTCGGTGCTGACCAGCCGAGCACCACGGTCCTCCACATAGGTGAGAAGCAAAGGGTCGGCAGGGGGCGTAATCCAGCCCAAACGCAGGGCGTCTTCGGGCACAACCCGCTCGCCCCGCTCCTTTCTTTTTTGGGCAGTCTGGAGCAGGTGTTCAACCACGCCGGTCCACTCGGTCAGGTCAGAGTAGTAGTGAAGACAACCAAACTCCACCACCATCATCTCCAGTGCCGGTAGAACACCGTCCTGATAGGCAAGCGTCTTTAACTGTTCTGTAGCCTGCCGGATGCGATTTGCCCGTCTTATCCCATCGCTGAGTAGCGCCTCGGTCATCTCGGTGCCAGTTAAATCTGCTAACGCCTTTAGCACCTGTTGATACTCCGCCACCAGGAGTTGCTCAAACCTATCTGCCTCGTCCTCGTTTACCGGACGCCGTGGCGTCTCCACCCACAAAACATCGCTGTACCTACCGGCTACCAGACTCTCCACCGCTGAATAGTCATCACAGGAGGCACCGGTAGCAGCAATCACCAGGTCCGGGTCTGGAAAATAACTGTGCTTGGCAAACGCCCCCAGCGCTGCCCGGGAAAAACAGGACGCCTCACCCATCCCCAGCTCCTCGGCCTTGTTGAGTAAAACCTTGCTCTCCATCGCAAACGGTGTCCACCACCAGCAGTCCGGATAAAACGCCACACAGCCCGGAAAGGAATTGACAATCACCGCCAGTGGTCCCAGGTCGCCCATCACCGCCACAACCTTCCTCCTGATCTGCCGGGCACGAAACAACCGCTCTCCCTCATTCTGAACAAATCCCCAGAGCCGGAGCGCAGCGAGCGAGTTGTCAAACTTCAACCGGCGCAGGTGGCGGGCGCCGTAGATGGCAAATGTCTGGGGCGGGAACAGGTATTTTGACCATGGTTCCTGGTTCGGTGGAAAGTAATGGAATTGTTCAATCAACTCATCCGGAATCCTCGCAAACAGGTCGTCCCATTCATCAAATGTTACCCTTCTTGCTGGTGGGTCCTGATAATCAATCACCATCAGCGCAGCATCTCCAAAAACGCCTCAACCCGGGTGCGCAATTGCGCCCGGTTCTCCTGGCAATAGTCGCCATCAATCTCCAGCACCGGCAAACCCAGTTCCTGGCGCATCCTTTTTATCTCAAACCGCCACGGGTCGCAATAAAAAAGCGTCTTATACACCACCCCTTTTACTTGACGTTCCTGAATCAACCGCCTCAGGTAATCGTAGAGTACGGTATTGGGACGGCGAAATGCACAAGGCGTCCGGTTAAAGTAAAATCGGGCAATCTCGGTCAACGGCTCACCATCTGCCACCATCTCCGTAAACCACCTCATTCCGGTGCACACCGCATCCGCAACCACATCCGCCTGTTCCTCAATTAACTCTAAAAGTAACCGGTCTTCCTCCACCAGTATACTGCCCGCCAGCATTAAACGGGGACGGCTGTCAGAAACTAAACCCGCCGGCTCCGGCGCTGTGGCTTCTGCACCCTCGGCTGAGCGCAACCCGCCGGTGCGGCGTGCATACTCCTGTTTAAGCCACGCTCCGACCATCTCGGGCGGGTAACGGGTGCACTGTGCAACCAGATCAAAAATCTCACTTGCCTTTAATCGCGCCGGCACCATCGCCCGCAACCGGTCCAGTTGCTGTAACAACCCGCGCACCCGATTATAATCTGCAATCGCATTTAATAAGGGAAGCTGTTCCGTCGCTCCACCATCGTCCACCTTCACACCGGTCAGCCCCTGTGCCCATCGGTACAGACACCGCAACTGCTCGGTCCACTCAACAATTCGGTTCGCCCTCTGTTCAGCGGTACGGGGTAAATAGAGCTGAAACAAAGGAATGGCGATTCGCTCGGCAAGCACCTCAGCCAGCCGGCGCATCATATCACAGGTGTTCACCATCACCAGCCCATCCAGCATCTGATACAGCGGGTCAGAAGTAAACCTGCCGACACTCGCCTTGCAGAAAGGACAGGCATCAGCGCGTAACCACCCCTCACCGCATCGGGCACTATCCTCATCTGCCCGTGCCAGCCGCACCGGCAGCGCACCACTCGCATAGATTATCTCCACCGGCACATAAACACAAAAATAGCCAACGAGCCTCCTGCCCTTTTCCTTCAAAACCCGCAACTCCTTAAAACCCTCGGGAGTTAATATCGCCACCGACATAAACCCATTGATTCAACAAACCTACGCTCAAACTCCTCGTCCTCTGCCAGCCTTATCTCCTGCACCAGCCTGGTTATCTCCAACGCCGGCAGAAACCGGTCCGGGTTTCGCACCATCTTCACCGCGCCAACCAGCGCCAGATCGGGATGCTGACGCACAACCTTTACCGGCACCGTAGGTAACAGCCCGATACTTATCGCAGCCGGCACACTGAGTCTGCCGCCAAAATTTCCGGTAATAAAAACCCTTTCAATCCGTCTCCATCCCCATTCTCTTAACAAAACCTTTATCCCGGTAGTAATCGCTGCCTTTGCCAGCTGCACCTCCCTGATATCCGCCTGAGTTAAATACACCCCATTGCAAATCTCCAGCCTTGCACCGTTTTCCAACCTGCCGTTCGGTTCAATAAACCCTGCCTTCCGGGCACTGGCGATTGCGCTTACCACCCCGGAACCACATATTCCATTTGGCAACCTGCGACCGATGGTCTTAACCCGCCAGCGACCTTTAACCAGGCGGCAATCACTCACTGCACCAGGTCGGGCGATTGTTCCACAGGCAAGTGTCGCACCTTCAAACGCTGGACCAGCAGCAGTTGAGCAGGCAACAATCCGCTCCGAATTACCCAGCACCACCTCACCATTCGTGCCCGCATCAATCAAAAGGGTTAATTTCAGACTCCGGTGCATCCCGACCGCAAAGATCCCGGCAAAACAGTCACTACCCAAAAATGCGCCCAGCAAGGGCGGTGTCCGCAACCTTATTCCATCCTGACGCACAGCGATGACCCTGCCAATCGGCAGTTGGGAGCGATAAGGATAACTGCCCAGCCCTCGGGGACTTTTACCAAAAACAAAGTGCATCATCACCGTGTTACCAACCACCATTACCGGATGGCGCCGGTCAATCCCCAGTCCGGTAACAAAACCTTTCAACAGTCTGCTGATCCGCACCCGACGCACCTCATCTGCCCGGCTTATTCGGGAAAGAACATCAGCACCGTATTTAACCTGAGGGTTCAACAGCACCGCCTGAAAATCAATTCCCGGTCTGCCTTTTTTCGCCCGCGCTATCCTGAGCGTGGTGGTGCCAATGTCCGCAACCAGAAAATGGTCTTTGCTGCTTGAACCCTCTGGCGCTACAAAACCGGACGGTTCCAAGAAAGATTTACTCTCTTCCCATTCCACCAGCACCGGTCTGGTCGGCACAAACTGACAGGCGAGAACCGACTTCCTCATCCCTGCATCAACTATTACTACGTGACATTTACCACACCGGCCCACACCACCGCAATCGCCGGCTAAAACCAGTCCTTGCTCCAGCATTATCTCCAGTAAACTTTTCCCTTTTGCCGGCACTATCCTGATCACCACCGCCACTCCTCAGCAACCTTAACCAGCGCCCGAACATTCTCCACCCGCGCCTCTGCCGGCACATCGCAGGCCGAAGCAAGAATCATCCGCTGTCCACCTTTTTCCAGACAGTCCACTCCCGCCTTTTTTACCTCTGCCACTTCACCATCAATAAAGAGTCCGGTAGGGACATTACCCATAATAACCCGATCATCGCCCAATTGCGCCCGCACCGCACTCAGGTTCATATCATCAATGCTAAAAATCTCGGCCCCGCTCTCCGGCAGTAAACTAAGTATTCCAGAAGTATCGCCACAGATATGTATCCCTGTCCAGCTTCCTGAGTTATGAATTGCCTGCACCAGCTCCTTTAAATAAGGCAGGGCAAAACGGGCAAAAATATCAGCACTGATTACACTGCCCGATGCCATCGGATCACCAATAAACGGCACGCCACCCGCCCGAATAATCTCCCGGGCAAAAACCTTCTGGTTCTCCAGGGCAAGCCGGAGAAAAAACTCTGCCCGTTCCGGTGCGACAAGCAAACTGGCGAAAAAATCCTCTGGACCAGAGAGAAAACTGGCAAGGGAAAACGGACCCTTTAATGAGGTCAGCACCGCCACCTCTTTACCTGCCATCGTGACCAGCCGGGAGGTGGCATCAACTATCACCGCCATCCTGCCCTGCCTACCCGACTCTGCCACCCGAGCACCGTCAACAATCGGCTCAACCATTACCGGTGGCTCATCGTTAAAAAACTCTAACCGGCACCCCATCGCCTCCGCCTCAACAAATACATCGGCAAACACCATAATCAGGTCGTAGTTGTAAAACTGGTAGGCATAGTAAAGCACCTCGGACAAAATCTCTCCGTCAGTAAGGGCGGAAATCAGCGGAACGTTACTTATCCGGGCAGCGTGATTCGCCACCACAATCGGAAACACCACCGGCGGCTCTACCCTGTCACCGACCAGAAGCGACTGTAACCTTTCCCTTGCCTGCTCCACTGACTACTTTAATACTCGTTCTACCTCTTTTACCGCACCGTAGGCATCATCGGCATAGCCATCAGCCCCAATCCGCTCAGCAAAAACCTTGGTCACCGGTGCGCCTCCAACTAAAACCTTTACCCGGTTCCGCAATCCTGCCCGCTCTAAAGCGATAACAACCTTAGCCATGTTCGGCATCGTTGTCGTCATTAAAGATGACATACCCAGCACATCCACACCATTCCGCACCGCCGCCACAAACCGTTCCACCGGTACATTCCTGCCTAAATCAATCACCTCAAAACCTGCCGCCTGTACCATCACCTTAACAATATTTTTGCCAATGTCGTGAATATCACCCTGCACCACGCCCAGCGCCACCCGCCCGCGATACCCCTGCTTTTGGGGAAGGTGCTCTTTCAGGATATCAAAACCGGCATACATCGCCTTTGCTGCCAGAAGCACCTCGGGCACAAAGTACTCACGAGCGGCAAACTTCTCGCCGACCTGACGCATCCCTTTTGCCAGCCCCTGGTTTAACGCAACATCGGGCGCCACACCTTCCTTCAACGCCTGCTGGCATAAATCTATTACCAGGGCGGGTTGTAAATCAACCACCGCCCGGGCTAACCGGGTAAGCAGTTCTGCTGAAATCGCTGGTTCGTCTCGTTTCTCCATAGGTTAATTATAATATTAAAACTATCCACCGCGGGCAAATAAATTGAGCGATTGTATTTAGAGAACTAACCCGGGATACTACTCCACCCGTAACCTGCCCGAGCCCTTTGTCGCATAACCAATGACCCGCGCCCCATCTATACCCGCACCGGTCAACCGTGTGAGAAGCATATCCACCTTTTTTTCAGGTAAGGCGATCAATAAACCGCCTGATGTTTGGGCATCACAGAGCACCAGCCGCTGGATTTCATCCACTCCAACAAAATCTGCCCTGTCTTGAATAAACTCGTAATTATTTTTTGTACCCAGAGGCACCAGCCCCGCGGCAACCAGCTCCTCCACCCCGGCAATTATCGGCACCCTCTTACTCTCAATCACAATGTCAACCCCGCTCGCCTCTGCCATTTCCCAGGTATGCCCGAGCAGCCCAAAACCGGTAACATCGGTTGCGGCAGCTACACCGATTTCAACCATCACCATCGCCGCCACACGATTTAACTTTGTCATTAACTCGTAAGCAACCGTCACCAGTTGCCGATCAACCTTATTCATCTTCAAAGCGGTAGTAATCAATCCAACTCCGAGCGGTTTGGTTAATACTAAAATATCACCCGGTTTAACACCGGCATTGGTTATAACCCTCTCTGGGTGCACCAAACCGACCACCGCCAGCCCAAATTTTATCTCCTCGTCCTTCATCGTATGTCCGCCGACAACAACCGCCTCCGCCTCCTTCACTTTATTCCAGGCACCGGCGAGCATCTGACGTATTGTCTCTGCCGGCACCTCTAATACTGGAAAACCCAGCACACCCAGCGCCGCTATCGGTACGCCACCCATCGCATAGACATCCGAAAGGGAGTTGGCAGCAGCAATCTGTCCGAACACATAGGGGTCATCGGCAACCGGCGCCATCACATCCACAGTCAGAACCAGTGCCTTATCATTATCTATCCGGTAAACACCGGCATCATCACAGCCAGTACTACCCACAAGTAGATCCGGATGGACAAATGCGGGCAACCCCTTTAAAACGGCAAACAGGTCTGCCTGACAAGCCTTACCAGCACAACCTGCTGCCCGGGCGTAATCTAAAAGACGCTTCCTGGTAAAAGACATAATCTACCTTATCCGGAGAACCTTAGTGAAGTCCGCGCCCTGCTCGGGTACAAAGAAAAACACCCCGGATCTGGAAAGGTTAAAGACTCGGCGCCCCAACGGGTCAAAAATCCGCCTTCGGATGCCGACATCAGTATTCCCCTTTAAATCTAACCTGCTTGCCCCTGACTCCTCTACCCCACCACAAACCTGGGTCCTGGTGTTTATCCTGACGGAAAGCGCTGGATTGCCCTGCGAGGTAACAACCAGACTCACAATTTCCTCCCCGACTGCCTCA
>OGCI01001579.1_pt1 | contig 18435 bp, 13 predicted proteins | sample 1570021 | NCBI WGS metagenome assembly OGCI01 (sample SAMN06264664, study PRJEB24512) | hot springs metagenome | isolation source: Hot spring water | place: South Africa: Tshipise | collected 2015-06-21 | reverse complement strand
GGCTGGATACCGGAAGATCGATTCCGTATCCGAGGGGTTTGCCCATCGGATCTACTACTTAGCCACTCCGCCGGAAAGTTATGGACTCATTATCCAGAATCTGGGCGAGAATGGGTTGGCACGGGAAAAGGGTGGACATACCCGGATTGTGGTGGAAAAACCATTCGGCCGGGACCTTTCTACCGCTCGAAAGCTGAACGATCAACTTTCCCAGTACTTTCGAGAGGACCAGATCTACCGGATCGATCATTATCTGGGAAAAGAGACGGTACAGAACTTGATCCTCCTACGGTTTGGGAATGGGATCTTTGAACCGGTATGGAATCACCGGTACATTGATCACATACAAATCACGGTAGCGGAAAAGATTGGTGTGGAAGGACGGGGGAACTACTATGAAACAGCGGGAGCCCTGCGGGATATGGTGCAGAACCACATGTTCCAGCTCCTCTGTCTCACCACGATGGAACCTCCCAACGATTTGAATCCCGATACGATCCGCACGGAAAAGGTGAAGATCCTCAAATCCTTACGTCCCATCTCCTTCCGTGAAACGTCCCTCTACACGGTGCGGGGGCAGTACGGAGGGGGATACATGGATGGAAAACCCGTTCCTGCGTACCGGGAAGAGCCCGGTGTGGCACCCGATTCCCGAACAGAGACCTTCGTGGCCCTAAAGGTATTCCTCGACACTTGGAGATGGTCCGGTGTTCCCATCTACCTCCGGACAGGGAAACGCCTTGCCCGGCGCATGAGTGAAATTGCCGTACGGTTCAAAGCTCCTCCCTTAGATCTGTTTCCCCGCGCATGGGCTTACAGTGGTCGGAATGCCCTCATCATCCGGATCCAACCGAACGAAGGGATCTCCCTCATCATGAACGCCAAGATCCCTGGCTACACCCTCAACATGCGGCCGGTGAACATGGACTTTTCCTATGGGTCTGCCTTTGGGGAAAGCCCACCGGAAGCGTACGAACGGTTACTTTTGGATGCCCTCGTTGGAGATTCCACCCTCTACACCCGGAGGGACGAAATCGAAGCTTCGTGGACCTACATTACCCGGATCCTGAAGGGGTGGGAAGAGGATACGTCTCCCATACCCCAGTATGTTCCAGGCGGTTCCGGCCCCGAGGAAGCGAAGAATCTGCTGGAACCCAATACCCGTTGGAGGAAGTTATGAAGGCTCTTTTCGACCCTGAACGAATCGAACGGGATCTCCGCCTCCTAGAACGGGAATACTCCCTCACCGAGACACGCACGGTCCTGTTCAACCTGGTGATCTTTGCAAGTAAAGAAGATATGTCTAGGATAGAAGAAAATTTTCTGGTACCCCTTCTAGGCAAACGTGCGGCTCGAATCATCCGGGTTTCTCTGGGACACCCGGGAGAAACGAGCGTTTCCGTGTCAGCCCGTTGCGCACCAGATAGGGAGGACAAGGGCGTATGCTTTCAGGAGATCCTCATCGAGAATGGTGCGGATAATGCCGGCTTGGCCCCAGGATCCTGGTCCGCTTTTCTCATTCGGGATTTGCCCGTGTATGTTCTATGGCATACCTCCCTCTCCGGAGAGGATTCTGGGGGCCCTTTGGCCTTTGCCAGGGAACAAGCGGACAAGTTCCTACTGGATGGGGAGTTTATTCTCTCCAAAGGGGTACCCTTGAAGGACCATTTACAAGGGATAAAGAAACAGTTGATCGATGCAGGAGCGCAAGTTACTGATTTTTCCTGGGAACGAATACGTCCCGTTAGGGTCTTTACCGCGCAGGTATTTGACCAAAAAGCGCTCCTGGATCTCCTTCCCCATGTCACGTCCCTCGAAATCACAGGTCCCTCTGAGCTGTCCCTCTGGTACTATTTTGCATGGGTTTGCGCGGTTCTAGAAGAGGAGGGCAAGAAAATCCCCTGTTCCCTGAAACAAGGGAATAGGATACAGGTGGTATTCCGGTTCCGTGATTCTGATCAATCCCTTGTACTGAAGATTGATTCCGAGGGAATGGGAGAGGCTCGGTTTGGAACCGAGGAAATCCTTAAGAAACCGCTGAAGTTTCCATCGGATGGGAGCATCCTCCTAGAGCAGGTGGATATTCCCATTTCCGATCCCTTTTACAGGAGGGTTATGGAAAGCTTCTGAATTGATCGTGCTTCTAGATAAAACTAGATAAGAAGTATGTTTTAAGAACTTGGGGAAGAGGTTTTGGGAGTTTGCTTGGGCGGGGTTTTTGGTTGAAGAGACTCCATCCGGATCTTGTTAGTTACCCGATCGAATCGGAACACCACTCCCGTGGCTTCCTGTTCCACTAAGTGGGAGGCTCCTCCCATGAAGACCATTACGCCGGGATACACCTTGCCGAACACGGTAATGGTAACATCCTCCGGATTGTAGAGGGAAGCGAGTAGCTCGGAGACGATCTTCTGAAGTTTCTCGATGGTTTGTTTCAATTCCTCTCTCAACTGAAAGAGCTTTTCGGTAGGTTTGTGTCGCAAGTCTTTCTCCACTTCATGGAGGGATTTCGTGGCGGACAACTGCTTTTCTTCCACGAAGCGTAGTCGGCGTTCCACCACGAAGTTGATTCCCCCATAGAGGGAGGTGGGAGCCTGGGCTTGGTTTCCGGCGCTGCCGCACCGTATGTTCCGGTACGATCGCGCCGATCCGCCAACGATTCGTCCCTTGTCCCCTAGATCGATCTCGCCAAGAGCGGCAGTCTGGCAGTGAAAGAGCCCTCCCTGTAGGGTTATGTTTCCCAAGGATTCGACGGTACAGTTTTCGATGAACTTTGCCGTGATGGAACCCGCCGCTCGTACGATTCCCTTTCCTCTACCGAGGATGCCCTGTTTAGCGATGAAATCCTTCTTGGTGAAGATTTCCGAGGCGTCCACCGTGCTCATGCAGGTGACTGTACCAGAGGCAGAAATGTTGAACCCGTCATGGATTTCCCCGTGGATCAACACATCACCCGGAAACTCGATGTGACCTACCGAGTAATCCACATCCCCTTTGATTTCCAGAACTTCTTCCACCCAGAAGGTTTCTCCCTCTAGGACGAAGAGCCCGTCGCGTTCTGCGTATAAAATCCCATCCCGAGTAGTGATGTTCTTTCCTGGTTTCAGGACTCGAATCTGTTTCTTACCAGGATTGAGGGGTTTCCCATAGATCGTGATACCGGATTTCCCTTCTTTCTCCGGGATTACTTTCCCAAGGGGTTCATCTTTCTGGACGGTAACGTAGGATTTTAATTCCTTGTAATCTGCTCTTCCCCCCTTGTCTAGATCGTCCGCTGTTTTACGGTGGAGAAGCCGGCTCTTGAGGGCAATATGCTCGGGTACTGCCTCTACGGGAGGGGTTCCCTGGGCGATGAGAACCTCTTTTTGAATTCTCCCCTCTGTATTACAGGCAAAGATCGCTTCAGAGATCGTTTCCCAGAGGATCCCCTCGGTAATTCCTGCCTGTTGTAGGAGAGTCTCCATGTATTCTACGGTAAGAAGTTGACCCCCTTCCATGGGTGGATAGAAGGTGCACCGGAGGCTCAAGCCATCTTCTGAGGGATAGAGTTCCGCGTATCCGTCTCGTTTCATGGGCTCCAGTATTGTTATCGGTATTCGAGCCAACTTGCAAAAGTCCGAAGTTTAGTGTAATTTTATACAAATCATCGGCATATTTATTCAGGTAGGTCTCCCATGAAGGAACGACACATTCGATTGAAGGCCATTAAACGGATCATCCGTAATAACCGTATCTCTAGCCAGGAAGCCCTGTTGGGATACCTACAGGAAGAGGGGTTCAACGTAACCCAGGCCACCCTTTCCCGGGATCTGAAGCTGTTGAAGGTGGGAAAGGTCTCTCAGGGGGAAAGCGGGTATTACTACACCCTCCCTGGAGAGGAAGAACGGAAAGAATCGGAACGCGGGTATATTCAGGATTTCCAGAGGGGTTACGTATCGATCGAGTTCAGCGGGAACGTGGGAGTGGTGCGTACCCTCTCGGGACACGCGGACAGTGTAGCCTTGGCGCTAGACAACATGAATATGGAAGAGATCCTTGGAACCATCGCAGGGGACGATACCGTGATGCTGGTCCTCCGTGAAGGGGTGACAGGGGAAGAATTTTTAACGAAACTGAGGGAAAAGATTCCTGATCTGGAGGAGTAGAGTGAAAGTCGCAGTGTTGGGTACTACGGGATACACGGGAATGCTGCTGTTGAGGCTTCTGTCTCAACACAAAGCGGTTAGTCGGATCCTTCCAGGGTCTTCTTCCCAGGCTGGAACTCCCGTTTTAGAGATGGACGGTGGGGTAAGTCCCACGATACTGGATAAGATGGACAGGGAAGGAAAATTGCTTTCCATCGAGGAGGTAGCGGAGGCGAAACCGGATGTGGTGTTCGCCGCCTTGCCCCATCTAACATCAGCTTCCGTGCTGGAACCATTCTTCGGTTCTTCGGTGATCATCGATCTATCGGCAGATTTCCGGTTCCGGGATCCGGCTGTGTTCCAGAAAGTATACAAGGAGGCCCATCCTAGACCGGATCTTCTCGAGAAGGCCGTGTACGGATTGGCCGAGGTGTTCACCGATGAGATTCGTTCCTCCGATTTGATTGCCAATCCCGGCTGTTACCCTACGGCTACTCTTCTTCCCCTTGTGCCGTTGGTGAAGCGAAACCTAGTTCGGGGTTTCATCGTGGTGAACGCCCTATCGGGAATCTCAGGGGCTGGCCGTAGCGCTAAACTCAATAACCTGTTCTGCGAGCGTTCGGAAAACACCAACGCCTATTCCCCCGGCACCACCCATCGACACGCGGCAGAGATCCGTCAAATTTTGGAAAGAGTGGGAGGAACAGGGGATCTTTTCTTCACTCCCCATTTGGTACCTCTGAAACAGGGCATGGCAGTCACTACCGTGGTGGAGATGGAACAAGAACTGACCGATGAGGAGTTGTTCTCCCTCTACCGGGAAGCCTACGAAGGTCGACCCTTTGTCCGGATTCGGGGAACCCGTATCCCTGAAACGAAAGAGGTGCGGAACTCCAACCGGTGCGACATTGGCTGGCATCGGGAAGGGAAAAGGCTGATCCTATTCTCCGTACTGGACAATCTGGTAAAGGGGGCCTCGGGGCAGGCGGTACAGAACATGAACATTAGATTTGGGTTGCCCGAAACTGCGGGCCTTTCAGTGCACGGAGAGTTCTAACTACATGAACAAGCTGTATGTGTTAAAAATGGGAGGAAAGGCGGCTTCCTCCAAGGAAACCCTTCTGGAATTGATCGAAGAACTGGGAGAATTGAAGAGGTCTTCCCAATTCGTCTTTGTGCATGGGGGGGGAGCGGAGGTTACGAAGGTTTCCGAGGTGTTCGGCATCAAGCCCGTGTTCCGGAACGGGGTACGTCTCACCAGTGAAGCGGAGATGGACATCGTGGATATGGTGCTGGCAGGCAAAATGAACAAGTCCCTCGTTCGTCTGTTCGCCTCCCGGGGGATCCAGGCTATCGGGCTTTCTGGGGTGGATGGGGATCTTTTCTTGGCCCAACCGATCGAGGAAGGTAGCCGAACCGGAAGGATCGTGGAGGTGAAACCAGAGGTGCTTACCCTGCTCCTGGATCATGGATACCTCCCGGTGGTAGCTTCCGTTTCCCGGGACACCAGTGGTGGAGGCCTCAACATCAACGCGGACGAGGTAGCCCTTGAACTAGCGGAAGGGTTACGGGCATCGGGGCTCATCTACCTGTCCGATATTCCGGGTGTTTTGAAAGAGGGTACAGTACTAGAACGGATCGACCAAGAGATTGCCCAACGAGAGATCAAAGGGGGAGGGATCACGGGAGGGATGATTCCCAAGGTAACTTCATCCCTGGAAGCCGTGAAACGGGGAGTCGGATTTGTAAGTATTGGCGAGTATCGCTCGAAAGGGGATCTAGCAGCACTAATTTCAGGAAAAAAGGGGACGAAAATCGTATGAAATCGAACCATCAATCTCCGAACATGAAGCAGTCGCACGCCTCCATAGACGCCGTTGGTATCCCGATCGACGCTGAAGGGATCGCGCACGAACCGCCTCTACCCAAACAGTATGGCACGGAACTCCTGGTTCTCAAGGAAGGGAAAGGGGTGTACCTCTGGGATGTGCAGGGAAACAAGTACCTGGATTTCGGGTCCGGAATAGCCGTGAACGCCATGGGGTATGGGGTAGAAGAAATAGCCCGCATCGCGGCAGATCAGATCCGCAAGATCGTTCATACCTCAAACCTCTATACCACAGAGCCTACCCTTACGCTGGCGAGGAAACTCATCGCTTCCGGTCCCTTCCAAGCTGTGCATTTCGGAAACAGTGGTACGGAAGCGAATGAAACGGCGTTGAAGTACGCGCGTCTCTACGCGAAACGGAAACGCGGAGAGGGACATCATACCCTCCTCACCTTTACCCACGCCTTCCATGGCCGGACGCTGGGAGCTCTTTCGGTCACTCCCACGGAAGCGTATCGGGAGCCCTTTGAGCCCCTGTTACCTGGGGTGGAGGTCTGCCCCTACAATGACGTGGAAGCCTTCAAGAAAATCGTGAATGAGCGATTCGCCGGAATCATCGTGGAGGTGGTGCAGGGGGAGGGGGGGCTAGAGGTCATGAGGCCTGAGTTTGCCAGAGCTCTGAACGAGCTTCGGGATGCCTACGACCTGATCCTCATTGCCGATGAGGTGCAGACAGGATTAGGACGAACGGGATATCTATACGCTTCAGAGGCAGTCGGGCTAAAACCAGACATCATCACGTTAGCCAAACCCCTGGCAGGAGGATTACCCCTATCGGCCACCCTCATACCAGAGAAGATCAATGCTCTGTTGCGGGTGGGCGACCATGGAACTACCTTTGGGGGAGGGCCGGTGACTACCGCGGTGGCTTCCTATCTCTGGGATACGGTGAGTAGCCCTGATTTCCTCAAGGAAGTACGGGAGAAGGGAAAGTTCCTTGGGGGGGCGTTGGATGCCGTACAGAAAGAGTTTTCTTCCGGTGCGATCCGGCTCACACGGGTAAGGGGAATGGGCTTACTCCGGGGCCTAGAGGTAGAGGTGGAGAAGGGCGATTTAGGTGACTGGATGAAGCGAATCCTCCAGGTGGCACGGAAGGAAGGGATCCTGGTACTGCGGTCTGGAAAGAATGTGATCCGGATCGCGCCCCCCTTGGTGATCAGTCGAACGGAGATGGAGGAAGGGGTCGAAAAACTTAGGCGGGCGTTGAAGATCGTCGTGTCCTGAAAAAATCGCCTACTAACGAAAAGGGCGCTTATTATAGAACACAGGAGTAAACCTATGGCAGAAGAAGGAAAGAAAAAACAGGTAAAGAAGATTGCTCTTGCCTACTCGGGAGGGTTGGACACTTCCATCATCATCCCCTGGCTAAAAGAGAACTACCCGGGGGCAGAGGTGGTATGTATTTCCTGCGACGTGGGACAGCAGGAAGATTGGAAGGCCATCGAAAAGAAGGCTATCGCCTCCGGAGCTTCCAAGATCTATATCCTAGATGTGCGGGAAGAGTTCGTGACCCAGTACCTCTGGCCCCTCCTGCGTTCCGGTGCCATCTACGAGGGGAAGTACCTCCTGGGGACCTCCATTGCCCGACCCCTACAGGCCTTTCACCAGGTGCGGATCGCTTTACAGGAAGGTTGTGACGCGGTGGCCCACGGCTGCACGGGGAAGGGGAACGATCAGGTGCGGTTCGAACTAACCTACCGGGCTCTGGCGCCTCACTTGAAGGTGATCGCGCCCTGGCGGGAATGGAACATCCGTAGCCGGGAACAGGCGATCGAGTACGCGGAAAAACATGGGATTCCCCTGGGCAATATTTCAAAGAAGAACATCTACTCCCGGGACTGGAACATCTGGCACATGAGCCACGAGGGGGGTGATCTGGAAGATCCCTGGAACCGCCCCAAAGAAGAAGTGTTCCTCCTCACCAAGAGTCCCAAGGAGGCCCCAGACCAAGAAACGGAAATTACCCTCGATTTCGAAAAAGGATTCCCTGTGGGACTGAATGGAAAGAAACCGAATCCGGTGGAACTCCTCCAGGAACTGAACAAGCTGGGGGCGGAGAATGGCATCGGTCGGATGGATCTGGTGGAGAACCGGGTAGTGGGGATGAAGAGCCGGGGAGTGTATGAAACTCCGGCTGGCACGATCCTGTACAACGCGTTGCGGGAACTAGAGATGATCACCCTCGACGCGGAGACCCTGGCGCTAAAGCACCATCTGGCCCAGTTGTACGCCCAAGCCGTGTATTCGGGGAAATGGTTCACCCAGTACCGGGAATCACTCGAGGCTTTCATGGAAAAGGCTTCCCAGTACGTGACCGGAACCGTTCGCCTCGCGCTCTATAAGGGGAATATCATCGTGGCCGGGCGAAAATCCCCCTACTCCCTCTATAGCATGGACCTCGCCTCCTTTGGGGAGAGCACCTACGACCACAAGGATGCCACGGGCTTCCTCACCCTATACGGGTTGTCGGTGGGAGTGCAGGGACGAGTGCACCGAAAAGGAACCCCATAAAATCTCCGTTGCACCGAGGGCTGACCCGTACTACAATAAACTGTATAGGGGGACACATGGTGGGAACGCCGTTTTGTGGATGGTGTGGCAGGGCGATCCGGGTGGGAATTCTCTGCGCTACGCTAATGCTGTTTACCCTTCTAGTTCCGCTCCCTTCTCAGGGGTTGGAAGTCGGCTCCGTGTTTGGTCCTGGAGTGGAATGGATCGGTGGTCAGGATTGGAAGAACGACCTTTCCGATGCGGGTTTACATGACAGCCATTCGACCGATTTTCTCTATGGGATCTTTCTGCGGACGCCCCTGTTCCAGTGGGGAAAAGTGCAATTCCAACTGCGTCCAGAGGTCCAGATCATGACAGCCCGGGGATCTGGTTCCTCCCCAACAGAGAATCTAGAGGTCTTAGCTAAAGTTCTTCATTTCCCCTTCCTACTCGAAGGTTGGTACCCCCTTCAGCTCGGAGCGGTGTACGGGTTTGTGGGACCTTCCCTGAATCTTTTTTTAACGGGAATCGATTATCGATTCGAATCCGTGAATGAGGTGGAAGAGGGCTCCAACACTCCCTACTATGGGGTAGTGGTCGGAGCCCTTTTGGGAGTTGGATTTGCGTTCCCCATTACCACCTTTTCGGTTCAGCTCGAGGCTCGGTACACCCACACGATTAGTTTAGTTCTGAAGGACAAGGACACCACTTTCGGGGGCTTCTACCTCCTGTTAGGGGTGTATGTCCCTATCCGCATGGATTGAGGATTGCCCGAATCGGGCTTGCTCCCCTCTTAATGTCCCGTACCTTGCTCTGGCTCCAGGGTGAATCGCAGAATCCGGGATTCCACGAAGTATTTCCGGATCCGTTCCTGTAGCATTTGAGGTGTCACGGATCGGGCGGTCTGATCCCACAGGTCGAACAGGGTTCCCTGGATGGGGCCTTGACCCCGCGCCTCGGGGGTCCTTCCCTGTGCCTCGTCTACCGCGCTGTAGTAGAGTTCCTGTGACAGGAAGTAGCGCCAGAATCCATTCTCCTTTCGACCTCGCTCCACAAGGCGTAGCCTCTGTTCCCGTACCTTCGCTACGTCCGGCTCCGAAGGTGGCGCGGTTTTAAGCCTATTGAGCTCTTCTTGCAGGAGGCGAACCAACTCTTCCACCCGGGATGGAGCGGTTCCGAAGGAAATTTCGATACTGTATTCAGGTACAGGGGCCCGCCGAGGGGTAATGGACACATTCACCCCGTACGTACCCCCCTTGTCTTCCCGGAGCACTTCGCGGAGGCGAATATCTAAGTAATCTTCCAGCAGATTCAAATACGCCATTTCCTCTAAAGACCAGTCCCAGATTCCCGTAAAGTACAGGGTTACAAGGCTCTTTGGCTCTTTCCCTGCTTTGAGAGTTTTCTGCACGGGTTCTCCATGGAACCGAACCCCCCGATCGATGATGGAACCTTGTCCTTTGACTACCTTCCCATTTTCCTCAACTCTCCGGCTGGGAACAGAGGCGAGGTATCGCTTCAGGTAGGGTTCGAGTTCCTCAGGGCGTACGCTTCCCACAAACACGAAGGTAAAAGTATCTGGCCGGGACACGAAGGCCCGATAGAAATCATACGCTTTTTTGGGATCCACCTGGGAAAGTCTCTCCACCGTGAGAGGGAGAGAACGGGGATGTCCCCCCTTTAGGGTTTCCTGTATCATCCGACTATACCGTTCTTCGGGGGAGTTCTCCTGGGTGCGAAGAGAGGTGCGTACCTGATCCAGGTAGCGCAGTACCGCGGCTTCATCGTAGCGGGGAGAGGTAAAATACAGGTACAGGAGCTGGAAAAAGGTTTCCAGATCTTTCTTAGAGGAGGACCCGTTGAATCGGAAAGCCACTTCATCGACACTGGGAGAAAGGGAGATGAGCTTACTACTAAGGTATTTTTCGATCTGCGTACTCGTAAAGGTTGAAAGCCCCGATTGTTCGATCACATCCGGGGCAAAGGTAGCGGAAAGAACATCCGTATCCTCCGCAAGGGAAGTGCCCCCCAAGGAAAAGGCGGAGAAGAGAATCTCGTCTGCTTTGAAATCAGTTGGCTTTAATACCACTCGCGCTCCGTTTCCCAGTTTCCATTCCACAGTCCCGTACCGTTCCGACACAGGGCCCTTCACTTGTTCCAGTGTACCCTCTCCCTTCAGAGCGCTTGGTTCGAGGAGGTTCGTGATGGTGGTTTCTTCCTGGTAGGAAGGAGGAGCCGTCTTGGCAGTTTTCTCTACCAATGCCAGAAGCTCTTCTTCTGATGGAAGGTGAGGTTTCTCTTTTTCTGGAGAGCTCACCAGAATCACCCGGTTCGCGGGTTGCAAAAAAGAGGGGGCGATGATGGCCACTTCATCTAGAGAAATGTCGTTAAGAAGATGGCTAATGACCCGGAACGCATACTCTGGCCCCATCGTAGGCGTACCCCTTAAGTAGGCATCCACGTAGGATCGCACGAAACTCGAGGAAGAGAGGGTATGTTGCTCCTTTGCTCTTTGCTCCGCTTGCCTTCGGATCTCCGCTTTCGCACGATCTACCTCCTGTGGTGTCACTCCATACAGTTGGATTCGCCGTACTTCGGTAAGGATCCCTTCCAGGGCTTTCCTGATACCCCCCTCTTCCGCAGAGGCGGATACGTAGAGGAGTTGTTTGGATCGGATGGGATGGGCCGAGCCCGCACCCGCGAACTGGAAAGGAGCGCCCGGTTTTCGGGATAACTCGGAAAATCGGGTATTCAAGATCGAAAAGAATAGGTCGTGTACTAGTTCTTGCCTATATTCGGCAAAGGTGCGAGGAACCGATGGGTCCTGCTTCAGGTAGATTCCCACGGAAGAGTAAGGTAATTCCGGGTCCGTGGCGATGGAGACCAATGTTTGCGGGTGGTCAGGTACCGAGAACACGGGTCTCGCACGCGCACTCGTGTTTATTGAGGCAGGGTTCCCCGCGTTCATTGCTGCGAACTTTTCCTGGATTCGCCTTTCTACATCGGCCGGATGGAAATCACCCACTGCCACTATCGCCATCAGGTAGGGTCGGTACCACTGGGTATAGAACCGGCGGAGAGTTTCAGGGGGAGCTCCCCGGATCACCTCAGGTTTCCCAATGGGAAGCCGGTCCGCGTACCGGGATCCTTCCCACAACACGGGATACTGCCTGTCCCGAACCCTCGAAGAAGCGCCCCGGCCCAATCTCCATTCCTCGAGGATCACACCTCGTTCCTTTTCGATCTCTTCCTCTGCCAAGGTCATCCCAAAAGCCCAGTCAAAGAGAATATCGAGGGCGGTATCGAGAATCTTGGGATCATCCAAGGGCACTTCCAGCTGGTATACCGTTTCATCGAAGCTGGTGTAGGCGTTGGTTTCCGGGCCAAACCGCATCCCGATGGATTCGAGCCAATTCACGAGGGAGTTCTTGGGAAACCGAGCCGTTCCATTAAAGGCCATGTGTTCCACGAAATGGGCTAAGCCCTGCTGGTCGTCCTCCTCCAGGACCGAACCAGCGTTTACAACCAGTCGCAGTTCTGCCCGGTTCTCCGTCTTTACGTTCCGCCGGATGAAGTAGGATAGTCCATTGGGTAACCTGCCCTGTACCAGGAGGGGATCCTTCGGTAAAGGCGTTTCGGATCGGGGAGGTACGCTCTCGATCTTGGGTTCCCGAACTTCCCGAATCCCCCGCGCCTGGGCGGAAGGAATGAATCCACCGAGAAAAAGCGAAAAACTAATTCCTAAGATCGCCCAAAAATAGAGTCGCGTGGAAAGAGTATGTCTGAGTTCCATGGGTAAAAGATACTATCGAATCATGTCGAGGAACACGGGAATCATCAGGTTTTCCACGGGAGCGTAATCGTCCGTCAGGGGGCGATCCCCGTTCCGGTTTAGGATCTCTTCGAGGATCTGAGGTTCGAGTTTCCTTGCGATCAGATTCCCCGCCGAGTCCCGAAGCTCTTCGTGGACAATTGGAAACCGGGCCGCGGCTAAGACAAAGGTGCTTCTACGGGTTCGGTCCACCACAGGGCTCCCATAGATCACCACGTGGGGGAACACGGAGACGAGGGTCGAGTAGTACGCGCCAAGGAACTTTCCGTATTTTGGGATGTCGATGGCGTTGGCCAGGAGGATCCCTTCCGGATGCACGAGGGCGCTCACCCCTTGGGTAAACTCTTTCGTGGTGAGGTGGTAGGGTATGCTGAAACTATTGAACGCGTCAAGGTACACGATGTCCCAGGGATCCTTTGGCTTTTGGTTCCCCTGCACGAAGAGCCGGGCATCCACCGTATGGATCCGGAGGGCTTCGGTCTTAGGAACGTCGAAGTACCGGTACGCCACCTCTACCACCTGGGGATCGATTTCCACCACCGTGTGTTTCCCCTTGGGAAGGTTCCGGGAAAGGTACGCGGGAAAGGTCATGGCTCCCCCGCCTAGGGTGATGGTGCGGACGCGGCTCCGTAGATCGACCCCCTGCCGTTCCTTGTCCTTTAAAAACGCTTCGCTCGCCGCGAGAAAGATCCGCTCGTACTCGTACAGGAGGTTGTCCGGATTGGTGAGGTCGTGCATGTTGTGGATCAACCCATCCATGATGAGGATCCGTTTCGTTCCCCCTTCGGTGTTCTTCACCGTGATATGGCTGTAGGGGGAATCGGTCATATACAGTACCCCGTCTTCCCGGCTTTCCGGCCCCTTCCCCTTCGCTTCCGCGGGAACGATGCCCCAGAGGAATAGTCCTATAAGAATCGCCGCTGTCCATCCCATCCCGGCGGAGGTTCCGATCCGAAAGGAGACCTCCCGGGAAACCCACACACCCAGAAGGGCGATTACCAGGGCAACCACGAACACGATGGCCCGAACCCCAAGCAGAGGGATCAGCACGTACCCGGATAGGAAGGTTCCCAGGATGCTGCCCACCGAAGAGAGAGCGTAGATGGTTCCCACCGTGCCTCCCACCCGGTCGCTCTGGGATAGGGCGTACTTGGCCATCACGGGTGAGATAGTCCCCAAGGATGCGGCAGGGAGGAAGAAGAGAAAACCCGTTACCAGGAGGGATTGAATCACGAGCCAGAAGGAAACCGCCGACCCTCCGCTTCCACTCATGAACCAGCCGATCAGAAGATCCAGTAGAAGGATCCCAAACACCAGCACCGAGGCACCGAACAGTTGGAGGGGCATGATCCGTTTCAGTTCGTACCTGTCGGCCCACTTGCCCCCTACCCAGTTCCCCGCGCTGATCCCTGCCAGTACCACTCCGATCACCCCTGTCCAGGTGAACAGGGAGTTGCCGAAATATTTGGAGATAATCCGGCTCGCCGCCAGTTCGATGATCATGACCCCCATGCTGGAGAGGAATACCACAATGTGAGGAAGGTATTTTTTTACCCCTTCCGTCTTGCTTGTCTCCATGCCAACCTCCGTGCCTTTGGGTTTCCGCGTTACATCAGCAGCAATATACCGATTTTGATAGTTTAGGGTAAGGTCTTTTAATTGATGGGCCCAGAAATGGCGTAATTAGGCAATAGGGTGGCGCGGTATAACCAATGAACACGGGTCTTGCCGCATACCTTTTAAGATTCTCTTCTATAGATGAAGGATTTATTCTAAATACACCCCCTGCAAGTTGTACACTCTATTATCCTAACCAGGAGATTATTTAACCTTGGGTCTTTGAATGCGTATCGAACAGATTCGGTAGGTTTCACGGCAAAGTTTAAAGCAAACCAGTGTTGTTCCTCTGTACATATTCATGTATTATTTAGGAGGATGTCGATGATTTTTGAAGTTCTGAGTGAACTTCCCAAAGAGCTCCAATTACCCCTGATCAAAGCCTTCACTGCCTTAAAGGAAGAACTAGCGGAGTCCGTCCGTCGTGAAGATTTCAACGAGCTCAAGCAGTTTGTGCGGGAGTTAGCTGAAGCCCAAAAACGGACCGAGGGACGGTTAGATTCACTGGCTATTCGGATGGAGGAATTAGCCGAGGCGCAGAAGCGCACGGAGCAACGGGTAGAGGAGCTAGCCGAGGCGCAGAAGCGCACAGAAGCGCGCTTGGATTCTCTCGCTGCCAAGGTGCAGGAACTCGCTGAAGCGCAGAAACAAACCCAAGAACAGATCAGACAACTGGTAGCAGTGCAGGAACGACTGGAACGCACAGTGGGCGAATTAGACCTTTCCCTTAAAGAGACCCGAAAGATGGTGGCGGGACTATCCGATTCCGTGGGATATGGCTTGGAAGATCGGGCCATCAGGAACCTCGCTCCCCTTCTGGAACAGAGGCATGGTTTCCGGATCCAGGGGCCGCTTTGCCGAAAGTATGTTCCCTACATGGGGGGAAGCGAGGAAATCAATATTTACGGGATGGCCAAACGGGAAGGAAAACCCGTAACCTTACTGGGAGAGGCGAAAACACACCTGTCGATCAAACACATCGATCGGTTCTTGAACCAGATCCAGCGACTCCAATCGTTAGGGGCTGTAACGGGGGAGGTGTTTCCCTTCATGATCTCTTACTCGATCCGTCCCGAAGTCGAAGCCTATGCCCGCGAAAAATCTGTAACCCTTTTCCATTCTTACGAAATATAATATAAATATTGACAATTTCGCTTTGGAACTTTAGATTTGTCAAGAAATGATTGATGCTATGGATACGGCAACCTCGTCTAATTTCCCCTGGATTCCCCGGACGGTGGAGCCGCACCTGGTAAAAGCGGCGCGTGAGTTTCCCATTTTAGTGGTTACAGGTCCAAGGCAGGTGGGAAAAACCTCCCTCCTAGAACGCTTGTTCCCAGATTATTCCTATGTCTCCCTCGACTCAGCTCAGGAAGCGGAAACCGCAGAAACCATGCCGGATCATTTTCTCAGGAATCATCCTCCTCCTGTAGTGATCGATGAGGTCCAGTATGCCCCCTCCCTTTTCCGGGCTATGAAAGTATGGGTAGACACCCATCGGGGCAAAAGCGGTCAATTCATCCTAACGGGTTCACAAAGTTTCACCCTGATGGCGGCCCTTTCCGAGTCCCTAGCCGGACGAGCCGCCATTTTCACCCTCTTGAGTTTATCCTTTGAGGAATGGGAACACCGGCCTCGAAGCAGGGTTGCCTCCGCACCTATCGAAGCATCTGCCCCTGAGCGCCGCACCGCAGGCCGGGAGGTGACAGTCGCGGATGCGACTATCCAACATGTTCGCCGGCAAGAAGAGAATGGGACGGAAGCGAATGGGGTTATCGATCCGTGGGAGTTTCTATGGCGAGGCGGATTTCCTTTCTTGTGGAATGAACGGGTGTCTCCGAACCGTGACCGATGGTACCAGGGCTACCTCGCCACTTACTTAGAACGGGATGTGCGCAACCTTCTACGGGTATTGAATCTCCGAGACTACGAACGATTCTTACGCTCAGCCGCGATTCGGATAGGGAATTTGATCAACCTATCTGAAACAGGGAGGGATGTGGGTATTTCTCCGACTACCGCGAGGCAGTGGTTCAACATCCTCCATGCCTCAGGGGTATTCTTCCTGTTGGAACCCTATCACCGCTCTCTGGGAAAGAGAATCACGAAAAGCCCAAAACTGTACTTAATGGACACGGGTCTTGCGGCCTACCTTCTCGGGTTCTCATCCTCTAAAGCCTTACGGGCTTCACCCCTGTCCGGGGCATTTTGGGAAAACCATGTGATCGGGCAGTGGATACGGAAAAAAGAATGGGAGGATCCTTCTCTGGGTCTATGGTTCTGGCAGGACCGTACCAAGAATGAAGTGGACCTGGTAATCGAAAAGGATGGCCGCTTGTATCCGGTAGAATGTAAAGCAAAAGAGAAACCGGATGATCGGGACCTAAAGGGGATCCGCAAGTTCCGGGAGTTCTATGGGGCGGAAAGCGTGGGAACCGGGTACGTGGCCTGCCTTACCCGTTCCCCCTACTGGATCGAACCAGGGGTACTGGCGGTGAATGGGTGGAAACCATGGCCCGTGCCTAATGAATGATGGAGAGAGCCGTACGAGCTCGGAACTCCTTAACCGATTTCTAACCTCCTACTCATTCAAATTTAACAGGGTAGTTGCCGATATAATCTTCGATATATTCAAGATTTCAGAGAGCGACGCGCCCATAAATTATTCAATCAAAAAAGCTTGACAGCAAAAATGGGGGTTGCTATACTGAAATCAAATAGCACGGGAGCCGTTGGCTCTCCCAAAATCTATAACGGAGGATAGGTTAACATGAAAAAACTTATTATCCTACTTTCACTCATCGCGCTATTGGCCAGCGGCATGGCATTTGCGCAGGAAAAGAAATTTGAGCCAAGTGTTACGTTCAATGGCTACATTGAGTATGAAGCAGCTACTAGTTTAAAAACAGGAGCTGCTTGGACTAATGCCGTTGGAACATCCAATGCACTAACAGTATTACAGAATGAGCGGTATAGTTATTTTGAACCAGACGCAAGAATCATTGTTACTATCAAGCCCGATGAGTACAATACGGGAGTATTTAGAATTAGAACCTCGGGAGCTTATGGACAAAGTGCAGGATCATTAACTGGTGATGAAGCTATACGCTATGATAGGGCATTCTTTGTTTCTGATTTTGGTAAAGCTTTCAAACTACCCATTGGTTGGCAAGGCACATTTGGATATAATGAATACAATCCTGCTTATATTTCTAACCTTGGTTGGGATCTAACAAAGAAAGTAATAGGAAGGTTTGCTTTAGCGAATGATTATTACTTTGATGCAAAGTACTGGGGAACTGAACAGGTAATAACCATCGAAAATATGGTTAGGATTGCAACCTTCTTCTCACTCCAGAACAGTAGGCTCAAAGATATGTACGTTGATGGTGTAGTAACAATTCCTGCTGGTCCAGGATCTTTAGGAATAGAAGCTGCTTATTTAGTGTGGTCGAATGCCTCTTTGAACGGAGGTCTAACCATCGATAACAGTAACAAGCTCCAGAAAGCATCTACACCAACTATTAATCTGGACGAAGGAACCATGTTGTTTGGCCTTGCTTATAAGGGTGTTAAGGCAGGTGACATTGGGTTGGATTTTGGTGGTGCTTACTATCTGCCTCTTGAAGAGAAAAAAGCATACGCTGTCTATGCAGCAAACGTAAAGGCCAGCTTTGGTTCTTTAGCTAGCTTCTTGGTTGGATTCCAAGGTGTACCGGAGAATAAGGATCTTAATATAAAGGCACAAGCCCTTCACAATGTCCGAATCGCCGCTGGGTTCACTCCTGTTCCAGTTGTGTCCTTCGATGTAGGCGTAATTCTCTATACAGGTGGGGAAGAAGTTAACTTCGAAGGTAAAGACAGGGAAATGTTCAACACACTTGATGTGTCTGCCTGTGTAAAAGCAGGGAAAGCGTCCTTCAGGCTTGGTTACCTGTTCGTCGCTGAAAAGGATATTTCCATTGATCCTTACATGACAGATGCGCTGAAGAAATCTCTATACTTCCTTGCTAATATGCCCTTCTAATTTAAGTCTCTGACGTTAAAAAGCCCCCAAAGCGATGGGGGCTTTTATTTTTATAACACTTTTACACTAGATTCAGGTAGATTAGCGTCTCATACAGTACTTAATGCGTTAAGTCAAATTTCACAAATTGAGAAATACGCCAATCTTTGAGTTATAGCAACTTTAAAAAGATTAAAAACGTATTCTTAATTATGTTCAGGAAACACTAAAGATTCAAACTGACATTCAAACAAAGATGGAAGCTTAAGCCACATGGTACCCCTTAGACTTAGGCAGCCCATTGGGCAAGCTCATCTTTGTACTGATCTAGCAGGTTGTCAAGCACTACCGGTAGAAAAACCAACGCTTCAGCCTTCAAGGCTGGATACGTTTCACGCATCAGATTCAACGGCGTATCCCCTTTGTAGCTATTGTGCCTTTTGCAATTGAACCATGCTTGGTAGTAGGCCGCCTTTCT
>OGCI01001577.1_pt1 | contig 18448 bp, 18 predicted proteins | sample 1570021 | NCBI WGS metagenome assembly OGCI01 (sample SAMN06264664, study PRJEB24512) | hot springs metagenome | isolation source: Hot spring water | place: South Africa: Tshipise | collected 2015-06-21 | reverse complement strand
ACCCTGTGACCCGCGTGCGTGGCAATCACGGGACAGACGATGTGGATATGTATGTCATCTGCATCACCAACCCTGCGAGCTTCGTGGCGAGCACGGTCTCTGCCGATGGCGGAAGCGCGGGCTTTGATACCCAGCTCTGGCTATTCCGCTGTGATGGCACGGGCGTGGTGTTCAACGATGATTCGACGAGTACAGCTCAGTCCCGCATCGACAACTCCACGAACTGTATCACCCAGCCGGGCGTCTACCTCTTGGCGATTAGCCGATACAATCGCGATGCTATCGATGCAGGAGGCAACCTCATCTGGAACAACTCGCCGTTCACAGGAGTTCGCTGTCCTGACGGTCCGGGTGCGAGCAACCCGATTGCTGGTTGGGCAGGGGCAACTGCAGGGGGAGGCACCTATAACATCGCCTTGCAGGGTGCCTACTTCGTCAGTCCGCAAGGGTGCGATACCGGACCCGCTTGCGAAGGCGATGTGGACAACAGCGGTATCGTAGATGACGCCGACCTGCTGATTGTGTTGTTCAACTTCGGTAACACAGGGTTTAATGTGCCGGGCGATGTGGACAATAACGGGTTGGTGGATGACGCCGACCTGCTGATTGTGTTGTTCAACTTCGGCTGTGGGAACTAACCCGAAGGCTCAGTCCCCTCTCCCCTTTGGGAGGGGGGACTTCTGACAAGGGTACATCGCTTGAGTTCAAAGTCACGCCAACCCGCCCCTGCTTTGATGCCCCGTCGTTAGCCCTCTCGCCCCCAGTGTCATTCTGAGCGAAGCGAAGAATCTCAGTGCCACTCAAAGCCCAGACCCTTCGCAGGCGCTCAGGGTGACAGGGGGGGTGTCATTCCGAACTCCCCCCTTTTGTCATTCTGAGCGAAGCGAAGAATCTGCACTCACCCCCGCCCCCCCCTCTCCCAACGCTGTGGGAGAGGGGAGTCAAGACCCTTCGCTGTCGCTCAGGGTGACAGGGTGGGTTTTTCGGGTTGAACCGAAGCTCGCTGTTCAGTGCTACCGCCTGCGTCAAAAGTGGCAGGCTTTTCACAAATTAACAACAGCGTACCCCTATCAGGAGGGGACTTCCCTTATTCTTGCCCCAACAGCTTCTCAATCCGTTCCAACAACTGGCGCAAGGTGAAGGGCTTAGGTAGGAACTCCACGCCGGGCTTAATCTCGCCTTGAATGACCACGCTGTTCTCGGTGTAACCTGAGATGAAGAGCACCTTGATCTGGGGATACATCATTTTGAGTTGCTCTGCCAGTTCCGAACCGCGCATTCGGGGCAAGATGACATCGGTGATGAGCAGGTCGGGCGGATGGGCTTGAGCCAGCTGAATCGCCTGTTCAGGGTTCTCAGCAGTGTAGACCGCATAGCCCGCAGACTGAAGCAGTTGAGCGGTGCTCTCCCGCACATCGGGGTTGTCTTCCACTAATAGGAGCGTGCCCTTCTGAGTGGCTGGAATCACAACCGCAGTGGAGGCTCTCACCTCAACAGGGGTGGGCGCCGAGTCGATGCGTGGGAGATAAATCTTGAAGGTGGTGCCCTTACCCACCTCGCTGTAGACCCAGATGTGTCCCTTCGCTTGGTTGATAATCCCATGCACAGTCGCCAGCCCCAAGCCTGTGCCCCCTTCGCGCGTGGTGAAGAACGGCTCGAACAGGTGGGGCAGGTGTTCTGGGGCGATGCCGTACCCCGTATCGGTAATCGTCATCAGCACATAGTCGCCCGATTGAACCTGCCAGTGATAGCTTGCGTACTCCTCGTCCAGCGTGACATTCTGGGTTTCAATTGTGAGCATGCCTCCGTTGGGCATCGCTTGGCGCGCATTTGCCGACAGGTTCAGCAGCACTTGCTCTATCTGGGCGGGGTCAGCGCGCACACTGCCCAGTGTGTCGGCAAAATAGCACTTGATCTCTATATCTTCTCCCAGCAGACGCTGAACGAGGGGGAGCCATCGCTGGAGATGCTCGTTGAGGTTCATCGGCTGAGGGGCAATCAAGCGACGCCGAGCGAACGCCAGCAGTTGGCTCACCAACTCACCCGAACGCTCTACCGAGTCTAAGATGTGTTCAATCGCGTCTCGGCTGGGGTGGTCGTCGGGCAGGTGCATCAGCGCAATCTGGGCGAAGCCGCTGATGCCCGCAAGGATGTTGTTGAAATCGTGGGCAATCCCACCCGCTAAGCGCCCGATGCTCTCCAAACGCTGGCTCTGCTCCACTTGAGTGCGCAGACGCTTGAGGTCAGTGATGTCCAGCGCCAAGCCAATCACGCCCACAATCTCCCCGCTCTCTTCACGCAGTGGCTCCAAATAAACATGGAAGACCCACTCCCCCCAGCTCGCTTCATACTCCTGAGGCTCGCCTTGCAGGGCGCGCTCGTGGAAGATGAGCGTATGCTCAGTGTGGGATAGCGCAGCGATTTGAGGCACTTGCGTGCCAATCACCTGCTCCTCGGTTAAGCCGATCATTCTGAGTCCTGCCCCGCGAATGGAGGTGAACCTCAGCATAGTGTCACATGTCCACATCACGGCAGGGAGCTGGCTTAGGATGAGCTGGAGACGCTTTTCGCGGTCTGAGACCTCGCGCTCTAATGCACGGCTCCGCGCTTCACTCTCACGCAGATCCGCGTTCTCTTGACGAAGTGCCTCTATCTCTGACAAAGCCTCTTCATACTTCTGCTTTAGGTCTTGCGGTGAATAGTCCAAAATAGTCCCCTAATTGGGGGGCATCCCCCTTGAGAGTATACCCAAACCGATGATGAAAAGTGGGAATCGGATGCATAAGGGGTAAATTAAGTGAACAGGTGGCGAAAATGGTACGATGGAGTATCGCAACGGTATTGTTAGGCGGGCTTTTGGTTTGGGCGGGCTATGAGACGAAGCCCACTTTGCAGACGCTCAGTTGGACGGACTTGTCAGGCAAGAGGGCGAGCTTGAACACGCTGGCGAAGGATACAAAGGCGGTGGTGTTCGTCACGCTTTCCTCTCGCTGCCCCGCGGTGCCTCGCTATGCGCCCCGCCTGAACACTCTGTCCAAGACCTATCGCGCGAAGGGCGTGGCGTTTGTGGGCATCTACCCTGAGGCGGACGAGACCTCCGAAAAGGTGCGCGCGCACGCTAAGCAGATGGGGTTCAAGTTCCCGCTGGTGCTTGAGGACGCCCCGCGCCTTGCAAGAGCGTTAGGGGCAACTCATATCCCACAGGCGTTCGTGGTGTCACCTCAGGGCAAGGTGCTCTATTCGGGGGCGATTTCGGGCGTTGCCAAGCGTGATGTAGGGCAGGCTTATCTCCAAGAGGCAGTGGGAGCAGTGGTCGCGGGGCGCTCAGTGCCTGTAGCCAAGACGACCGTCGTGGGGTGCTTCCTGAACTTGCCTGAAGAGGCGCCTGCACCCAAAGCAGAACAGGTCACTTTCGCCGAACATATCGCGCCGATCATCTACAGCCGATGCACGACCTGTCATCATCCGGGCGACATCGGTCCGTTCCCTCTCCAGTCTTACGAGGATGCGCGCCGTTGGGCAAAGGAAATCAAGTACTACACCTCGCGCCGCCTGATGCCCCCATGGAAACCACAACCGGGCTTCGGCGAGTTCCGCGATGCGTTCTACCTGACCGATGAGCAAATCCAGCTGATTGCACGCTGGGTGGATGAGGGCGCGCCTGCAGGCGACCTCTCTAAGGCGCCCAAGCCCCCGAAGTTCAGCAAGGGCTGGTACTACGGGGAGCCTGACCTGATTGTGGAAATGCCCCAAGAATACGAACTGCAAGGCGTCGGTGGGGACGAGTACCGCTACTTCGTCATCCCGGTGGAACTGCCCGAAAATAAGGTCATCGTGGGCATCGATATCCAACCTGGCAACCGTGAGATAGTCCACCACGCCAATATGTTCGTGGATGTATCGGGACGCGCCCGCCAGCTGGACGCGGAGGACCCCGAACCGGGCTACAGCAACTTCGGAGGCACAGGCTTCATCCCGATGATGATGCTCGGTGGCTGGGTACCTGGGATGCGACCGATCCGACTTCACGACCAGCATGCCGTGGCACTACCGCGCCGATTTGACCTCGTGATGCAGGTTCACTATTTCAACAGGGGTAAGAAAGAGAAAGACCGCACGCGAGTTGGGCTTTACCTGAAAGACCGTCAGCCCGACCACAAACCTGTTCAACTGGTCGTTATCAGCAACAGGAACATCAACATTCCGCCTGGTGAGCGAGACTATCGGATTCGTGCCAGTTGGCGAACGCCCGCCGACCGCCCGGTCTACGCGCTGGCGATTATGGCGCATATGCACCTAATCGCTCGGGGCACGGAGGTGATTGCCCGCACGCCCGACGGACGCACCATCCCGCTCCTGCGCATCAACGACTACGACTTCAACTGGCAACAAAGCTACTTCTACAAAGAGCCGATTGAGCTCCCGCCAGGCACGGTGGTGGAGGCGGTGGGCTGGTACGACAACTCCTCCGAGAACCCCAGCAACCCGAGCAACCCACCGCGTTTAGTGCGCTATGGGGAAGGCACCTACGACGAGATGTTCTTCATCTTTATGGCAATCCACGACCCGAAAGCGCAAAGCTCCTTCCTCATTCCCGCAGGTTCGTAAAAAGCGGATGGGGCAGATAGACAGTCTGCCCCACCTTAGTAGGAAGAAGAAAAATGAACGATGCACAACTTCACTTGATGTTCAACCATCTGCCTGTGATGGGTAGCCTGTTCACTTTGGGGCTACTTGGGTGGGGCATCATCCGAAAAAGTGCCGAAGTCCAGAAGGTGGCGATGGGCGCGATGGTGCTGGTGGCGCTCACAGCGTGGATGGCATTCCTGACAGGCGAACCCGCCGAAGAGGTGCTGGAGGGCTTCCCCAACTTTGAGGAGGGGTGGGTTGAGCCTCACGAGCATTACGCCGAGTACGCACTGTATGCCTCTCAGGCGCTGGGACTTGTGGCGTTGGTCGGGCTAATCCTATCGCGTGGGCGTGAAGTGCCGATAGTACTCGCAGGACTCCTGCTGGTGGCTAACTTGGGGGTCGCGGGCATGATGGGCTACACGGCTCATCTGGGCGGGATGATCCGCCATCCCGAAATACGCCACGGTACTACTGCCCCCACTCAGGGAGCCGAGCAGGGCGGCGAGCACGGCGAAGCAGGCGAAACCGAAGAACACTGACTTACAGAAACGGGTTCGTCTGCCTCTCGATGCCAACGGAGGTGTCGGGACCGTGTCCGGGATGCAGGATGGTCTCGTCGGGCAGGGTAAGCACACGGGTGTGCAAATGTTCCTCAAGGGTTTTCGCGTCGGCATAGGGGATGTCGGTGCGCCCCACACTGCCGGCAAAAATCGCATCCCCACAAAACAGGCGCATCGGCTCCGTTCTGACCAAGAAGCCGAGATGGTCGGGCGCGTGTCCCCGAAGCGCTAACACCTCAAACTCCAGATGTCCCACCTTGAAGATATCGCCCTCTTTCAGGAACAGGTCGGGCTGGGGCAGGGGCGCCATCGGAGGCAGGTTCAGATAGGTGGGGTGCTCGTGGGCGTGTTGTGCCCACAGCTCCCACTCCACTTGCGAAATCCAGAAGGGCGCGCGGGTGTATGCCTGCACGGTCGGCACGCCCACCACATGGTCAAAGTGCCCGTGCGTGGCTAAGAGCGCAATCACAGGCGGTTCGCCCAGCTTCTGCAGACGCTGGACGATACGCTCCGCCTCCATACCAGGGTCAATAATGACCGTCTGAAGCGTTTCGGCGCACGACACGATATAACAGTTCGCTTGAAGCATGCCCAGTGTGAGCTTCTCGATTAGGATCACGGCGGTATAGTTATGGGCGAGTATACTGGGTTCCTGCTATGATGGAGACGCTGACGCACTGGGATAGGCAGGTGTTCTTTTGGCTCAATCACGGTCTGAGCCATCCATGGCTTGACCCCGTGATGTGGTTCATCACCAGCTTGGGCTTGGGCTGGGTGCAGATGTTGGTGGTGCTGGCGGGCACACTGGCGCCTTATCGAGACGCTCAGGGTTGGCGTTTGGGCAGGCGCTGGCGGAGCCTGTTTTTGCCTGCGCTGGTGGCGTTTGCTGGGAGCGGGATTACGGTGCAGATAGTCAAGAAGCTCGTCCCGCGCCTGCGCCCCTCCAACTTGCCTGAGGCTTTAGTGGCGCACGACGAGCGCATTTTTTACGGCTCGTTTCCGTCAGGGCACACCACGACGGCGTTTGCGTTGGCGTTCTGGGCGTGGCTGGGTTTGCGGGGCACGCGCTACGCTTGGGCGGGCTGGCTCGCCCTTATCGTGGCAGGGCTGGTGGGGCTATCGCGCATCTATCGGGGCGTGCACTACCCGCTGGATGTGCTGGTGGGTGCGATGCTGGGTATGGCGTGGGGCTGGCTAGCGTATAGGGTCGCCATTCGTCTCAACTCAAGCCGTACACAGGGATTGCCGAGCCGTGAATCGCCTCCGACGCCGACGAGCAGAGAAACATCGCCACCTGCGCAATCGCCTCCGCGCGTACCCAACGGCTGAAGTCAGCATCGGGGCGCGCCTGGCGATTGGAAGGGGTGTCAATCGTGCCCGGCAGGATACAGTTCACGCGGATACCCTGATGCTTGAGTTCATCGGCAAGCGTTTCGGTGAGCCGAATGAGCGCGCCTTTCGCAGCGCAGTAGCCCGCCGCGCCTGCAAAGCCCATCAAACCTGCACGCCCCCCAATATGCACCAGCGCGCCCCCACCCGCCTCCAACAGCAGGGGCACCACCGCCCGCGACACCAAAAACGCTGAGTGCAGGTTCATATTCAGCATCAGGTGCCAATCGTCCAGCGGGGTCTGGTGGACGGGTGTGCCCGCTTTGTATCCGCCGACGGTGTTCACCACGCAGTCCAGTTTGCCGAACCGTTCTCGGATGGCGTGCGCCATTCGCTCAGCATCCTCAGGTTGAGTGAGGTCTAGACCGCCCAGCAGTAGATGTTGACCGCTCAGGGCAAGGTCGGCGAACAGTTCATCCAGCAGGCGTGCGTTGCGCCCCACCAGCACCATCGTGGCGCCCGCTTCGTAGAACTGGCGCGCCACGATGCACCCCAACGCACCTGTGGCGCCCGTTATGAGCGTCATCTTGCCCGAAAAGTCCCACCGCACCATAAGGCGATTCTACCTAAATCGCCAGAGTAGGTTCGCTCCCCGCTCTTGAGCCAAGATAGAGGATGCCGAATAGCCCTTCACATGTCCATCGGCGAAAATCAGGATGGCTATTCCGCGATTGTCGCCTGTGGCGTGGTGGCGCGCATACAGAGGCTTGAGCTGGGCAGGGGGCAGATGGTTCAGCTCACGCACGAGGTCGCGGTCCGCCACCAAGGGCGTGCCCAGTCGGGGGTCAATCGGGTTCGGCTGACCAACATAGGGGTCGAACACATAGCCCCGATACTTCTCGCTGGTGGGACCGCTGGCGGTGTCCCCGAAGAGGGGCGTGCGCGCGGGTTCATCCATCAGGGGTAGGCGTGCAGGTTCTAAGAAGCCCTCTCTCAGGAGTGGGTCGTAGGCGGTCGCTGCGGTGTAGCCGATGGAGCCAAGCCCACGCTGAGACCAGTCGGTGGGGAAACCAGTGCGCGAGGCGCTGGGACAGGTGAAGATGTTCGTGTCGCGCACATAGGGCTGGATAAGGCGTGTCCAGATGCGCTCTGGCACATCGGTGGGCACGGCGTAGTTGGTGGAAGGTGGGAACGCCTCGTCAAAATCTTGAGTGTAGGTCATCACCGCAAGCGCCAATTGGCGCGCGTTGGACGCGCAGGCGGTCATGCGCGCACGCTCCCGCGCTTGGGCAAACACAGGAAACAATATCGCCGCGAGGATAGCGATAATCGCTATCACCACCAACAGTTCTATCAGCGTGAAACCCTTTCGGTGCATAGGCTCAGTATACACCAATCGCACGCAGGATTCGACGCCTGCCCTCCGAATAGGGAGGCTATGAATGTTCGGCAAGCAACTTTTGAGTGGATGGCACGGCGTGGTGTGCGCCACCTGTTCGGCAATCCGGGGTCTACCGAGTTGCCATTTTTGGTGGGTCTGCCCGATGAGGTGCGCTATGTGCTGGCGCTTCAGGAAAGCATCGCGTTGGCGATGGCGGACGGGTATGCGCAAGCGAGTGGCAAGCCTGCGTTGATTAACCTTCATGTGGCGCCAGGCTTGGGGAATGCGATGGGTGTGCTGTTCACCGCCCTTAAGAACCGTGCGCCCTTGATTGTCACCTGTGGACAGCAGGACACGCGCCACATCTTTCACGAGCCGCTTCTGTCGGGCGATTTGGTGGGCATGGCTCGCCCTGTGACGAAATGGGCGTACGAGGTTCAGCACGCCGAAGATGTGCCGAATGTGCTGGAGCAAGCATATCATATTGCACTGACACCCCCGCGTGGTCCTGTGTTCGTCTCAATCCCGATGAACTTTTGGGACGCGCCTGCTGGGGGAGTACCCCGTCGGGAAGTGCACGCACCGGGCGCGCCTCAAGGGTTAGAGCGTTTGGTGCACGCGCTCTCGCAAGCCCAACGCCCTGCGTTGGTGTTGGGGGCAGGGGTCGGTGGGGCAGGTGCCGTGCGTGAAGCGGTCGCCCTCGCCGAGCGGATTGGGTGCGCAGTCTACCATGCACCTCTCAACTCCCGAATGGCGTTCCCGACGAACCACCCGCTGTATGAGGGGATGCTGTTGCCCGCCGTACCGCGCATCTTGCAGACGCTGAGCCAACACGATTTCGTGCTGGTGGTGGGCGCGCCGATGTTCCTGCTGTATCCCTATTTCCCTGGTGCTCTGCTTCCGCCGGGTGTGCGTGCAGGGCTGATTACCGACGATTTGATGGAGGCGTCGCGCATGCCGGGCGAGATGGCGTTTGTGGGCGACATTCGGAGCGCGCTGGCATACTTGGCGGAGCAGGTGCCTCAGCGCGAATATACGATGCCCTCACGGGCGGTGGAGGAGGCGCGCCGACGCTCCGAAGCGACACGGGCGCGCGCCAAGATGGGTGCCTTCTTCGTGCTTCACACGCTGGCGCGCCACCTGCCCCCAAATGCAGTCATCGTGGACGAGGCGGTCTCGTCCAGCCTGTGCTTGCGCGAGTTCGTGCGCTTGGGCATAGACAACGATTACTATACTTCCGCCAGTGGGGGATTGGGTTGGGCGATGCCCGCCTCCGTGGGCCTCAAGATGGCACAGCCTGAGCGCCCTGTGGTGTGCGTGATAGGCGACGGCTCGGCGATGTACTCTATCCAAGCCCTTTGGAGCGCGCGTGAGGAGAATGCGCCCGTGCTGTTCTTGGTGCTCAACAACCGCGCCTACAACATCCTCAAGAGTTTCACGATGGCGTTCTATCCCGGCACCGAGAAGGGCGTGCAAGGGCTGGATGTGCCCCATCTGGACTTGGTGGCGCTGGCGCAGGGTATGGGCATACACGCCGAACGGCTCACCACCCCCGAAGCAGTGGAGGAGGCGATTCCGCGCGCCCTGCAACTCAACCAGCCCGTGCTGTTGGATGTGACAATCGACCCCACTGTTCCCAGCTTGTTCTGACGATGACGCGCGAACAGCAGAGAATGCTCTGGGGACACCTGTTCATTTTGCCCTGGCTCACAGGGTTTATGCTGTTCACGCTCTACCCCATCTTGGCGACGCTCTACTTGAGCTTCACCGATTTTCGGGTGCTGAACGAACCGCGCTGGGTGGGACTGGAGAACTATGCGAGCCTGCTTGCTGACCGCGACTATTTCTGGCGTTCGGTGGGCAACACGCTGTTCATTATGATCGAGGTGCCCCTGAGTGTGGTGGTGGGGATTGGCTTGGCGATGCTGTTGAACCTGCGCTTGCGGGGTCAAGCGCTCTATCGCACGCTGTTCTACCTGCCGTCGGTGGTGCCAGCGGTGGCGACGGCTTTTCTGTGGATGTGGGTGCTCAACCCGCAGAACGGGCTGGCAGCGCCCCTCAACAGTGGGCTGGTGCGCCTCGGCTTGGAGCCAATCAACTGGTTCACCGACCCCTCAACCGCCAAATGGGGTTTCATCCTGATGGACTTGTGGGCGATTGGGGGCACGATGGTTATCTACTTGGCGGCGCTTCAGGGAGTGCCGAGCCACCTATACGACGCGGCGCTCATCGACGGCGCACGCGGTTGGCACCTCATACGCCATGTGACCCTACCCCACATCGCCCCCGTGATTCAGTATATGGTCATCATCGGCGTGATTGGCACCTTCCAGTACTTCACGCAGACCTTTGTGGCGACGCGGGGCGGACCCGAAAACAGCACGATGTTCTACGCGCTCTACTTATTCCAGAACGCCTTTGAGTTCTTCCGATTCGGGCACGCCTGCGCGATGGCGTGGCTGTTGTTCTTGGTCACCCTACTGGCGACCTATCTCATCTGGCGCGTCTCGTTGCGCAAAGTGTTCCAGGAATCGGTGGGCGTGTAGCTGAACCCGCTCGCACTCGATGCCGATAATCTTCTGCACAGGCAAAATGTCCTGCAAATGTGGAACAACCTGTGCAGGAGGCGATGATGAGACGGCTTCTATCCCACCTGAGCGCTGAGAGTTGGGCGATTTTGTTGGTCTGTGTGGCGGACTTGCTGATTACGCTGGTGCTGATTGACAAGGGGCTTGCCGAAGAGGGCAACCCAATTATGAAGTTCTACTTGGGGTTTGGCGTGTGGGCGTTCATTATGGCGAAGAGCGTCTTGGTGTTGGCTCCGATAGCGATTATCGAGTGGGCGCGCCAACACAAACCGCGCACGGTGCGAGCGATGGCGCGGGTGGGCTTAGCCAGCTACTTGGGTATCTACGCCTTTCTGTTCCTGACCATCAATGTGCCCGGTATGGCAAGGGGAGGCGCTTTGAGCTATGACCCCACTGAATACCCGCCGATTGACTGGGTGGTCATCCAGCGTGAGCGCGAGGACTTGCCGTACCCTGAGATGAGCCGAGTGGTGGAGGAGAGCCGAAACGCAGTGTCTCGTCCTTGAGTGAGTGGGTTTGGCATCTTTGCTCATCTTGCTTGCTGTTAGTGCAGGCGTCTCTCCTGCTATTTGTCCCTACACTCCTGATAAGGGTACATCGCTTGCGTTCAACATCAAGCCTACCCCGCCAGATTTTCAAGCCCTACTTCCAACCGCAAAGCCCCAACTGTCATTCGGAGTCCCCTCCCTGTCATTCTGAGCGAAGCGAAGAATCTCAACGAACCCCTCAGCACAACCCCCTCACGCACACTCCGATTCCCCGCTTGTCACCCTGAGCGAAGCGAAGGGTCTCCTCGCCTTCGGCTCGGAATGACAATAAGAAAAGGCTCGGAATGACTGGAGGGAGCGCAACGGTTAGCAAGCGAGATCACTGAACCTGGGGGAACTTGGCGCAATTTCGTACACAACACCCATACCCTTGTCAGTCTCCCCCCTCTCTGCTTCAGAGAGGGGGGACAAGGGGTGAAGAGACTAACATCCACTCCCAAAGTTGAACAGTACGATTAGCAGGTCAGCATCGTCCACTGTCTCATCGCAGTTGATGTCCACACGCCCAAGGTTAGGACCCGTGCGCCCGAATGCAAACAGCACCTGCAACAGGTCAGCGTCATCCACACAACCGTTCTCATCCACATCGCCATTATGGGACACGCAGGGTACTGAGACCCATTCCCAACTGAGAATGTCGTGGTTCTGATAAGAAGCCCCTGTTGCTGAGGTAAAGCCGACCCAAGCGAAATTGCTCCCCCCTAATATTGCTGGCAAGTTGACACTTGCTGTTAGCACGGGAGAAGATAGATTGTCTAGGAAGACACTTAGCGTGTTAGTATTGGGCGAGTACTCAATCTTCACAGTGTAAATATTGCCATCAGACATATTCACAGTAGGCGTTACAAGAGCAAGCGTATTATCCAGAGTGTGGAAGGAGGAATTTCCTCGCATCACTGCAATGTGGTTTGGGTTTGGGTCGTTGCGGTCGTGTCCTACATTCCGTGAGTTTTGCCACATGTCGAGCTCCACTACTAGAATGTTTGACGAGGGAAATCCCTCATATCCGATCCCAGCTCCAGCACCACCAATCGCATTACTGCCAGTTCCGAAGTTTTGGATAACAAAGGCAATCCCATCCGCACCGGGTTGACCGTCTGTATCGATATTACCGGCTCTGTCAGTAATCTGGAACTTGAAGATGGTATACCAAGGTCGTGAAATGTCCTGCCGAGCGAAATTGTACCAAGCGGCACCGATCCGCTCAAATCTACTTGGAGTGAGGCGTAGACGATTGTTGACTATCTGAGCACTGCTGACAAGGCCCAAACCAGTTGCATTTGAAAAGTCTGGGTAGTTGAACTGTGCCAAAACCGACGGCGTGAGTTGGAAGTTGGCGACCCATAACAGACCTGCTACGAGTAGCCAACGATGATGGTGGATAAGACCCTGTTTTCGCGAACGGGTTGGGAGATGAGACATAACTCTCGACGCACCTGCAGTCTGCAATCTGACCAAATGCTTCACAAATGTTTGCACCGTCCTTTTACCTCCTTGTCTGTTGTTGAATGGCAGGAGAGTTGTTCTTTCTCTGCTATCCAATCTGTAGCAACTTTTGTGCCAAATATCGACAATTCCTGCCGATTCGAGGGAACTTACAAATATTTTGAGTTTTGCACGTCAGACGAAGCACCTATCCCCTCAGGGAGTGGCAGAGTAGAGTACTTTGAACTATGCGCCAAGTGCTTATGTATGAGGTAGTCGGTGACTCCCTACTCTAATACCCTGAGTGTGAGTGAAGAGTATTGTCGAGTGTTGCGGGCGGGACGCCTACGCTCCCAGAATGCCCAAACCGCGCGGCAACTTTTCAGATACCTCGCTCAAAGTGGTATAATCATCTGGAATGCAGGCGCTCAGCAAACTCAGTACTTTACCTGCCCCTATACGCGAGGACGAACGAGGAGTCCTACGCGTGAGCAACACACGCGTCACCCTGACGATGGTGCTGACCGCTTTCCAAGCGGGGTACAGTGCGGAGGAGATTGTGCTGAAATACCCCACTCTTAGCCTGATCGAAGTCTACAGCGTGATTGCTTACTACCTCTGGAATAAAGAGGTTTTTGACGAATACTTGCACAAAGCGGAGCAAGAAGCACAAACGATACGCAATACGATTGAGCAAGCCTATCCCACCTCTGACATACGCCAACGCCTGTTGAGCCAGAGGCGATGAAGCTGTTGGGCGACGGAAATTTGGACATGGACATCGTGCGCGCCCTAATGAGACGCCTACCTGAACTCGACCTTATTATGGTACAGCATATAGGACTATCGAGCACCTCAGACGAAGAGATACTGGCTTATGCTGTTGCCGAGGGAAGGGTAGTCATTAGCCAAGATACTGCGACCATGCCTCTAACTGCTTATGAGCGTCTCAATCGTGGCGAGTCTTTCTACGGTTTGATTATCGTTCCACAAAAGATGCCCATAGCGCAAGCTATTGAGGAGTTGATACTTGTCGCAACCTGTTTGCGAGAGGATGAGATAAAGAACAGGGTGTTATGGCTTCCCCTGTAATCTTCTCGTGCCTTTGGACAGCCTTGCAACCAGGTACACTTCTGTTATCCGTGAGCCGAGCGATTCCCTTTGACAGCCTCAATCTGTATGCAGTGCTGACCGAGTGCCAACTGCTGGTGGGAGGGCGCATTCAGGACATACGCCAGCCCGACGCCCATACGGTGGTGCTTGTCGTGTACGCTCAACGCGCTGAACACCGCCTGCTCATCAGTATTGACCCCCAGTACGCCCGCCTGCATAAGATTACCAGTTCCTGACCATCAATGTGCCCGGTATGGCAAGGGGAGGCGCTTTGAGCTATGACCCAACCGAATACCCCCCAATCGACTGGGAAGCCATTCAGCGCGAGCGTGAGGGGCTACCCTATCCCGAACTAAGCAGAGTAGTAGAGGAGCACCGAAACGCCCCGTCCCATCCCTAAAGCGACTTTACCACAAGAGCATGCGTATCAAGCCGTGAACCAGCCAGATGCCGAGCAGGGCAAGCGTCAGATAGATTGCACGGTCAGGGTGGATGCGTAAGGTGCGCGTCGTGAAGAGTGCCACGAGGCTATTCAACCCGAAGCCGAGCACAACAGCCGAGACAAGGAAGCCGAAGGGGTTCGCCCGCCACGCCAGCGCCCAGTAGCCATGAAAAATCGCACTCACGCTGGTGGTCAATCCACAGGAGGGGCAGGGGCGCCCCGTGAGGAAATGGAGCGTGCAGGGCGGAATCCCCAGTTGCTGGTGTGTGCCCAGACCCTTAGGGCTTGGCTCTAAGTAGAGTGCCACCCCCACAAACACCGCCACCGCAACGAGAATTAGAAGATGGAGCCAACGCTCAGCAGGCTTGCTCAAAGGTTCCCAGCGCACCCACCATCGCTCTGAAGCAGTCACCGTTCGGCTTGATAGGCTCATCGCTACTCACCAACACTGATAAGTATACTCCAGACTGTGCGGTCGCGCACAAGGCTCGCTCGCAACTCCAAACTCGGTCTTGGATGCCAAACGATTGCCCCATTGATATTATTGCCTGTGTGCTCGGCTAAAATAGAGATCTGATTGGTGAGGGGAACATCAAAGCCTACAAACAGCCCCTCCTCTCGTCCCGTGCGGTAGCCAAGATGGATACGCAAATCGCGGTCTAAAGGTGTCTTGCCGAGCGCAGGAAGCCCGTACGAGAGGGCGAGGTAGCCGTAGCGTCCCGTCTCCGTGCGGTTCCAGAGGTCCCCTATGCCAACCGAGATGCCCGGCGTGTAGCCAGGGATTTCAGGGTACAGGTTGTAAGCAATCCCAGCGGTCTCAATTCGCCTCCCCTCTGTTGCCGAGCGTGAGAGTTGCAGCTCAAGCGTATCAATCACCCGCCAGTTGAGCCAAATGCGCTCCTCTTCAGGTTTATCTGCGAAGATGCCTGCTTCCAGACGCACACGCTCGGGATAGACGATGCGTCCTGTGGGAATTTCTATCAAGCGGTCAGCGTAAATCCAAGCACACAACATCCCTGTCAATAGGACAGCCCCTATTCGCATGCCACGAGTTTACCCGATGGGTATACTTAAACTCTGTCTGAGGGTGCAACGACGGTTGGGTATAATCATTCCGGCTGACCAGTCGGTCAAAAGTCGCCCTCAACGAGGAGAGGAGACTACTATGCATCAAGAGAGGCTGAACCAGGAGCTGAGTGCGGAGCGCATAGAGGTGCGTGCGCCGGTGTCGGACGCCTATGCTGAAATCTTAACCCCCGACGCTCTACGCTTTGTGGCGAAGTTGACTCGTGCCTTCAATCCCCGCCGCAAAGAACTGCTCTGGATGCGCGAGGAGCGTCAGGAGCGACTGAACGCCGGTGAGAACCCCGATTTCTTACCTGAAACGAAAGCAATCCGTGAGGGCGACTGGCGCTGCGCCCCTCCACCCACCGACCTGCAAGACCGACGCGTGGAAATCACAGGTCCCGTCGACCGTAAGATGGTTATCAACGCGCTCAACTCAGGTGCGAAGGTGTTCATGGCGGACTTTGAGGACGCCAACTCGCCCACTTGGGCGAACTGTATTGAGGGGCAAATCAACCTGCGCGACGCTATCCGCCGAGCGATCGAGTACACCAGCCCCGAGGGGAAGGAGTATCGCCTCAACGCGCAGACCGCCGTTCTGTGCGTGCGCCCACGCGGTTGGCACCTGCCAGAAAAACATCTCTATATTGACGGCGAGCCTGCGCCTGGTTCGCTGGTGGATTTTGGTCTCTATTTCTACCACAATGCCCACGAGTTGGTGAAGAGGGGCACGGGGCCCTACTTCTACCTGCCCAAGCTGGAGAGCCATCTGGAGGCGCGCCTCTGGAACGATGTGTTCAACATGGCTCAGGACGAGCTGGGGATTCCTCGCGGCACTATCCGAGTGACTGTGCTGATAGAGAACATCCTCGCTGCGTTTGAAACGGAAGAAATCCTGTATGAACTGCGTGAACACGCAGGCGGTCTGAACAGCGGGCGCTGGGACTACCTGTTCAGCGTCATTCGCAAGTTCCGCAACCGCCCTGAGATTGTGTTGCCCGACCGCGCCACGCTCACGATGACCGTGCCGTTTATGAAGGCGTACTCCCAGCTGGTGGTGCAAAGTTGCCACAAGCGCGGCATCCACGCGATTGGGGGGATGGCAGCGCAGATACCCATCCGACACGACCCCGCCGCCAACGAGCAGGCGATTTCGAAGGTGGTCGCCGACAAAGAGCGCGAGGTGGGCGAGGGCTACGATGGCACCTGGGTTGCTCATCCCGGACTTGTGCCTGTGGTGATGGAGGTGTTCAACAAGCACCTTACCACACCAAACCAGATAAACTACATGCCGAACTACTCCATTTCGGCACAACAGTTGCTGGACTTCCCCAGAGGCGAGATTACCGAGCAGGGGATGCGCCTCAACATCAATGTGAGCCTGCGCTATCTCGACTCGTGGCTGAGAGGCACGGGTGCCGCTGCGATAAACTTCTTGATGGAAGATGCTGCGACCGTTGAAATCTCGCGCTCTCAGCTCTGGCAGTGGATACAACGCGGCGCGCACCTCAGCGACGGGCGTGCGATTACTGCCGAGCTGTTTGAGCAGATGCTCAACGAAGAGCTCGCCAAGATAGAGAGCGATTTGGGAAGTGGAACCTTCCAACAGGGGCGCTTCACCGAAGCCAGCGAAATCCTGCGTAAGGTGGTGCTGAGCGACGCCTTCGTGGACTTCGTGACGCTGGTGGCGTACGAGTACATAGACTGAGGAGCGGTTTCCCACCCGATGGTGGGGAGAGTAGATGAAACGAGGAGGTCAACCGATGATAAACGAGCGTGTCGCCGAACTGGAGCGTGATTGGCGTGAGAACCCGCGCTGGAACGGGATTGAGCGACCCTACAGTGCGGAGGATGTGGTGCGCTTGCAGGGTTCTGTGCGCATTCAGTACACCCTCGCCGAGATGGGTGCAAAACGTCTCTGGGAACTGATGCAGACAGAGCCTTATGTCGCCGCACTGGGCGCACTGACGGGCACTCAAGCCGTGCAGATGGTGCAGGCAGGTCTAAAAGCTATCTACTTGAGCGGTTGGCAGGTCGCTGGGGATGCCAACCTCGCTATGCAGACCTACCCCGACCTGAGCCTGTACCCTGTGAACAGCGTGCCCACCGTCGTGAAGCGTATCAACAACGCCTTCCGCCGAGAAGACGAGAAACAGTGGGCGCAGGGCAAGAACGACATCTACTGGTACGCGCCGATTGTCGCCGATGGGGAGGCAGGTTTCGGGGGCGTCCTGCACACTTTTGAGCTCACCAAAGCGATGATTGAGGCGGGTGCGGCGGGAGTCCACTACGAAGACCAACTGGCGTCTGCCAAGAAGTGCGGGCACTTGGGCGGGAAAGTGCTTGTGCCTACGCGAGAATTTATCCAGAAGCTGGTCGCTGCGCGCTTCGCCGCCGATGTGATGGGCGTACCGACCGTGCTGATTGCACGCACCGATGCCCTCAACGCAACGCTTCTGACCAGCGATGTTGACCCCTACGACCAGCCGTTCTTGACGGACGAGCGCACCTACGAAGGATACTACTGCGTGCGCCACGGGTTGGAATCAGCCATAGCGCGCGGGTTAGCCTATGCCCCCTATGCGGACTTGCTCTGGTTTGAAACTTCGGAACCCGATTTGGAGCAGGCGCGCCAGTTCGCTGAAGCCATCCACACCAAGTTCCCCGGTAAGATGCTGGCGTATAACTGCTCGCCCTCGTTCAACTGGAAGCGCAAGTTGGACGACGCCACCATCGCCAAGTTCCAGAAAGAACTGGGGGCGATGGGCTACAAGTTCCAGTTCATCACGCTGGCGGGCTTCCACGCGCTCAACTACATCAGCTTCCAGCTGGCAAGGGGCTACGCCGAGACGGGCATGACCGCCTACGCCGAGCTACAAGCGCAAGAGTTTGAAGCACGGGATAAGTACGGCTTCAAAGCCACCGAGCACCAAGCGTTTGTGGGCACAGCCTACTTTGACGCGGTGCAGGAGGCAATCACAGGCGGTCAAGCGTCCACTTTGGCGATGCATGGCTCCACTGAAGAAGAGCAGTTTCACTGAGATCGTGCACCCAAGCGTAGGGAACCCGATGCTGAGCTAAGAAACTGGGATACCCCCAAGCCCAGGTCCTTCGCTGACGCTCAGGGTGACAGGGGGGATTGTCCCACAGTTGATTGGCTCGTGAACAGGTGGGACCGAGCCTTGTACTCGTTTCGGAATGTTCATCTGTCATTCTGAGCGAAGCGAAGAATCTGCCCTCACCCCTGATCCCTCTCCCTGCCTTAGGGGGGAGGGTTCGGGGAGGGGGTGAGGGTGTTCGAAAAATCACTGGGATCGCGGGCGTCCCGCCCGCATGCATGGCATGGGCATCCCTCACCAAGCGGT
>OGCI01001575.1_pt1 | contig 18462 bp, 15 predicted proteins | sample 1570021 | NCBI WGS metagenome assembly OGCI01 (sample SAMN06264664, study PRJEB24512) | hot springs metagenome | isolation source: Hot spring water | place: South Africa: Tshipise | collected 2015-06-21 | reverse complement strand
GTGTTGGCCAGCAGTTGCAGGTTGCGTTCCCGTAGAACGATTTCGAGCAGTTGATGGGGCTCGGCCTGAGCAGCCCTCAGCAACAAGTACAGCAGCGGCAGCATAACCGCCAGACCTACCAGCACAGCCACTGCCAGGAGTCCTTTGGGAATGGGTTTGTTCAGGCTTCGAACCATCGTCATGGATAGCGTCAAGCACCTCGAGGGTAGACGGGCCAAGTGGCGCAGAAAATCCAGCAAAAGCCCAGACTTGGGCCTATACAGGGCATCGGGCCGGGGCCAGCACAGCTTGGGACCGATAGCCTTCACAAAAAGCTATCAAGCTATAGAAAATAAATCAAGTATGTTTGTCGGCTTTTATGAGTATTGAAGCCTTGGTCGGTCAACCATGGGGATGGCGCAGATGGATTGCTAAGGGCAGATCCAGCTCCTGCATGGCGCTCCGATAAACCTCCCAAGCTTCACTGGACAAGGAGGTCTCGAGCAGGCGGGACAGGATAGTTTCGTCGGTGGGCTCCAGGCGCAGCGCTTTGAGCCATGCCGAGGGCTCGTTGGACTGTAACAGCCGTTGGAGCAGGGCTTCGCGGTATGCAGACCGGAAGCGCTCGAGCACGGGGTGATCCATGCCCTCAAAAGGCAGGGCTACTTCCAAACCAGGCTGCCACAAGTCTACCCACAGCTCGGGCACTCTGGCCAGGCAGTACGGCCTCAAGAAATAACCGGGTGCCCGGCTTGGCCGGTCAGGCTCCAACATGCCCAGCAACTCCGACCAAAGCACTCTAAACTCTCCATCCGAGACCTCGAGGGCTTCCAGGAGAGCCTCTTTATTCCAATCGCGGACCAGCAACATGGCCAGCAACATACGGGTTTTTTCGCGCTTGAAGCGAACTTCCTGGTGGTTTACCCTAACCTGCAAAACATCCAGCGCACGTATTTCCACGCATACGCCGGGATGATAGGGCACCTCCAGTTTTCCAGCCTCCCACATGAGCCGCCGGCTACGCTGGATGGGTGGGGCAAAAAGGGTGGGCTCGAGCAAAAATGGATAGCGCTCCAGCAGGCGCTCAGGGTCCGACCGCCAGTCGGCATTCCTAGCCAGCGCCAGCAAAAAGGGGTCGTCTACCCCGGACAGCGCAGGTAGCACAAAGACCTGGCCCCGGCGGAGATGGGCTTGGGCCGCCAACATGGTCATGAAGGCCTCTACCCAGGCATCCCCCGATTCGCGGGCGTGTCTGACCATTTCACCGAAGGCCTTGGCCTCTCCCAACGCCGCAAGGCCCCCAAGAGGCTCTACCCGCAGCCGCGGGGGCCCCCCTTGCGAGAGGGAGAGGGAGCGTTGGTAGGCTTCCCTGGCTTCTTGCCAGCGGTTCTGGGCTACCAGGGCGTGGCCTAGCCGAGCCTCGGCCAGAGCGACCACAAACGGGCTTCCCAGGGTTTCCCCTTCGCGTCGGCTTTTTTGTGCAGCGTCCTCGGCTGCCCTGGCATCGCCCGCAATAGCCTCCAGCAGCGCCAGCAGCAAAGTTCCTTCCCGATGATTTTGCGGTGCCCGGCCGAAGGGGGCCAGATCAAATTGACGCAGTGCGGCCAGGGCCTGCTCAGGCCGTCCACTGCGTAGCCATACCCTGGGACCATCCAGCCCCAGAGCAATGGCCTCTTCAACCCTACCGGCGTTGAGCAAGTTTTCGGCCCACAACCCGGTAGCTTCCTCAGGGTATCGCAGCTTTGCCGCTGTCAGGTGGGCCTGGGCCTTGGTGGGTTCGACGGTATCCAGGTAGAGCCGCGACAGGCCCAAAACAGCCTGTTCTACACCCTCCCGCAAAGCTTGTTGGTAGGCCTGCTCGGCTTCGGCGTAACGCCCGGCTTGGCGCAGACCCTCGCCATGCAGGAAACGCAACGCCGGGCGGGCTTGCAAAACGGTTTCGGGCAGGCGCTCGAGCATGGCCAGTACGGTATACGTCAGACCTCTGGAAAGCCATTCCTGGCCTTTCTTGAGCACCAGGTCTGCGGCATGACCCATTCGCCCGGCCTCCAACAGATAACCCGCAGCCCGCACATCCTCACCATGCTCCAAGCTGTAGTCTGCAGCTCTGGACAGCAATCCCCGCACTTCACCGGGCTCCAAAAGTGTCATGAGCGCCTGGCGCACCAGAGGATGGAAGCGAATCCGCACCCCAACCTTCTCGAGCAGCAGATCCGCCGCGTAGTGCTCGAGCAGGCCGGTATCCCCAACCCAGTTTGCCTCTTCGGGTCCAAGCTCTCCCAGCACGCTGGCCTTGGCCGCTAGCTGAAGCACTTCCTGGGGAAGTGCAGGCACCAAATAGGCCAGCAGCCCTGCCGGGTCGGGATGGGCGTAGAAGGCTTGCTCAGGCTTGGCCCCGCGCTGCATGGCACGCAACAACAAACGCAGCCCCAGGGGCCAGCCTCGCACTAGGCTGTGGGCCTGTTCTACCTCAAAGGCGGGCAACTCGGGTGCGATGGCCTGTGCGAGCTGTAAGGCCTCCCTGGCATCAAAAGCCAGTTCACCCTCCCCGATCACCCGTCCCAGCACCTCCCAGGGGGCAGCACGCCGGGTCAGGACGGCTACGCGCAGACCTGGAACCTGGGTTATGCTGCGCAGCAAAGCCACGGCCTCACGGCTGGCAACCCGCTGGGCTTCGTCCAAAACAAGTAAATGCGCTGGTAGCTCGCTCAGGATTTCCAGCAAATTTTCAGCCGCGCTGGTCCATGCGCCTCGCTCGAGGGCGCCCGTTACCAGACCTGAACCCTTGCCCAGGCGCGACCCGTAGGCCTCTGCCAGGTGCCAACCCAGCACTACCGGGTCGGAGCAATCTTCCCCTAGCGTCAGCCATACCCCCGGCCAAGTCGCCAGCAGGGTGGATTTTCCGTAGCCAGCCCCTGCTGCTAAGACCAGCAGAGGGCTTTTGGCAAAAGCTTGGTTCAGTACCTGATGCAAGCGCACCCGTTCGACCTCTCGGGCGGTGCGAGGGGGGAGCAGACGGCTTTTAGGTACCCGATACAGCATGGGAGTTTAGTTTATCTTGCCGTGCTAAAAAGGGGGCTGAGGGTTTATTTAGAATGCTCGGCGTCATTGGCGGTCTTTGGTGGTTTGAATGCACACTGACGAGATCCAGTGCCCAGGCTGGCCTCGAGGGTCCAGGGTCGGCCTTTCTGAGCCTGTTAGGCATACAAAAACCGCATACCAACGGATTTTCTCCTTGGTATGGCCGGCAGCTAAGGGGCGCTCAGCCAGTTCCTTCAGGCTCCAGTGGGGTCGAGTTTGCTCGGTGAGCGATACCGTCCGAGCAGGTTTGATGTGAGTAGGCGAACGGGTGGATTTGGTAGGAACTACTACAAACGGCTGGGTGCCTAGGGTGGAAACTGAATTATGGGACTTCTGGTGCCCCTGGTCTTACTGATTTTCCTCGAGGGGTATGCCCAGCGTTTGCAGGATGTTCCTCCACAGGACCGCGCGGCCATCCAGGCCATCATTAGCGCGCAGATCGAGGCGTTCAAGAAGGACGATGCGGTAAGGGCGTTTTCCTTTGCCTCCCCGGGTATCCGTCAGGTATTCCAGACCCCAGAGCGCTTTATCGAGATGGTCAGGACCGGCTATGCTCAAATTTACCGCCCCCTGAGGGTAGAGTTTGGGCCTGCAACGCGCTCTCTGGGTGCCTTGCAGCAGGTCCGTCAGGTTGTGAATTTGGTCGGCATGGACGGTCGAAAAGCCGTGGCCTACTACCTGATGGAACGTCAGCCAGACGGCAGTTGGAAAATCGGCGGCGTGCAGCTCGAGCTGGTCGCCGACCCAGGAACCACCTGAAGGGCGCTGGGCGTTTACAGCCGGAAGAACCCGATAAAGTGAACGGAGGGAGGTTTGAGGCCCAGCAAGCGAAACTGGCTGGCCAGTTGCCCCCGGTGAAAATGGGCATGGCCGGTGAAGTGCAGGACAATCTCGGCCACGCTGTTGGTGGCGGTTCCGCCTGTAAATTGATAAGAGACCCTGGCAGCAGGGTCGGCGGAGGCTAGCCAGGCTTGCCGTTCAGTGGCCATTCGAGACCAGTTCTCGAGCAATGCCTGCATGGTTGTTGGGGCAGGAGGAAAGGTGGCCTCTGGATGACCCTTTAGGCGCTCGAGCCAGACCATCTCGGCCCCCACCATATGAGCAGTGGTTGCCAGCACACTTGCAAACGAGCCACCCACCTCCTGGCGGGCTTGCTCGGGGGATAACTCCGTCAGAGCCGGCCACCAACTCTCCCACAACCAGTCGTTTGCGTCCACGATGCGCTTCAACTCCGCTTTCTCCATGCTCACAGCATAAGTATCTCCACCCTCAAAATCCAGCTCGGGGTCCACCGCATCTGCTAGCAGGCTAAAAACGCACCTGCGGCTGACCTCCAAAGCCAAATACACCCCGCTTGGGCGCGCCAAAGCTCCGCTGAAACACAAAAAAGCCCCCGCCGGTCAGACGGGGGCTGACCAGTATAGGCTTATCGCTTGCTGTACTGGGGGGCACGGCGGGCTTTGTGCTTGCCGTACTTTTTGCGCTCGACCTCGCGGGGGTCGCGGGAAAGCAGACCGGCGGGTTTGAGCTTGGCCCGCAAATCGCCGTTGTAGTTGACCAGGGCACGGGCAATCCCAAGCTGGATGGCATCTACCTGTCCGGCCTTGCCGCCTCCTTCCACGGTAATGTAGGCATCAAAACGGTTGATGGCGTCGACTCGGCGGAGGGGTTCCAGAGCCGACACAGCCTTGACCAGACCGCCAAAGTAATCGGTAAAGGCAATGCCATTGACTTCGATTTTGCCGTTGCCGGGTCGCAAAAAAACCCGAGCTACACTGGTTTTGCGACGACCCGTGCCGTAATACTGGTCCATTATTCAACCTCCATCTTAACCGGTTTTTGGGCCGCATGGGGATGGCTGGGTCCGGCGTACACCTTGAGGCGACGGAACATGATGTTGCCCAGCGCACCCTTGGGCAGCATGCCCTTGACGGCGTGCTCGACAGCCTTGACGGGTTTTTCGGCCAGCATCACAGCCCCTACCGTGCGCTTGAGGCCACCGGGATAACCGGAGTAGCGGGTGTAGACCTTGGTGCGGGGCTTGGAGCCCTTTAGAACTACCTTATCGGCATTGATGACCACCACGCAGTCGCCCATGGCCATGTTGGGGGTGAAGTCGGGCTTGTGTTTTCCGCGCAGCACGGCTGCAATCTTGGAAGCCACCCGTCCAATGGACATGCCCTCCGCATCGATCAGAACCCAGCCGGGTTCCTTGGGTTCAGGAACAAACGTCTTGAACACTGTAATCTCCGTTTTTGCTCCAGCGCCTACCAACGCCGTTGCAGATGGTGATTTGCTTTTGCCTGGATGACTCGGGGCAATCATCCAGAAAAAGCGCCAACCCGAAGTATAGCACACTCTTTTATGGTCATGCAAAAATGATAGCGATCTGGTGAATGCCTGGGCGGGTTCGCGGCTCCCGGGTACTTCGCTGGAAGCAGCAGGGGAAAGGAATGGGTGGTTATGGCATCCAAGCTTGAAGAGGCGCAAGTCTTGAGTGGCCTACAAAACCTACCGGGGTGGGCCCTGGTCGGAGGCAGGGTGGAAAAGACCTTCGCATTCGATTCCTATGCCGAATGCGTGGCCTTTGCGGTCAAGGTCGCGCTGTACGCCGAAAAAGCGGACCACCACCCGGACAGCTTGGAAGTCATGTGGGGTAGGGTAAAGGTGGCCTATGTGACCCACTCGGCAGGAGGGGTTACCTCGCTGGACCTCGAGGCGGCTGCGCACATCGATACCCTGGTCTGAGCCATGTGCAACGCCCGTTAGTACCTACAGCACAAGGACTTTGTACCTAAATTGGAGGCACCCTGACACGCTGCTTAGGGGGTCTGACAGTCTCCTCACACGTTTTGTAAACAAAGAACCTAGTAGACTAAAGAACCGTGAGTATGGAGAGAGCAGTTGACAGTTCGAACCTGGCCTTTTTGGAAGCGTTGTACCAGGAGTATGAGCGCAACCCGGCGTCCGTTCCTGCCGAATGGTCGAGCTACTTCCACGCCGTGCAGTCTGAGCCGGTCAGTGGCAATGGGGCAGTGGGGCCTCGAGAACCTATGGACGGGGCTTCAGTCTCTGAGCTGGCCTCGTTCTTTTTGCGGGCCGTGCGCTTTTTGCGTACCTACCGTGAGCGCGGCCACTTGGTCGCCCGGATCGACCCTCTGGAGCGCGAACGCCGCACCCCCCCCGAGCTCGACCCTAGTTTTTTTGGTCTGAGTGAAGCCGACCTCGACCGTCCGGTGCCCTTAGAGCTGGGGGCGCCCACCCTGCGGGCTGTGCTCGAGCAGTACAAGGCCCGCTTTGGCGGTACGGTAGGCATCGAGTATGGCCACCTCGACGACCCGGCGGTACGCAACTGGATTGAGGCCCGGCTGGCGGCGGGATTTGCCCGCCCAACCGCAGAGCTAAAGAAGAGAATCCACGAGCGCCTGATGCAGGCCACGCTTTTTGAGGAGTTTTTGCAGAAAAAATACCTAGGGGCCAAGACCTTCAGCCTCGAGGGTACCGAATCGCTCATTCCCTTGCTCGACCTGACCATCGAGAGTGCAGCCAAGCATGGGGTGGTGGAGGTGGTGATGGGAATGGCCCACCGTGGCCGCCTGAACGTGCTAGCGAATGTGGTCAGAAAGCCGATGCGCGACATATTCCTGGAGTTTGAGGAGCATTTTCCCGAGGGCTACCACGGCGACGTCAAGTACCACCTGGGTTATTCGGCCGATCTGGCAACGCCTTACGGACAGATCCACCTTTCCTTGAACTTCAACCCCTCGCACCTGGAGTTTGTGGCCCCAGTAGCCATGGGGCGTACCCGCGCCAAGCAAGACCGATTTGGCGACCGCAAGCGAGAAAAGGGCATGTTGCTGCTGGTGCATGGCGATGCAGCTTTCATCGGCGAGGGCATCGTACAAGAAACCCTCAATATCTCGGGGATTCCGGCCTATACGGTGGGCGGTGCGGTTCACATCATCCTGAACAACCAGATAGGGTTCACCACCGAGCCACACGAGTACACCGCTGGACGCTACTCCACCGAAATTGCCAAGATGCTCGAGTCGCCCATCTTCCACGTCAACGCCGAAGACCCTGAGGCATTGGTGGGGGTGGTGGAGCTGGCGATGGAATTTCGCAGGGAGTTCAAGCGCGACGTGTTCATCGACCTAATCGGGTATCGCAAGCGGGGCCACAACGAGACCGACGAGCCGAGCTTTACGCAGCCAGACATGTACCGCCGCATTTCGGCCAAGAAACCTCTTTACATCAGCTACGCGGCCAAGCTCGCCAGCGAGGGGTTGCGCTCCAAAGAGGAAGGGGAGGCCCTGGCCAGGCACTACCAGGATTTGATGGAGGCTGCTTTTTCCGGGGCCCGACGTGAGCCCACGCCCACCCGTCCGCCGGCTGGGGGCGGAATTTGGAAGGGCTACCTGGGGGGTCCCGAGGAAGGTGTGCCAGATCCGGAAACCGGCGTTCCCCTAGAGAAACTTTCGGCTCTGATGGAGGGCTTAACTCGGCTGCCCGGGGGCTTCAACCTGCACCCGAAACTGGCCAAGTTTGTGGAAGGCCGCCGTGAGATGGGCCAGAACAAGCGCCCGCTAGACTGGGCCTCGGCCGAGATGCTGGCCTTTGCGAGCTTGGCGGTCGAAGGGCATCGGGTGCGGATATCCGGTCAGGATGTACTCCGCGGAACCTTTACCCAGCGCCACGGGGGTTACACCGATCATCTGACGGGTGAGCGGTATATCCCGGCCAACCACCTAGCCGAAGGACAGGCGGTAGTGGAACTTTACAATTCGGCCCTCTCCGAGGCGGGGGTGCTGGGTTTTGAGTACGGATACAGTCTGGATATGCCGGATGGGCTGGTGGGTTGGGAGGCGCAGTACGGCGACTTTGTCAACACGGCCCAGGTGATCATCGACCAGTTTATCGCCTCAGCAGAGGCCAAGTGGAGTCGCTTGTCGGGCATCGTAATGCTGCTACCCCACGGCATGGAGGGTGGCGGCCCCGAGCACTCCTCGGCCCGCCTCGAGCGGTTCTTGCAACTTTGCTCCAACGACAACATGCAGGTGGTCTACCCCACGACCCCAGCGCAGTACTTCCACCTGCTGCGCCGGCAGGTGGTGCGCCCCTGGCGCAAGCCTCTCATCGTCATGACGCCCAAGAGCCTGCTGCGCAACCCCGATGCGGTATCGAGGCTCGAGGAGCTATCCACAGGCCGTTTCCAGCGGGTGCTGCCGGGCAGCCAGAGCCGCAAGGTCCAGCGCATCCTGCTCTGCTCGGGCAAGATTTATTACGACCTCGAGGCGGCCCGCCGGGCAGCCGGTAAGGAAGATGTGGCCATCATCCGCCTGGAACAGCTCTACCCCTTCCCGATCAAGGAGCTCGAGGCAGCCCTAGCGCTTTACGCTGCCGATGCAGAGGTCATCTGGACACAAGAGGAGCCCGCCAACATGGGGGCCTGGTGGTTTATACGCGCCCGCTTTGGCGACCGGATTTTCGGCCACCCGCTGAGCGTAGTGGCCCGCGCAGAGTCCAGCAGCCCAGCAGTCGGCTCCAAAAAGGTACATGACAAGGAGCAGCGGGCCATCGTGTCGGCAGCCCTTGGCTTGTAAGCGCCCGAATAGGTCTACAGTGGAAGTCTCGGAAGCTCTAGGTGCTTACTTAGAGTAAAGTTGTTCGGGTTTTGGTGCGTTTGCACTGCATATAGGAGGCAAGATGGCCGTGGAAGTCAAAGTTCCCGCAGTTGGAGAGTCCATCACCGAGGTGGAGATTGGACAGTGGCTCAAGAAAGAAGGCGAATCGGTCAGTGTCGATGAGCCTCTGGTCGAGCTTGTAACCGATAAGGCAACCCTCGAGCTACCCTCACCGGTGAGTGGCAGGTTAGCCCAAATCTTAATTCCCAGTGGACAGGCCAAGGTAGGTGATGTGGTGGCCCTGCTCGAGGAGGGTACGGCAGCGGCGGCCAGCCCGATACCCCAACCTACCTCTGCAACGGTGCCCAGTCAGGTGACTGTGACCGAGACCAAGGTCATGCCAGCCGCCGAACGCCTGGCAGCCCAGAGCGGAGTCCAAGCGGCTGCCCTGACCGGAACAGGTCCCAGCGGGCGCGTGCTCAAGGAAGATGTTCAACGTGCCGTAGCCGTTCCCGCCTCTACAGCTGCGGTTTCCAAGCTGGCCAGCCCTCCATCCCCAGCGCCGGTGGTGAGCAAAGGTGAGCGCCGCGATGATGTGGTCGCCATGACCCCCTTGCGCCGTCGTATAGCCGAGCGCCTGCTGTCCGCCAAGCAAAACACGGCCATGCTCACCACCTTTAACGAAGCCGATATGGGCACGGTGATGGAGCTGCGCAAAGAATATGGTGAGAGTTTCCAGAAGAAGTACGGGTTCAAGCTGGGGTTCATGAGCTTCTTCGTCAAAGCCGTGACCCAAGCTTTACAAGAAATTCCTCAGCTCAACGCCGAAATAAGAGGTACCGATATCGTTTACCACCGCTATTACGATATCGGTATTGCTGTGGGCGGAGGTGAAGGGCTGGTGGTGCCGGTAGTTCGTAACACCGACCAGTTGAGCATGGCCCAGATCGAGGCCATTATCGCCGACTATGGTGAGCGGGTACGTGCAAAGAAGATCAAGCCCGAAGAATTGATGGGCGGTACCTTCACCATCACCAACGGCGGCATTTATGGCTCGCTTAACTCCACTCCCATCATCAATCCCCCTCAGGTAGGCATTCTTGGCATGCACGCCATTGTCGAGCGTCCGGTAGCTAGGAATGGAACGGTGGTCATTCGCCCAATGATGAACCTGGCCCTTTCCTACGACCACCGTATTGTGGATGGACGGGAGGCAGTGACCTTTCTCAAACGGGTCAAAGAGCTCATAGAGAACCCTGTACGGCTGGCCTTGGAGGTATAAAGGATTTCTTCGGCCGACTGCCGATGGCTGACCGGCAATCCAACCCTAGCTACTTGCGAGGATTTATGACCAAGCATCAACTCATCGTCATCGGAGCAGGACCAGGAGGGTATGTTGCGGCTATTAGGGCCGCACAACTTGGGCTGGACGTGGCCTGCATCGAGAAAGAACAAGCCCTGGGAGGAACCTGTCTGCGGGTGGGCTGCATTCCTTCTAAGGCCCTGCTAGATGCCAGCGAGAAAATTCATGCTGCCGAACTCAACCAGTTTATTGGCATCAAGATCGGCCAGGCTGAGCTCGATCTGCCCGCTCTGATGGCCCACAAGGATAAGGTGGTCAAGGCCAACACCAGCGGTGTGGAATACCTCTTCAAAAAGAACAAAGTCAGGCGCTACTTTGGACACGGCAAAATTGTTGCCCCCAACCGGGTGGCGGTTGAGGGGCCCGAGGGCATCCTGGAGCTCGAGGCCGAGCGCATCCTGATTGCCACTGGCTCCAAAGTAGCCATGCTCAAGGGCGTTACGCTCGACTACGAGGTTGTGGGCACCTCCGACCAGGCCATTGCGTATGCCAAGGTTCCCGAGACGTTGGTGGTAATTGGGGGCGGGGTGATTGGCCTCGAGCTTGGCTCGGTCTGGAACCGTCTGGGCTCCAAGGTTACGGTGCTGGAGTATCTGCCGACCATTCTGGGCGGTATGGATGGTGAGCTGGCCAGATCCGCCGAAAAGATTTTCAGGAGGCAGGGACTGGACATCCGAACGGGGGTGCGCGTGACCGCAGCCTACGCCAGGGAAGGCAAAGGAGTTGTCGAGTACGAGGGCGGTGAGCCCTTGATAGCCGACCGCGTGCTGCTGGCAACTGGACGGGTTCCCAACACCGATGGACTGGGCCTGGAAAATGTGGGGCTCACCACCGATGAGCGGGGTCGTATCCCCGTGAACGCCCATTATCAGACTGCGGTACCCAACATTTTTGCCATTGGCGACGTGATTGCGGGCCCCATGCTGGCTCACAAGGCCGAGGAGGAGGGTTACGCGGCGGTCGAGTACATGGTTACGGGCTATGGGCACGTCGACTATAACTCGATTCCCAACGTGGTATACACCCATCCCGAGATCGCCTCGGTGGGCAAGAGCGAGGAGGAGCTCAAAGCAGCAGGGATTGCCTACAAGAAAGGCTCATTCCCCTTTTCGGCCAACGGTCGAGCCAGGGCTATGGATGATACCGACGGCTTTGCCAAAATTCTCTCGCATGCCGAAACCGATCGGATTCTGGGGGTTCATATCATAGGCCCTCGAGCCGGGGACCTGATTGCCGAAGCCGCGGTTGCGATGGCCTTTCACGCCTCTGCAGAGGATCTGGCCAGAGCCTCCCATGCTCACCCCACCCTGGCCGAGGTGCTGAAGGAAGCTGCTCTGGCTGCCTGGGACCGGCCGATTCACATCTAAAAAGGCGCGGATAACCTCGGTCGGGTCAGTTCGCTGCCATACGGTAACGAACTGACCGAATCCGGCACGAAGAGCGCTAGCGCAAAAAGTCCAGCACCGTTCGGGTGATCAACTCGGTTCCCAGCGGTAGGGAGCGCTCATCATCAATCCAGAAACCTGGGTGGTGGTGGGCACGGTTCTTGCTGGGGTCGGGGTCGCCGGCACCCAGCCAAAAATACACTCCAGGTCGGCGATTCAAAAACTCCGACATGTCGTCTCCACCCATTACCGGGGGAACCTCGAGGACCGACTGATCCCCTACTACCTGCCTGGCAACCTCTCGAAAACGCTCTACCATCACAGGATCATTAACCACCGCAGGTGAGCCCCGCAGCCAGGTGACCTCGGCCCGGCCCCCCATGGCCGCAGCAATGCCTTCGCTGAGTTCTCCTATTCGCCGCATGAGTTTCTCCCTAAGACCGGCATCGAAGGTTCGCAGGGTGCCTTTGAGTTCGGCAGTCTCAGGGATGATGTTGTGGGCTCCATCCCCTGCCGAGACCGTGGCAATGGTGATGACCGAGGTGTGTATCGGGTCGGTTTCACGGCTCACCAGGCTTTGCAGGGCAACAATAATCTGTGAGGCCATCAGCACCGTGTCCACGCCTTCGTGGGGCATGGCAGCGTGAGCCCCCTTGCCGCGAAGATGAATTGTGAAAGCATCGGCAGCCGCCATCGATGGGCCCGGCCTCACACCCACCTTTCCTGCGGGCATAAGGCTGTACAGGTGGAGCCCCACCACCGAATCCACACCGTCCAGCACGCCAGCTTCGACCATCGGAAGAGCGCCGGAGACAATTTCTTCTGCAGGCTGAAATGCAAAGCGCACCTCGCCGGCGATGCGGTCTCTGAAGCGGGCCAAAACTGCTGCTACATGGGCTGCAATGGCTGCATGTCCGTCGTGGCCGCAAGCATGCATCACCCCAGGAGTCTGCGAGCTGTACTCGACACCTGAGTCTTCGGTAATTGGTAGGGCATCTATGTCGGCCCGTACCAGCACGGTTTTACCGGGTTTGACGCCCTTCAGGCTGGCGACTACTCCAGTCTGGGCAACCCCTCGAGTGACCTCGAGGCCCAGCCCCTCCAAAAAGTCGGCCAGCTTGCCGCTCGTACGCACCTCCTGGAAACCCAGTTCGGGGTGGCGGTGAAAATCACGGCGCATTTCGATTAGGCTTGGCGTCAACTCGGCAATGGCTTCCTTGAGGTTCATGGTTCTAGTCAAACACTGGATTCGCTGCCCGTCAACGGTGGTCCGGCTGCCTGAATAAAGCTCCTCAACTGCTTGTACGGTTGCTGCGTACCCGGTGATCCACACATTCGATCCCAAGCAGCCGTAGCAATACCGACAACCACGGCCCACAAACAGGCTCAAAGAATTCCAGCGTTCGCTGCGAAGCAAGGCTGGTAGCGCAATCCTGCTCTCGGTAGGTTGGCGAGGAGGCTCGCTATGACTTTGAACTCGGTACAGATTTTGCTAGACTTTGTAACAAAGCAAAGGCCTCAGTTGAAGGAGTGCTCACATGACCAAACCCTGGCTCAAACACTACGACAAAGGTGTACCTGCCGATATCCAGTACCCCGAAATACCCCTGTGGCAGCTCCTGGCCGCAAGTGCCCAGAAATACCCTGATCACGTAGCTCTGGAGTTTATGGGCAAACTGGTCGGCTACCGGCAGCTATGGGAACAGGCCCTGAGATTTGCTGGCGCGCTCGAGGCGCAGGAGGTCAAACCGGGCGACCGGGTCGCCATCATGCTGCCCAACTGCCCGCAGTTTGTCATCGCTTTCTACGGAACCCTGGCTGCCGGGGCGGTTTGTGTAAACGTGAATCCACTGTACACGCCACGGGAGCTAAGGCACCAGCTCTCCGATGCGGGCGCCGAAACCCTGGTAATCCTGGACCTACTCTGGCCGCGTTATGCCGAGATAGAGCAGGAGGTTCCCGTCAAACGGGTGTTCACGACAGGCATCCAGGACTACCTACCCTTTCCAAAGAACCTGCTCTTTCCACTCAAGGCCCGCCGGGAGAAGCGCTGGGTCAACCTGCCCCAGCACCCCAAACGTCACGATTTCAAAAAGGCCCTCAAAACGGCTGCTCCCATTGCAAAGCCCCACGAGGCACAACCAGATGAGGTAGCCCTACTGCAGTACACCGGAGGAACTACCGGCGTTTCGAAAGGGGCCACGCTTTCGCACCGCAACCTGGTGGCCAACACCTACCAGAGCCTGGCCTGGGGGGGCGAGGAGGTCAAGGACCTCGAGGGCAAGGGGGTGATGCTTGGAGCCATCCCCTTCTTCCACGTTTATGGCATGACCGTAGCCATGAACTACGGCATTGCAGCAGGTTACAAGATCGTGTTGCTGCCTCGTCCGGAGGTCAAGCCCTGCATCGAGGCCATCGAGAAGCACGCGGTGACCCACTTTCCCGGTGTTCCCACGCTTTACGTAGGGTTCAACAACTTCCCCGGTATCGAGAGCCGAAAGGTTGGCACGGTTAAGGTATGCATCTCTGGCTCTGCGGCTTTGCCGGTGGAGGTAACCAAAAAGTTTGAGCAGCTCACCGGCGGAAAGCTGGTCGAAGGTTATGGGCTGACCGAGGCCGCCCCGTGTACCCACTGCAATCCCCTCACGAGTCAACGCAAGATTGGCAGCATCGGAATACCCATGCCCGGTGTAGATGCCAAAGTGCTGGATGAAAACCTGCGCGAGGTACCGATTGGAGAGGTCGGCGAGCTGGCGGTGCGGGGCCCCAACATCATGCTGGGTTACTGGCAGCGTCCCCAGGAAACCGAGAAGACCATAAAGATAGACTGGCTGCTCACTGGCGACATGGCCCGCATGGACGAGGACGGCTACTTTTACATTGTAGATCGCAAGAAGGACATGATTATAGCCGGTGGGTACAACATCTACCCCCGCGAGGTAGAAGAGGTCCTGTACGCCCACCCGGGCGTGGCCGAGGCTGCTGTGGTGGGACTGCCTGATGAATACCGGGGCGAGACCGTGGCGGCTTTCGTGGTTGCCAAACCGGGCAAGACCCTGACCAAAGACGAGCTTGACCAGCACTGCCGGGCCAACCTGGCCGCTTACAAGGTGCCGCGCATGTATGAGTTCCGCAGCGAACTGCCCAAGAGCGCGGTAGGAAAGGTACTGCGTCGCGAGCTGCGCGAGGCCGTGCTAAAAGAGCGCAGCAAGGTAGGCAGTTAGGACAGTTTTTGGAAAGAAACCCCTTCTCTGCAGGGCTAGCGCGGCTGGCCAGGAGGTCTCGCGATGCCCATGGTAGGGCTTAGACTGGCCTTGTCCTCGAGCGCGCAACCGCCTCGCAAAAGACCTCGGCGACCCGGTTTATCTCGGCCTCGGTGGTGTAGCGCCCGATGCTGAAGCGCACCGAGGCCTTGGCCTCGGACCTGCTGCGACCGAGGGCCAGCAGCACGTGGGAAGGCTCGAGGCTCCCACTCGCGCAAGCCGAGCCCGACGAGGCCGCTACACCAAGCAGATCCAGGTTGAGTAGAAGCCCCTCACCATCGGCCTCTTTGACGGTGACGTTCACGTGCTTGGGGCTGCGCAGGGTGGGGTGTCCGTTGAGCTCAACGCCCGGCACCTGGAGCAGTTTCGTCTCTAGCAGCTCCCGCAGGCCCAGAAGTCTCGGCATCTCCTCAGCGAGTACTGAAACGGCCTTTTCGGCGGCCAGACCCATCCCGTACACTGCGGGCAGGTTCTCCGTTCCACCCCGGTAGCCTTGCTCCTGTTTGCCCGGCATCAATGGAAACAGCTCGACTCCCTTCCGTACATACAGGGCTCCCACCCCTTTGGGGCCGTAAAATTTGTGGGCGGCGATGGCAACAAGGTCGGCCCCTAAGTCCTCAACCCGACTGGGTACGGTCCCGAAGGCCTGTACTGCGTCGGTGTGAAAAAGCACCCCCTTGGACCGACAAAGCTCGCCGATGGCCTTCACCGGATAAACCGTGCCGATCTCGTTGTTGACGGTCATCACCGAGACCAGCAGGGTGTTGGGGCGCAAGGCTTCGGCCACCTGTTCGGGGTAAATCATCCCGTTAGAATCGGGTTGTAGCAGGGTTATTTCGAAACCCAGCCGCTCGAGGTTCTTCAGGGCGGTTAGAACCGCTGAGTGCTCGAGGGCGGTGCTGATGATGTGACCCTGGCCCCTGGCCAGCGCTACGCCCAGAATGGCCAGTGCGTCGGACTCCGTGCCTCCGGCAGTCAGTACCAGTTCGCGGGGTTTACAGCCCAGCGCCCTGGCCACGCGCTCGCGGCCCTCCTCGAGCAAACTTCGCGCCTCTCGCCCAGCAGCATGCACCGAGCTGGGATTGCCGAATACCCCTAGAACCCGCTCCACTCCGTGCTTTACTTCGGGGTCGAGGGGAGTGGTGGCTGCGTAGTCGAGATAAATCATGGGCGTCGGGGCCTACGACCGTTGGTAGCATGTGGCCACCCAAGGTGCGGTCCGGGCTTTGCGTTCAGGGCTGGGTTTGCGCAACGCCAAACTGGGCTGGAGCAGGCTCGAGTTGCACCAGTCTGCGGGCCTCGATTTGTTTGCGTTCTTCGATCAAGTCCTTGAGTGTGGTGTGCCGCAGCACGCTCCGCATGGCATCGTCGACCTTTTTCCACAGGGTCTCGGTCGAGCAGTGGCCGGTCTGCCAGCAGGACTGGGGGTCGTCCAGGCAGGTGACCGGCGCAAGGCTGCCCTCCAGTGCTTCTACAACCTCCAGCGCGGTGATCTGGTGAGTGGGCCGGCCTATCCGGTAGCCTCCCCGTGCCCCCCGCACGCTGCGGATGAACCCCGAGCGGCGAAGCTGGGCGGCTATCTGCTCGAGGTAGTGCTGGCTGATCCCCTGGGCTTCAGCTACATCCTTGAGGGGAACCGCGGCCGGCTGACGCAGGCCGATCTCTACCAGGGCCCGCAGGCCGTACTGGGCTTTGGTCGAAACCCACATACGAAAAGTATAAACCTCCAAATCTTGTAAGAAAAAGTTGAATTTGCACTTTTGAGATGTATGTTGCTACCAGTACCCTGTCAGAGGGGCCGGCCCCGGCCCGTATCTCCACTAATGCAATCCACACTGCCCCAAAGCCACGCATTACGGTTTGCCGGTTCAAACACAGGTATCGAACTAACGTTGAAAGGCCAGTGCCAACGCGAACATCATAGCCTGCACCAGCACAATCGCACTGCCGGCGGGCACGTCGAAGGCGTAAGCAGCGGCCAGGCCTGGAATGATTGAGCCAACCCCAATGACCACCGACAGGACCGTCATGCTGGCAAAGGTGCGGGTTAATAGGCGTGCTGTGGCTGCAGGAATAACAATAAAGGCTGCAATCAACACGATTCCGACTACCTTAACCGAGACCACCACCACCAGCGCAATTAGTCCCGCCAGTAGGTAGTCGTAGAGCATCACCGGTTGGCGGTCGGCTAGGGCCAGCTCCCGGTCGAAGGTGGCGTAGGCCCAGTAGGGCCATAGGGGAGCCAACATAGCCACCAGCAGCGCGATGAGACCCATCACCCACAGATCGGTCTGGCTAACCGTAAGGATGGAGCCAAACAGGTAAGCCACGGCGTCGGGTGCAAAACCCTGGCGCATGGACATGAACAGGACGCCCAGCGCCACCGAAACCGCAAAGAAAATCCCAATGGTAGTGTCGTCGCCCAGGCTGCTGCGCTCGCGCACCCAGGTGATGGCCAGGGAGACCAGCACGGCGAAGGGAATGGCCACCCAGAGCGGCTCCTCGTGCAGTAATAACCCCAGGGCGACACCGGCGAAGGCCGCGTGGGCCAGTCCGTCGCCCAGGAACGAGAGACGGCGCTGCACCACCAGCACCCCCAGGTAGCTGGCCAGGCCACCGACCAGCAGACCCGCAATCAGCGCTCGCTGGATAAAAGGGAGTTGCAGCGCTTCGAGCATTAGCGGCCCCCCGTCACCAGACCGTGGCTGTGGCCCACATGCCCAAACGCCTGGGCCAGGCACTCGTGGCACATCACCTCGGCGGGCGGGCCATAACCGATGACCCTGCGGTTGAGCACCAGTACCGCCGAGGCATGGTGCTGGGCAGCCTCCCAGTCGTGGGTGATCATCAGGATGGTTGCACCCGACTGGCGCTGGTAGGCCTCGAGGTGCCGGTACAGGTCGGCCTCGCCGACCGCGTCCACCCCGGTTGCGGGCTCGTCCAGCAGCAGCAGTTTAGGTTCTCGAATCAGGCTGCGGGCCAGGTAGACCCGCTGCAACTCGCCACCGGAAAGCCGGCCCAGCCGGCGATTGGCAAGCTGCGTTGCACCGACCTGCTCCAAGGCTGCTTCGGCTTTTGTGCGCTCCTGGCGGGTGACCCCAAAGGGCCAGCTTCGTCGTAGGCCCGAGACCACCACCTCGAGGGCCAAGGCGGGAAAGCTACGGTCAAAACTTTTGACCTGGGGTACGTAGCCTACCCAGCCAGCCTCTAGGTGCGTGGGGGGGGCGCCAAAAACCCTAACCGAACCCGAAACCCGGGTGGGTGCATCGCGAAAGGTGCCGCCGACAATGCCCAGCAAGGCCTTCAGCAAGGTGCTTTTGCCGGCCCCGTTGGGCCCCACAATGGCCACGAACGCACCGGGCGATACCTCGAGCGTGACCCGCTCAAGCGCCTGGAACTCGCCAAACCGAACGCTAAAGTCGCTAAGCTGAACCGCAGCGACGGCCATACCTTCTGATAATACGCTATCAATAGTCAGTCTTGAAGGGGTCAGGCCAGATTCAAAAAAGCGAATCTTCAAATAAAAAATTATGGGGTTTGGTTGCCCCGCGCGCGGTGCAAATGGAATCCTAGACCCAACCCCCCTTACAGTCTGCGAAACGATCGTCACCCCTCGTTACGCTCGCCGAAACAAGCATCCCGGCGAAGAAAGCGTACCGGTAAATCAAGCTTCTCCCCGTCGGTCGGCTAAGAGACCGTCTTGAAAATCAGGCCAGCCTTTTGAGCATGTAGATGAAGGCTTCAGAGTGCCTGGGAAGGCGCTCGTA
>OGCI01001574.1_pt1 | contig 18463 bp, 17 predicted proteins | sample 1570021 | NCBI WGS metagenome assembly OGCI01 (sample SAMN06264664, study PRJEB24512) | hot springs metagenome | isolation source: Hot spring water | place: South Africa: Tshipise | collected 2015-06-21 | reverse complement strand
TGCCTGCCCTCGATCCACCGGCGACGACGCGGCGACGGTGGGCTCCAGCGCTGGCTGGACCGGTGGAAGATACCTTGCTACTCGATCCACCGGCGACGGCGCGGCGACGGTGGGCTCCTGCCGTCTTTCTGCGCTGGGCGTTTGTGCCGCCGCGCTCAGAGACAGGAGCAGGATCAACAGCGTCGTGCGTAGCGCTAGCTTCATTGTCCCCACCTCGCGGTCGTTGCCGGAAGATCCGTTTGCTGAAACGTTATCACACTGCCGTCCTCTGCGACCAGAGAAGAGCGCCTCGGCGGGAGGGTCGAAACGGAGTCCGGCACGTCGCTAAAGCGCCGCGTACCTTTGCTCTCGGCGCAACAACCAGAGGAAGACTGGACCACCGATCAGCGCCGTGATCGCGCCCACGGGGAGCTCGCCCGCGCCGAGCGCGGTGCGCGCGATCGCGTCGGCGACCATCAAAAAAGCCGCTCCGAGCAGAAACGAACTGGGCAGAAGCAGACGCACATCCTCGCCGAAAAGCAGCCGCGCCGCGTGCGGGACGATCAACCCGACGAAACCGATCGTTCCGCCGACGGCAACCGTCACGCCGACGATCAACGAGGCGGCGAGGTAGACGATCTGCTCGATGCGGCGCACGTCGACGCCGAGACTCGCAGCCGTCTCTTCGTCGACGGCGATCAGATGTAGCTCGCGCGCCACGTAGAAAAGTGCAAACCAACCCGGAACAAGCAGCGGGAGCATGCGCGCGACGAGATCGAACCCGACCACATCGAGCGTCCCGATGGTCCAGCGCAGGATCTGCAACGCGCGCGTGAAATCGGCGAAGTACTGAATGATGACCACACCCGCCGCCGAGATCAGATTGACGACGACGCCAGCGAGCAACAACGCCCCGGGCAGAACGACGGTGCCCGTTCGCGCCAGCCGATAGACGACCCAGACGGCGAGCAGCGCGCCCATGAACGAGGACAGGAAGACGACCGGGATGCCAGCTACGCGCGTGCCCCAACCGAGTGCCAGCGCCACCCCGGCGCCGAGCGCGCCGCCGCCCGACACGCCGAGCGTCAACGGTTCCGCCAGCGGATTGCGAAACAAGGCTTGCAACGCGGCACCGACCAGAGCGAGCGAAGCGCCGACCACGGCGGCCATGACGACGCGCGGCAGACGCAGGCGGAAAAAGAGCGTGTGCGTCGCTTCGTCTTCGGGAAGTGCAAACGGGTTGAGTGGCCGATAGCCGATCCAAGTGGCGAACAGCGCTGCGACGATCAAAACAAAGATCAACAGCAGCGCCATGCGCCACGGCTCTTTTGTCATCCTTCGACTCGTCATCGCATCCGCCCGTTCTCCTGACGGCAGCCGTCTCGTCTGCTCTCCGTCTTCACCGTCTGCCGATTGCAGTCAGCACGCTATCTTCAAAAGCTGACCGGGCTCTTCGTTCCGAATTCGCCCGTCGCCGCGCATCACGTTTGGTTCTCCCGCGCCGCGCGGCGCGCGCGTAAAAAGCACAACGTCAAAGGATAAGAGATCGCCGCGCAGACGACCGACAGGATTAACCCGCCGATGGCGAAAGGCAAAAGCACGTCGTTCCAACTGCGAATGAAAAGATCGTGCCAGTACGCTCCGTCGAGAAGCCGCGGATGTTTGAGCAACTCGAGACCATCAGGTGGGATGCGCATGGGACGCCCGAGCACCAGCGCGCCGACCGCGTAGGACACAATGGTGATCGGCACCAGCGTCAAAAAAGGGTTGTTGACGAAGGTTCCGGTGTAGATGGCGACCTTGTTGAAACGAAAGATCACGGCGATCAGCGTCGCCATGATCGTGTGCAGGCCGAGAAACGGGGAGAAAGCGATGAAGACGCCAATGGAGAAGGCGAGCGCCGTCCTCTCCGGCGGGTCGTCGAGCGCCAGCAGACGGCGCAAAGCTGCACGAAACATCCCGATTTGCGAGCAACGGGCGGCGCGCAGCGCCAAGTTTGGGCAACGCGCCGCCCGCGTCTTTACGAAAAGCTCTCGAGCGCGGTCGCTTCGTCCTCGTAAACGTCGAAGACGGTGAGCAATTTCGTGATCGCCAGCAGATCCTGAATCTTCTGCGTCAGATTGAGCAACTTGAGCTGTCCGCCCTCTTTGTTCACCGCCGTGTAGCTGGAGACGAGTTCACCGATGCCGCTCGAATCGACGTAGCTGACGCCGCCTAGATTCAACAGGATCTTCTTTTTGCCTTCCGAAAGCAGACGGCGGATGGCGCTGCGCAAAGCGACGCTGCCTTCGCCGATGGTGATCTTGCCACTCAGATCGAGAATGGTCACATCGCCCGCTTGTCGCTCTTTGATGTTCAACTCTGCCATATCGATTTTCTCCTTCCGAATGTTGTGTCACCGAGGACGCCGCTTGACCATGCGGACCACCATGCCGCCGCCGGGGTGGCGCGTCCACGCGACCTCGTCCATGAAGGTACGGATGAAGAGCAAGCCACGTCCCGACGGGTTGAGCAAATTCTCCTCGCGCGTCGGATCCGGCACCTCGTCCGGATCGAACCCGGCCCCGTGATCGCGGATGATGATCGTCAAGCTCGCGCCCGAATCGGTGAACGAGATCTCAACCGGCTTGGTTTCGTCCTCGCGGTTGCCGTGCAACACGGCGTTGCTGACGGCTTCGCGGACGGCCAATTCGATGCCGAAGATGGCGTTCGCATCGAACCCACATCGCGCGGCGATGTCGTTGGCGACGGCCGCTACGCGCTCGACCGTTTCGAGGCGACTCGGTAAGCTAAGTTGCGTCGTCTTCTGGATCACGCGCGCCGTCTTCCCAAGTCCATCAGCACGAACACTGAATCTTGTTTGATCAGCGCGAGTTTCGGCAAAGGCTTCGCGCTGCTTCGCGCGCCAGCACCTTCCCCGTCGCTACGCGCTGGAGAGCGCTTCCGCGCTGCCGCGACAGATTTATCCGCACCTGTGCACGGGAGCGCGCCCCCGAGCGATCTTCTCGCTTGGCGTGCGCCGTCGGTTCCGGCTGTAAACCTCTCTGCCAACAGCACACGCCAATATATCAGCTTTCTCCGACCTTGACCACGAATTTTCAAACGGCAGACACGCGCGCGTTGTCGGCGGACGATGGCGAAAAACTGGACCGTGCGACGCGCACGTTCTCGGTAACACGCCGCCGACCGCGATGTCAAGAAGTGGCCCCGCATCGCACGCAGCGTTCGCCAATCGGCAACTTGCGCCGCGAGAGGCGTCGCATCGCGCACGGACGCGCTTTCGTTGTAGAATCTTCCAGACAAATGAACGACGCGACGATGACACTGGTTCCCACAAAACGACTGCGGGGGCGCACGCGGCTTCCCGGCGATAAGTCCATCTCGCACCGCGCAGCGATGCTCGCCGCGCTGGCACGCGGGCGTTCCACGCTGACCAATTTTTCGACCAGCGCCGATTGCGCCTCGACGCTCGCTTGCCTTCGGGCGCTCGGCGCAAAGGTCGAACGCGAGGCCGACAGTGTCGTGATCGAAGGGGTCGGCGGGCGCTTCTTGCCTGCCACAGCGCCACTCGATTGCGGCAACAGCGGGACGACCATGCGCCTGCTGGCTGGTATGCTGGCCGGACAACCTTTCAGCGCAACGCTCGTGGGCGATGCGTCGCTCAGTCGGCGCCCGATGCAGCGCATCATCGAACCACTCGAACAAATGGGCGCCAGCGTTGCTTCGACGCAAGGACACGCGCCGCTAACCATCACCGGACGCTCTCCATTGCGCCCCATCGCCTACCAACCACCCGTACCGAGCGCGCAGGTGAAGTCCTGCGTGCTTCTTGCCGGATTGCAGGCTGAAGGACGAACATGTGTGCGCGAAACGGTGCGCACGCGCGATCACACCGAACGATTGCTCAGGTGGTTCGGCCTCGACGTCGAACAGGAGACCGACGGCGTGACCAGAACGGCATCGATTACGGGTCCGGCCCTATTGTCGGCGCGCGACGTCGTCATTCCGGGCGACATCTCCTCGGCGACCTTTTTTCTCGTTGCGGCGACGTTGCTCGCCGGCTCCGATCTGCTTATCGAAGCGGTCGGGCTGAATCCAACGCGCACGGCCGTGATCCGCGTCCTCCGGTCGCTCGGCGCAGAGATCAGCATCGAGAACGCGCGCGTGGAGTGCAACGAAGAGGTGGGCGACGTGCGCGTCTGCGGCGTCGGGCGGTTGTCGCCCAGAGAACCGCAAGCCAACCTCATCTGCGGTGCGCTCACGGCGGAATTGATCGATGAACTTCCCGCGCTCGCCGTTCTCGGCACGCAGGTCGAAGGCGGACTCGAGATCCGCGACGCCGCCGAACTTCGCGTCAAAGAATCCGACCGCATCCGCGCCACCGTGGACAACCTGCGCGCCATGGGGGCCGAAGTCGAAGAGCGCGAGGATGGGCTACGCGTTGCTGGACCGGTCGAACTCCATGCGGCCCAGCTCGACGCTCGCGGCGACCACCGCATCGCGATGGCCTTTGCCGTCGCCGCGCTCACGGCCAACGCACCATCGGAACTGCGCGGCGCCGATGCGGTCGCCATTTCGTTCCCCGAATTCTTCGATCTTCTCGCCGCGTTGAGCCAAGAGCGATGACCGGTACACCCCGCATCGCCATTCTCGGTTTCATGGGGGTGGGCAAAACCACCGTTGCCCAAGCGCTGGCGGGGCGCCTCGGCTGCCCGATGATCGATCTGGACCAGCGCATTGCAGAGCGCGAAGGGCGTTCTATCACTGCCATCATCACCGAAGAAGGCGAAGATCGCTTCCGCGCCATCGAGGCCGACGTTTTGCGCGAAGTGATCGCGGAGACCGGTGCGGCGGTTGTCGCCCTTGGCGGCGGCGCGTGGACCATTGAACCGAATCGCCGACGACTCCTCAAGGCAGGCGTCGTCACCGTCTGGCTCGACGCGCCGTTCGAACTCTGCTGGCAACGGATCCGCGCCTCGACCGAAGAACGCCCGCTGGCGCGCAGCGAAGAGACGGCGCGCGCGCTTTATCAACAAAGAAGACCGCTCTACGCGCTCGCGTCGCTGCGCATCGAAGCGAGCGCCGAAAAGACGCCTGCCGAACTCGCCGAACAGATCGCCCGCGCGTTGAATTTGTAATCCAAGTCGCGTCGTGCTGGAGACGCTTTCGTATCGAGATCTTTACTTTGGAAACGCGCATTCAGCCGTGGCAACGTTTCGTTCGCCCGATCCGCCTTAGGTCACCGAGCCATCGCGCTCTGATCGCGCAGCATTTTCAAGAGCGCCACTTCTTCCGGCTCGTATTCGGGCTGCTGGCGGCGGATCAACCGCTCGCGGCGCGGGCGGAATTCTTCGAGCGTGCGTCCAGCGAGATAAGCGTCGAGCACTGCCGGATGCACGTAGCAGGAACGGCAGACGCTCGGCGTGTTGCCCAAACGTTCGGCGACCTTTTTCAACGCTTTGACGAGATTACGCTTGGCCGCTTTCTCGTCTTCGGCCGGTCCGATGTCGGCCAGTTCAACGGCGGTCATCAAAGTGCCGCCCCATGTGCGAAAGTCTTTCGCCGAGAACTCGGCCGAAGTGATGCTCTTGATGTACTCGTTCACATCGCGCGCGGTGACAGGCTTGATGCGTCCCTGCTCGGTAACGTAGTTGAACAAGCGCGAACCGCCGAGCGCCTTGATGTCGCGCATGAGCGCGGCCAACTCTTCATCGACGAGAATACGGCGGTGGCGTACGTGGTGTTTGCCGACGAAGTTGAAGACGAGCTGTCCGCCGCGCTTGATTTCAAGATGATGGTTGCGCAGCGTCGTCACGCCGTAGGTGCGGTAGCGCCGCACGCTCGTTTCCGACCCAACGCGAAAATAGAGATCGTTGATTAGCCGGACGATCACCGCCAACACACGCTCGCGTGGGAAACCGTCGCGCGCGAGGTGCTCGTTGGTGGTCCGCCGTAGAACCGGCAGCGCTTCGCCGAAGCGGACGATCTTCGCGTACTTGCGCTGCTGCTGTCGCGCCGCGAAGCCCGGATGGTAGATATACTGCAATCGTCCTTTGGTGTCGAAACCGACGGCTTGGATCGGACTGCGCGCGGATGGCGCGATGCGCACCTTGGTCCATGCTGGTGGGATGACCAAGCTTTGAATGCGTTCGATGATCGTTTGGTCGGTGATCTTTTGACCGTCGGCCGTTTCGTACCAGAAGCCGCGCCGCTTCGTGCCGCGGCGTCGCCACCAATGCGCGCGCTTGTCCGCCGCGCCGTTTTGCCGTTTCCCGCTTTCCATGCCCCTGGCTCGCTCCTGCTGCGGGCAGCATAGAGCAGAAACGCGCGCCGTTTCAATCCGCGCCCCAACGCGCTCTGTCGCCCGCAACCGAAGCAGACGGCGTGCTCGCGCCGGTTCAACCCGATCGCATGCTTCTCGATCGCGGCGTTCATCCGCAAGCGAGCCTGCGTTTATCTGTCCCCACTTGATTTCGGAGAAGTTATGGGCTAAATTCCGCGTGGGGTCGTGCAAATTGTCTGACTTCCTTCGGACAATGAAGGAAGTTCAAAGGCTTGTTTGCCCGGTTCACCGCTGCACCTGCGATGCACACAGAAGCATGCGACGTGGTGCTCATTGAGCACCGCACGATGAAACCGCTACCCGACGAACAGAAGAGGCACGGTGATACTGCTCTTGACGTACAAAGAGTATCTCGAAAGGCTCAGCGAGCCACGCAGCATCGTGGACATCGCGCTGGTCTTCGTCATCGTCTACACCGTGCTGCGGCTCGTGCGCGGGACGCGCGCGGCTCCCATGGCGGCGGGTTTGTCGGTCTTTGCGCTTCTCTACTGGCTGGCCATCTGGCAACGCCTCGCCACCCTTGAGTTCATCCTTCGTGGCGCGCTGCTTTACGTTGGCGTCGCGATCATCGTCCTCTTTCAAACCGAGATCCGCCAGGCCTTGATCTCGTTCGGCAACCGCCTGCGCTTGCCTTTGTGGCGTCGGCATCGCGGGCAATTCGGTGAAGGCGTTTACGACGAGATCGTGCTCGCCGCGACAACGCTCGCGTCGACTAAAACGGGGGCGCTGATCGTCATCGAACGCGCCACGGGGTTGACCAACGCGGCCGATAGCGGCATTCGGCTCGATGCCGAACTGAGCTACGACCTGCTCGTGACCATCTTCAATCCGACCACGCCGCTTCACGACGGCGCGGTGATCATTCGCGGCCATCGCGTAGTGGCCGCCTCCTGCTTTCTGCCGCTCACGCTCAATCCACTTTTGTCAAAAGACCTCGGCACGCGCCATCGGGCGGCCATCGGCATCACTGAAGTGACGGATGCCGTGGCCGTGGTGGTGTCGGAAGAGACGGGCTTGATCTCGTTTGTTGAACGCGGGCAGATCAAACGTGGGCTCGACGCAACGCGCTTGCGCGCCGCCATTCTGCAAGCGCTGCAGTCGCCACGACAACGGCGTGAAGAGCGTCGGCTGCGGGCGGAAACTGAACGCGAGGCGGAAGAAGCGGTGTCGGCTTGATCTCAAGCGTGCGCTTCGCGCTGGTTGGCGGATCATCGTCTGCGTCGACGAACCTTCGCTAAACGCGATCTGCTTGAAACGTGACTTCGACTGAAGGGCGTTCTACTGCCAGTGAACGGACACGACTCAAAATTCGATACGACCGAAGCGTGGCAAGCGGCGCGCCGTTGGGCCCATGCCTTGCTGTTCGACGATTGGGCGCTCAAGGCGCTGGCGCTCGCCATCTCGCTCGCTTTGTGGTTCGCGGTCGCCGGACAACGCACGCCAGCGACGATCCGCCTGCGCGGCGTCCCGCTCGTCTTTCTGTTGCCGGAGAACGTCGAAATAGGTAACGCACCGCGTGACGAGGTCGAGGTCACGCTGCGCGGGACCAAAGGCGCGCTTGATGCTTTGAACGTCCGCAATCTGGTGGCGACGGTGGACCTGCGCGGATACGAACTCGGCGAGCGCGTCCTCATCCTGACGCCGGAGCGCATCTCGATGGAACTGCCTGAAGGCGTAAGCATCGAAGACGTCGAACCGGACCGCTTGCCGCTGCGGCTCGAACGGCGCGTCGAACGCGAGGTCGCGGTGGAACCGCACATCGAAGGGACGTTGCCCGAAGGCTACGAGATTCGTCGCATTCAAGTCGTTCCCGACCGCGTCAAGGTGCGCGGTCCGGAAAGTCACGTCGAGGCGCTGCAGAAGGTGACGACGGAATCGATCCTTTTGAACGGACGACAGGCGAGCTTCACCGTTCCGCAAGCGACCATCAACATCTCGGACGCAAAAGTCGTCGCGCTAGAACCGAGCGTGGCCGTTCGCATCGAGATCGTCGAGCGGCAAGAGGAGAGAAGACTTTCCGACATCTCGGTGGAAGGCGCTGGCCTCAGGCCCGAAGCGGCGCGCGCTACCGTCACCGTGCGCGGCCCCCGTTCCGTGGTCGCGTCGTTGCGCGCCGAAGACTTGACCTTGAAGCTCGAACGCGGCGAAGATGGGGCGGTACGCCCGCGTCTCGGCGGGCCAGCTGACATCGTCCGTCAACTCGAAATCGTCTCGATCTCTCCGAAATCGCTCGAACGCTCGAATTGAAACTGCACCGCCACGAGAAGAGAGCATGGCCAGACTTTTCGGAACGGATGGCATGCGCGGCGAAGCCGGAAGCTTTCCGCTCGACGCCGCGACGGTTCACGTCACAGGATGGTCGCTCGCGCGGCACCTAGCAACGCGGCTGGGACGCGCGCCGCGCATCATCGTCGGACGCGACACGCGCGAATCGGGCGCGTGGATCGCCAGCGCGCTCATCACCGGAGCGCGCCGCGCTGGTGCCGACTGCGTTTCTGCCGGCATCATCACCACGCCCGGCGTCGCCTATCTGACCGAGCGACTTTGCGCCGATGCGGGCGTCGTCGTCAGCGCGTCGCACAATCCTTACGCCGACAACGGCATCAAAATCTTCGCGCCGACGGGCCAAAAGCTCGACGATCAAACCGAACGGTTGATCGAAGAGGATATCTTCGCCGCGCGCCGGACGGACGCACCAATCTCCCTCTCATCCGACGAAGCCGCGGATCGCTCGGTCGAAGATAACCCGCGTGCCGTCGCCGAGATGCGCGAACTCTATCTTCAACATCTCGGCGACAAGGCCGCCGGACTCCGCCTTGAAGGCTTGACAGTAGTGCTCGATTGCGCCAACGGCGCGGCCTTCGAAGTGGCGCCCGAACTCTTCGCCAGATTGGGCGCACGCGTCGTGCCGATTCACAACCAACCCGATGGGCGTAACATCAATCGCAACTGCGGCTCGCTTCACCTCGACAGCTTGCGGCGCGCCGTTCTGGAGCATGGTGCCGACGCGGGCGTCGCCTTCGACGGCGATGCCGACCGCGCTCTTTTCGTCGATGCACGCGGCAACGCAGTGGACGGCGACGCCGTGCTCTGGATCATGGCTCAGCGCCTGCAGGAACGCGGCGAGCTTTCAGGCAACGTCGTCGTCGCCACGGTGATGAGCAACATGGGGCTCGAAGTGGCACTGCGCGCGCGCGGCATCGCTTTGCTTCGCACACCAGTGGGTGACAAGTACGTGCTCGAAGCGCTGTTGCGAACCGGGGCAGCGCTCGGCGGCGAACAGTCAGGTCACATCATCTTCCCGCGTTTGAGCCTGGCCGGTGACGGGTTGCTGACGGCGCTGCAAGTCTTTCGCGCGATGCACGAGAAGGCGAAGAGTTTGACTGAACTCGTTGCCGGCTTCGTGCCCTTTCCGCAGGTTCTCGTCAACGTCCGCGTGCGCGAGAAGGTAGCGTTCGACGAAGTCGCCGCGATCAAGACTTGCGCCGAAGACATCGAACGGGCGCTCGACGGCCAAGGAAGGCTGCTGCTTCGCTACTCGGGAACGGAACCGCTGGCCCGCATCATGCTCGAAGGGCGAGATCGTGCGACGATCGAAGAGATGGCCGCACGACTCGCCTCCGTGATCCGCCGCGAACTTGGCTGAACGTTCTCGTCGCGCGAAGGTTCTGCCGGCAATCGGATAGCCGGTTTCACCTCGGCAGAGGTTAACCGGGCACCGCCTCAAACGAAAGATTTCCTCTCTGCACCTGATCTGTGCCGAAGGCAGCAACCGCCCTTCGGCGGAGACATGTGCTACTCGAAGTTGGCCGAACTAGAAGCGGCGATGACGGGGCGTCGCGCACCAGAGGTCGCTTTGTGCGCCAGACGCAAAACCGCTTGAAGCGACTGCCGGCGGTCGAGCATCGGCGGGTGGCGCAGCATGGATGATGAGCAGCTTCTTCCTCGCCGCTCATCATCCATCATCTTATTTTATCCGCCGACTTCGCCTACCTTGCCCGCGAAAAACGCGCCCGATGCTCTTTCCTGACTGGCGACCGAAATGGCTTCGTCGAAGATCTCGATGGCGACATCGGCCTGTTCGCGCGTCAGGATAAGCGGCGGTGACCAACGGATCGTATTCGTACCGGCACCGAGCAAGATCAAGCCGCGTTCGAAACAGGCGCGCTCGACGCGGTCGCGAAGTTCGGGCGCGGGCTTCATCGTCTTTCGGTCTTCGACGAACTCGACGCCGATCATCAAGCCAAGTCCGCGCACATCGCCGATCACTTCGTGCTTTTCCATCAGCCGACGCAAACCCTGCTGCAGGTGCTCGCCGACGCTCGCGGCATTGGCAATCAGTTCGCGTTCAAGCAGCTCAATCGTTTTCAAAGCGGCGGCGATGGCGACCTGATTGCCGCCGAAAGTCGAAGCGTGCGCGCCCGGCTTCCATGTCATCAGATCGGCGCGCGCGACACATGCGCCGAGCGGAAGGCCCGATGCGATCCCCTTCGCCAGACAGATGATGTCCGGTTTGAGGTCGTAGTGTTCGCAAGCGAACATCTTGCCCGTGCGTCCCATCCCGGATTGCACTTCGTCAACGATGAGCAAGATGCCGTGTTCATCGCAGATGCGACGCAAGCCTTGTAAGAATTCGCGCGGCGCAGGGATGTACCCTCCTTCGCCCTGCACGCACTCGACGACGATGGCGGCGCACTCTTCGGGCGGCAACGTCGTCTTGAAGAGGCGATTTTCGATCCAATCGATCGCGCCCAAACAGCACGCACCATCTTCGCGCTTGCCGAGGTTGTACGGGCAGCGGAAGCAATAAGCGTAAGGCACGTGCGTGACGTCCAGCGCTTGCCGGCGAAAGCCGCGCCGCTGCGCCGCTTTGGACGAAGTGAGCGAGAGCGACCCGAGCGTGCGCCCGTGAAAGCTATTGAAGAAGGCGATGAATTTTTCGCGCCCCGTCGCATACATCGCCAGTTTCAAGGCGGTCTCGACCGCTTCCGTGCCGCTGTTGGCAAAGTGCGTGCGCGTCGGACTCGGCACAGGCACGATCTCATCGAGCTTGCGCGCTAAGAGTGGCATGTGCCGGTAGTAGTAGTCGGTGCCGCAGACGTGAATCAATTCAGCCGCTTGCTCTTGAATGACGCGGACGATTTCGGGGTGGCAGTGGCCCGTCGAGCAGACGGCGACGCCCGCGTTGCAATCGAGGAAGATGTTGCCGTCCGGGTCTTCGATCCAGACGCCTTCGGCGCGCGCCGCAACGAACGGATAGGGCCGCGTGTAAGAAGGCGAAACGAAACGGTGATCGGCGTTGATGATCTCTTGCGCTTTCGGTCCGGGTAGTGCGGTCTTGATCTGCGGCCTGTTGACGGTGAAAATGGCGGACATTTTTCTTCTCCTTTCTCTCGTCGAAAAGTCAAGCGTATGGGTCGAGCGTTTGCTGATGGTGGTTGAGACGGCAGGAGAAGCTGGGAGCTAGTCCGCGAAGAGGTTCGGGCGGAGATCAAGCGGACGAAGGTGCAACGCGCTGGTCGCGCGGATGATCTTGCAAGTGTGCGTGGAAGCTCTACGCGATTTCATCTTGAACCGACGCTCGATTTACAACCATGCAGGCTGACTTCGTTCCAGAACCGAAACGAAGTCAAGGCTTGATTTTATCTTCTCCCGCTCGGAAAACTCAACGGCGCTCGAATGTTCTGTTAACCAGATGAGTTTGATCGGAAAGCATATGTTGATGCCAGCAAAAAGTCCGTAGCTGAGGGGCATCGAAGCGTCCTTTTGGAGTTCAAACCTACTTGGGTGGTTGATCTATCTAACGATGCTGAGGGCATAGTCCGTTACCACATTTTGGGGATGGCGAAAGTGGACAAAGGAGGAGAAGTTTACAAGAATGAGGTGGCAATAGAAGCGCGCTGGATAGGCGAAGATTGGTATTTCTCAGGTTTGGGGGATGTTATAAATGACTGAGCCTTTTTGCTGAGATTCACTATAAAATTCGCTGCCAAGATAAACCGACTCGGAGCCTAGAGATGAGAACCCCATCTATTCACCACTGGCACAGGATCTTTCCAATGTGCGCCTTGATAATCATGCGCATGGCTCTTTGCGCACGAGGGCAGGATAAAGAACAAGCCGCCAAAGCGTAGGCACCGACGATGATGAATTCAACCCCATCTTCTTTCAAGCACGACAACATTTCTTTGTAGTCGCGGTTCAGCATCGAGTCGCTCCTTGAATGCCCAAGCGCTCAACGTCAACGATCACACCAACCGAAGACGCACTTCGGGCGACATGTTCTTCAGCTCTCCGTCATCCTCGCTCCGGTCGCGGAGAGGCTTTTTTCTTAGACCTCGCGCATGTGTTTGACTTCGGAAAATCTCAGAGCGTGCGCCCGGCTGTCTTCCCGCTTCACCGGATGAGCGACGGAAGATGCTGAGCCGAACCGATGAGTTCAAAAGAGACCGCGGACTAACATTGCTGATAAAGGGTCGCTCTTTCAGGTCCATGCGTTCGATGGAAGCCAGTTTGGCTCAACCCCGACGAGTACGGCCCCGCCTTCAGGTTAATGCGTTCGATGGAAGCCAACTCATGGCCCAGCATGTTCACTTCGGAAGCAACATGAACGCTGCGCCCGTGCCAACCAGCGCATCGCGCCTCGAAGTTTTCATAGATCGGCGACGTGCTGAGCGTAACAGAAGCGACTATCCGGCCCGTCATCTCGCTCCCTCGTGCTAAGCGTAACAGAAGCGACTATCCGGCCCGTCACCTCGCTCCTTTTCGGGAGGCGTTTTTTCTAACGTCGTTTCCAGCGGACGCCTTCGCGCGTGTCTTCCAGAATGATGCCGCGCTCGGCTAGATAATTGCGGATTTCATCGGCGCGCGCCCAGTCACGACGGCGGCGAGCTTCCTGCCGTTCATCGATCAAGGCTTGAATCTCCGAGTCCAACATCTCGCGTTCCGGTTTACCGAAGATGTTGAGCACGGAATCGAAGCGCGCGACGAGGTTCAATAGGTCGCGTTTATCGTCCTCGCGCAACGCGCCGCAGACGAGCACAGGGTTGATTTCGTGCGTCAGCGTGTGGATCGCCGCGAGCGCGACCGATGTGTTCAGATCGTCATCCATGCCGGCTTCGAACTCTTCGGCGGCGCGCGCGGCGGCAGCGCGCACTTCCCCGTTGCTGCCCGGTTCCGTGCGCGCTTCGGCCAATCTGAGGTGAAAATCGCGCAACGATTCGACCGTCTTTTCCGCCGCGCGAAGCGCATCGAAGGTGAAGTTCAACTGCTTGCGATAGGGCACGCTCAACAGAAGGTAACGGATGCCTTCTGGCTTGTAACCTTGCGCGCGAAGATCGCGGAACGTGTAGTAATTGCCGCGCGATTTGGACATCGTTTCGCCTTCGACTTTCAAATGCTCGGCATGGAGCCAGTAGCGGACGAACTGCTTTCCGGTCGCGCCTTCGCTCTGCGCGATCTCGTTTTCGTGATGCGGGAAGACGAGATCGATGCCGCCGGCGTGAATGTCGAACGTCTCGCCCAGATATTTCATCGACATCGCCGAGCATTCGATGTGCCAGCCGGGTCGCCCACGCCCGATCTCGGTATCCCATGCAGGCTCATCGGGCGTCTTCGGCGCTTTCCACAGGGCGAAGTCGCGCGCGTCCTCTTTGTCGTACCGGTCTGAATCGACGCGCTCGCTTCCGCCGACGATGTTGCCCGCGAAATTTATCTTCGATAGCTTCCCGTACTCTGGGAAAGAACTGATGCGGTAGTAGATCGAACCATCCGACTTGTAGGCGTGACCGCGTTCGAGCAGCCGTTTGATCAACGCGACCATCTCGGGGATATGGCGCGTCGCGCGCGGCACCACGTCGGGCCGTTCGCAACCCAGAGCGTCGAAATCTTCCCACAGCGCTTCGATATACTGCGCCGTGTACTCGTCGATCGTGATGCCGCGCTCCTGCGAGCGGGCGATGATGCGATCTTCGACGTCCGTGATGTTCATCACGTGCGTGACGCGATAGCCTTTGAACTTCAGGTAACGCCGCAGCACGTCGGCGAAGATCATCGAGCGGAAGTTGCCGATGTGCGCGTAGTCGTAAACGGTCGGCCCGCAGAAGTAGAATCCGACTTCGCCCTCGCGCAACGGGCGAAACTCTTCGAGCCTGCCTGAAAGCGTATTGTGAAACTTCAACATTCCCGTTCGCTGTGTCTTTAAAGTTTTGGCGGATGGATCTTCGATGGCGCCTCGAACTTTAGAGGAGCGCGAAATTGTAGGCGATGGTGCCGTTCACTTTGACCGGCTTGCCGTCGACGCGCGTCGGCGTAAAGCGCGCGCGAAGGGCCGCTTCTTCCGCCGCTTGGCGCAGCAGCGGATGGCCGGAGACGGCCCGGGCCGAGATGACCTTGCCCTCTTCATCAACGACGATTTGCACGTTGACCGCGCCGGACGCGCGCGCTGCTTTGGCTGCCGGCGGATAAACGGGCTGCGGCAAAGAGATGGCGCGCCCGTTGACGATAGACGGCGAATTTGCGGCGCTCGTGTGGCAGAGCGTTCCCATGCCGCTGTGGCGCGTGGAATTTTCGCCGGTCCAGCGACTCCAAACGCTCGCGGTGCCCGCGCCGAGCAGAAAAGCGCAGAGCGCTGCCGAAAATCGAAGTAGCGCTTCTCTCATTGCCTAAGCTCCCTTTAGGGTGACCTCATCTTCACGGAAAGAGTCTAGGCAAGGTCTGCAAGCGAGTCAATCAGCGGAAGTTCGGTAAATGACCGCGAAAATCTAGGAGCGATCCGCAAGGGATCGAGTGTTCGTCGCTCTCACGCGTGAGGCTTTAAAGATCGGCGCGGAACGAAGAAGATCCACAGGGCTGAAATGAGAAAAACTTCTGGTCATTTATTGCGCGCAAGATGAGACGTGCGAGCGCGCGTCTGTCGCGAAATGAGAAAAACTTCTGGTCATTATTATTGGCTGTGGAAATGAACGAAGCCGCCGGGGCGCAAAGGGAGCGTGCGCCCGTCACGAACGAGCACGAGCCGTCGCCGTGCCGTCACTTCGCCGATGCAGACGGCGCGCACGCCATCCAGTTCGCGCGGCAAACGTCGGGTATCTCGCGGGCGCACCGTGAAGAGCAGCTCGAAATCCTCGCCGCCATCGAGCGCCAAGCGAAGCGGATCTTCGCCTCGTAGCGAAGACTTGGCGATCAGCGGATCGATAGGGATAGCCTCGGCGTTGATGATCGCTCCGACGCCGCTTTCGCGGCACAGGTGCGCAAGGTCGGACGATAGCCCATCGCTTAGATCGATCATCGCCGTCGCAAGCTTCTTTTCAGTCAAGTAGTTGCCCCATGCGAGCCGCGGCTCTGGACGCAGATGGCGACGGATCAAGCGACGATCTGCGCGTGACGTGCGTCGCGGACGAAAAGATGCGTTCTTGTGCGCTTCTTCGACACCGTTCGTCATGAGCAGATGCAATCCGGCGGCGGCACCGCCAAGCGCGCCCGTGACGAAGAGCAGATCGCCCGGGCGCGCCCCTGAACGCATGATGGCCCGCCGCGTTTCGCCGAGGACGACCGAGTCGATCACGATGCGCTCGGGCGTGCGCGAGATGTCGCCGCCGATCAGCGCGACGCCGCTTGCGCGCGCAAGGGCGAACCATCCGCGGTAGAAATCGTCGAGAAAATCTGTGCGCCAGATCTCTTGCGGCACGCCGAGCGAAACGAGCGCCCAGCGGGGACGCGCACCCATCGCCGCGATATCGGAAAGAGAGACGGCCAAAGCTTTGTGGCCCAGATCGCGCGCCGTCGTCCATTGTCGCCGAAAATCTATCTCCTCGACGAGCATGTCAGCCGTGATGGCGAGCATCAGGCCGGTCCGCTCGCGCACCAGAGCGGCATCATCGCCGATGCCGATAACAAGGCGCGTCTGAGCGGTCGCTGCGATGCGGCGAAGGCGCGCGATGAGGTCAAACTCGCTGCGTCCTTTCCCGGCCACATGCTTGCTAGCAGGTCCAGACAATTTTTCTCGCAAGCTCTCGGATTCATCCGCACGTGGGCTTTCTTGCGGTGCGTCGAATCCGTTTGCGCCCAACGCCTTCGCAACGCCTCGGCTTTTCATCGATCTTTTGCCGCTCTCGCTAATGGTGAAAAAACGCCTCGCTCACAAATAACCTAGCTCTCCAAGCGTAATGAACGTCGCGAACGTTACCCAAACGATGACGGGCGCGATACAGTATGCGGCGATGGGCGAAACGCGCCACACGCGCGAGATCGTGAATGCGGCAAGCGCGATCGTCCAGAGATTGCCGATCAAGCCGCCAATCACGCTGCCGATTGCTAGCGAATAGAGCGGATAAAGCAGGCAGGAAACGAGCAAAAATGTTATCCAAAAGCGGGCGCGCCTAGCTTGCCCGGTCGTTGTTCCGTTGAGTTGCCAGCGGGCAAAAGCCATTAGCGCGAACAACGCTACCCAAACCGCGCCGACCACATAATCGGGCGGCTCAAACCAAACCCTTCGCATCTGGTCGCTTGGGATGTTCCAACCGAAACCAAAGATCAGCGCGTTCATCAGCAAAACGGACGCAAGCGCAACACACAGATTAGCGATGAGCGACCCTCTGTTCGGTCTATTCAGGACATCCAGCATCTTCAACCTCGAAAGACGAACGTATTTGGGATTATAACGCGAAGCCGCGTAAGGCCCGATATCAAGAGCGGCCAATTTTTGTCGCCAAGCCATACGATGCCAAGCCTTCTCCCCCTTACAACGACCTTCCCTCTCTCGCTTTCTGCTAGGAACACGACTCAACTCCCTAACTCGTGTGTGACGCGCCCCTCCCATCGCTTAAATCAACGCTGTGGATGGCTTGAGCGCGGATCATCAGGCGCAAAAGCTGAGCCGCGCACCTTCTATCGCTTAAACTAACGCTGTGGATGAGCTGGTTTGAGCGTAGAGCGCGATATGACTAACCCTACCTCATCGCTTAAACTAGCGCTACGGATAAGGCGGTTTGAGGCGTTGCCGCTGGAATAACGTCTGCTGAGGGTTTTCAGTCAACAGTTCTTTGCTTTCTCATCGACTTGTAGATAGTCAATTTCGCCCTCAGTCTTTTCATTTTTCAGCCAGCCCCCTGCTTTCTCATCGACAGCGTATCCGTAAACTTACGATCAGGTTTGCCGTCATGCATGCTCAGTTAAGTATCGACTTTTCGCAAGTGAACGACTGTCCTTGAAAATGGCTCACGCCTCGTCTCAGAGCATTCGGTTGCAACGGACGCGCTCAACCACGCCCTTGAAGACGCTCTTCAGTCGCTCGATCTCGGCGGCCTGCTCTTCGTTTCAATGGGCGCGCCCGACCACGCACTTGAAGACGGCTCACGCCTCGTCACCCTCACTACGGCGAGGGTGGGCCGAGATGCCTGACGAGGGCGTCGCGAATTTTGTGGTAATTTGCATCCTTGTACCGCACGAGAGCGGGAGTCAGCTTCTGTCGCCGACCACCAGCAGCGAGATGTAGCTCAATCCTGACTAAATCTGGCCCTCGCGAACTCATTTCGTGCAAGCTCCAACCTGAGATTTCGTCCCACCGGTGGCTCCAGCTAGACCAGTAATGCGACTGAGAGATCCCCCAGTCGTTGATCTCGATATGCGTGCGAAACGTGAGCAGGGCGTCCAAGACAAGCAAAAGCGGCAAGCCGACGAACAAGTAGGCGACAGGTTCGAGTTTGTGGGTGGCGCTAATCAAAACCAGCGCGCCGAGTGCAAAGAGGCAGAGGAACGCGATGCGAACGGCGAGTTGGGTGCGCGACGGTCGAATAATCAGGTGCGGGATCTTGCCTCCCAGATGAGGTGAACCGATTTGCATCTGCACCTTCCTTCAATCAAAGCTTAGCCTAGATCTGCTGCTGCGTTTTACTGGTCGCTCCAGATGCAGAGCTGTGTATGCTGCTGCTATGCGCGGTACGAACCAAGCCAGAAGGAAGTTGCCTGTTGATACTTCTATTTTCTCATTGCAAAGATGAACCGTCCTGAATGGCCCTTATAACTTGAACTCTCTCCAACGTCGGTCTTCCTCCTCGGGCGGCACATCTTCAATATGGGTAGCAACCCACCAGATGTTGCCACAGGGATCCTTCACGCCACCGTATCGCTAGCCTGATGGCA
>OGCI01001572.1_pt1 | contig 18473 bp, 13 predicted proteins | sample 1570021 | NCBI WGS metagenome assembly OGCI01 (sample SAMN06264664, study PRJEB24512) | hot springs metagenome | isolation source: Hot spring water | place: South Africa: Tshipise | collected 2015-06-21 | reverse complement strand
TCCGCCGCCCCTCGTCGAGCGCGGGGCGGCAGCGCTCGATGAGCTCGCGGTCGAGAGACCGGGACTCGCCCAAATCCACCCGGCCGCGAAACCGCGTGGCGACGTGCGGCGGCACCCGGGGTCGGACCAGCAGCGGCAAGAGGTTCAGCCCGCGGGCCTTCCAGTGTTCGCCGGCGTCGCGGGCGTCGAGCTTGTCGACGCGGCCGATCATTTCGTCCACGGTGCGGAAGCCGAGGCCGGCCATGATGCGGCGCAACTCCTCGGCGACCATCCGGAAGTAGTTGACCACGTGCTCCGGCCGGCCTTGAAAGCGGGCGCGAAGGTCGGGGTCCTGGGTCGCGATGCCGACGGGGCAGGTGTTGAGGTGGCACACGCGCATCACGATGCAGCCGAGGCTCACGAGCGGGCCCATGGAGAAGCCGAACTCCTCCGCGCCCAGCAGCGCGGCGATGGCGACGTCGCGTCCGGTGAGCAGCTTACCGTCGGTCTCCAACCGCACGCGCGAACGCAGGTTGTTCAGAACGAGGGTCTGCTGGGTCTCCGCCAGGCCGATCTCCCAGGGAAGCCCGGCGTGCTTGATCGAGGAGAGCGGCGAGGCGCCGGTGCCGCCGTCGTAGCCGCTGATCAGGATGAGGTCGGCGCCGCCCTTGGCCACGCCGGCCGCGACGGTGCCGACGCCGGCGCAGGCCACCAGCTTGACGTCGACGCGGGCATCCGGGTTGGCGCAGCGCAAGTCGTAGATGAGCTGCGCCAGGTCCTCGATCGAGTAGATGTCGTGGTGCGGCGGCGGAGAGATCAGCGTGACGTAGGGGGTGGAGTGGCGGGTCTTGGCGATCCAGGGGTAGACCTTGAAGCCCGGCAACTGGCCGCCCTCGCCCGGCTTGGCGCCCTGGGCGATCTTGATCTGAAGCTCGACGGCGTTGACGAGGTAGTTGATCGTCACGCCGAAGCGGCCGGAGGCGATCTGCTTGATGGCGCTCCGGCGCCATTGCCCGTGGGGATCGGGGCGGTACCGCTCGGGGTCCTCGCCGCCCTCTCCGCTGTTGCTTCGCGCGCCGATCGAGTTCATCGCCAGCGCCAGGGTCTCGTGGGCCTCCCGGCTGATCGAGCCGTAGGACATCGCACCCGTCTTGAAGCGGCGGACGATGCTTGGCCACGGCTCGACCTCCTCCAGTGGCACGCCCAGGCCGTCGGTCTTGAACTCGAGCAACGCGCGGAGGGTGCAGAGTTTGCGGGCGCGGGCGGAGACCAGCTCGGAAAACTGGGCGTAGGCGCGCGGGTCGTTCTGGCGGACGGCCTGCTGAAGACGGGCGATGGACAGCGGATCCAGCAGGTGCCGCTCGCCGTTGCGCCGCCACTGGTACTGTCCGCCCGCCTCCAGGTCGGCGCGCGCCGGGATCGCGCGCCGGGGGTGGGCCTGCTCGTGCCGCATCAGCGCCTCGCGGGCGACCTCCTCCAAGCCGATGCCCTGGACGCGGCTCGGCGTGCCGGCGAAGTATTCGTCCACCAGATCCGACCGGAGGCCGACGGCCTCGAAGATCTGGGCGCCGCAGTAGCTGCGCAGCGTGGAGATGCCCATCTTGGACATCACCTTCAGCACGCCCTTCATCGCGGCCTTGCGGAAGCGCGCCATTGCCTCGGCCTCGGAGGCCGTCTCCGCACAGCCGTCGCGGTGAAGGCGCCGGGCGATCTCGAGGGCCAGCCGGGGGTGGATGGCACCCGCACCGTAGCCGAACAAGGCGGCGAAGTGATGCACTTCGCGGGGTTCGTCGCTGTCCACCAGCAGCCCTGCGCGCGTGCGCAGGCCGCGGCGGATCAGGTGGTGGTGGACGGCGGAGACGGCCAACAGCATCGGGATGGGCACGCGGCCGCCGTCGGCGGCCGCGTCGGAGAGGATGAGGATCTTCGCCCCGGCGGCCACGGCGGCCTCGGCGGCCTCGCGGAGCTGCCGAAGCGCGGGCTCGAGTGCCGTCGGGCCGCCGGCGGCCGGGAAGACCGCATCGAGCGTCGTGCAGGGGAACTCGGGATTGACCCGAAGGCGCTCGAATTCGTCGTCAAGGAGAATCGGCCGGTCGAGCCGCAGCCGGGCGCAGTCGGACTCGGACTCGCCGAGAAGGTTGCCCTCGGGGCCGAGGTAGACGGTCATCGAGGTGACCAGCTCTTCCCGGATCGCGTCGAGCGGCGGGTTGGTGACCTGCGCGAAGAGCTGCTGGAAGTAGTCGTAGAGGAGGCGGGGCCGCTCGGAGAGCACGGCCAGTGGAGTGTGGGTGCCCATGGAGCCGACCGGCTCCTCGGCGTCCCGGACCATCGGCAGCAAGAGGATGTTCACGTCCTCCCGTGTGTAACCGAACATGCGCAGGCGCTCGAGGTAGCGGTGGTCGGGCAGCGGCGCCGTCGACGAGGCGTCCCTCGCGGGCAGATCGTCCTGCCGCCGGAGGCGCGCCGAGATCCAGGCGCGCCAAGGGCGGCGGGACGCGAGGGTGGATTTGATCTCCTCGTCGTCGACGACGCGCCGCTCCTGGAGATCGAGCAGCAGCATACGCCCGGGCTCCAGGCGGCCGCGGTACTCGATGTTCTCCGGCTCGACGTTCAGCACGCCGGTCTCCGAGGCGAGGACGACGCGGCCGTCCCGCGTGATGGTATATCGGGAGGGCCGCAGCCCGTTCCGGTCGAGCATCGCGCCGAGATAGCGGCCGTCCGTGAACGCAAGGGCCGCCGGACCGTCCCAGGGCTCCATCTTGCAGGCGTGAAACTCGTAAAAGGCCTGCAGGTCGGGGTCCATGTCGACGCGGTTCTCCCACGCCTCGGGGACCAGCATCAGGATCGCGTGATGGATGGGGCGGCCCGCCTGGACCAACATCTCGACGGCATTGTCGAGGATCGCCGAGTCGCTGGCGCCTGGGGTCAGGACCGGCCGCAGCCGATCGAGGTCCGGCCCGAAGGCCGCCGACTCAAAGAGCCGTTCGCGGGTGTTCATCCAGTTGACGTTGCCGCGCAGCGTGTTGATCTCGCCGTTGTGGCACAGGTACCGGAACGGATGCGCCAGGTCCCAGGTGGGGAACGTGTTGGTGCTGTATCGCTGGTGAACGATCGCGAACGAGGAGACCATCGTCTCGTCGGCGAGGTCGCCGAAGAACCGGGTGATCTGGTCCGCCAGCAGCAGGCCCTTGTAGACCAGGGTCCGCGAGGAGAGCGACGGGATGTGGAAGAAGGCCGCCTGCGGCAGGCCGGACTCTCGCACCCAGCGTTCGATCGTCTTGCGCAGCACATACAGGCGGCGCTCGAAGGCCGCCCCGGCATCCACCGCGCCGCGTCCGATGAACATCTGGCGGATGGCCGGCATGCTGCGCCGGGCCGTGTCGCCGAGCACGTCGGGATCGACGGGCACGGTGCGCCACCCGATGAACTCGAGCCCTTCGGCGGCGGTGATCCGCTCGATGGCGTCCATGCACGTCTGCCGCTGGTCCACGTCCGGCGGCAGGAAGACGAGGCCCGCGGCGTAGTCGCCCGGATCGGGCAGCGAACGGCCCCGGACGGCGGCGCGGGCGCGAAGCAGCGCGTCGGGGATCTGCACCAGAATACCCGCGCCGTCGCCGGTGCGGGCGTCGGCGCCGGTCGCGCCGCGGTGGGTCAGGTTGACGAGGATGCGCAGCCCGTCCTCCACGACGCGGTGGCTGGGCGGGTTACGCAGGTCGGCGACCAGCCCGATGCCGCAGGCGTCGTGCTCGTGGAGGGGATCGTACAGCCCTTGACGGGGGGGCCGGCCGGTGAGCGGAAGCGATGAGGATGCGAGCGATGATCTCATACAGCGAGGCGGGACAGTATCCTTTAGGGGCAGCCGTCGGTCCAGCCGGGCCGCTCCAACGAGAGTTTGTGATGGCCCGCGCCGGGATCGAGCGGGTAGTTGCCCGTGAAACATCCGGCGCAGAAGTGGTCCGGCTGGCTGACGGTGGCCAGCAGGCCTTCCAACGACAGATACGCCAGCGAATCCGCCTCGAGCACCCGTGCGACCTCGGCGACCTCCCGGCCGGCCGCCACCAGCTCGTCCGTGGACGGAAAATCGATGCCGAAGAAGCACGGATGACGGATGGGGGGGCAGGAGACGCGCAAGTGAACCTCCCGGGCCCCGGCCTCGCGCAGGGCGCGGACGCGCCGGCGCGCCGTGTTGCCGCGCACGATCGAGTCGTCCACCACCACGACGCGGCGTCCCCGCACCACGCCGGCGACCAGCGAGAGCTTCAGGTCCACCGTGTGCGCCCGGTCCTGCGGCTCGGGCATGATGAACGTGCGTCCGACGTAGTGGTTGCGGATGTAGCCGTAGTCCAGCGGAACACCGCTCTCCTGGGAAAACCCGAGGGCGGCGCTCATGCCGCTGTCGGGGATCGGCACGACGACGTCGGCCTGGACAGGGGCCTCGCGAGCCAGACGGCGGCCGAGCCGTACGCGAACGTCGTGGACGTTCTCGCCAAAAACTTGGCTGTCGGGGCGGGCGAAGTAGATCATCTCGAAGATGCACTGGCCCAAGCCACCACCCCCCACCGGCTCTCCAAAGGTGCTGCTGCGGATGCCCGCCTCGTCCACCGTGACCAGCTCCCCCGGCAGCACGTCACGGACGTGCTCCGCGCCAACCTGGTCCAGCGCGCACGTTTCGCTGGCGAACACCACCCCCTCCCCCAGCCGCCCGATGGAGAGGGGGCGGAATCCGTGCGGATCCCGCGCCGCCATCACTTGGGCCGGCGTCATCAACAGATACGAGAACGCCCCTTGCAGCTCGGCGAGCGCCCGCTCCACCCGACGGGGCCGCAAACGGTAGAGGGGGTCGGCCAGCAGGTGGACCAGAATTTCGCTGTCCGTCCCCGTCTGGAAAATCGCGCCGGCCTCCTGGTAGGCCGACCGCAGCGCCTTCGCGTTCGTCAGGTTGCCGTTGTGGGCCACCGCCCAGAGGCCGTCCGCGCATTCCACCACCAGCGGCTGCACGTTCTGCGGCCGCGACGCTCCGGTCGTGGAATACCGGACATGGCCGATGCCCAGCCGCCCTTTCAACGCCCGGCGCTCGGGCTTCGCCATCACCTCGTGGAGCAGGCCGACGCCCTTCACGGATGAGACGTGCCGTCCGTCGGACACCACGATGCCCGCCCCCTCCTGTCCGCGATGCTGCAGCGCGAACAGCCCGCGCTGAATCACCGCCGCCGCGTCCGCCACGCCGTATACGCCGAAGAGGCCGCACGCCTCGCGGGGCTGGCCATCCTCGGACTCCACCTGGTCCGTCACGCCAACATTCATGCCTTATTCCATTCCATTGGCTAGAAGCATGAAGCATTCCATTTTTCGCGACAATAATGTGGCTCGCGTATCATCATGATCGCAAACCCATGACAAAATTTCCACCTAGGGACAGGCACATCATACGAAGTGACAATATTGTACTCGCGTTACATCTTTGTGTTACGAGAGCGGCGTCAAGTTGAGGGGACAAGTCCGGAGTGTGGCATGCAATGGGTGGTCATCCCGTCCTCCCGCCCTCCCTGCCCAGCCCACACTGCCCTCCTGTGCCACTGCCGGCCCCCCTTCGCCGCCCCGAATGAACCTTTTCACCGCAGCGGCCGACGAATAGAGTGAACGCGCAGCGCGTGCCGGCGGCCCGCGACGTGAAGCAACGAAAATCGAGAGTGACACCGCCGTGGCGGCGGAGCGTGTGGGCGGGGCCGACGCAAGCCCCGACGCCCTCGCCCGCGCACTCGCCGGCCGCCAGGAATCGCAACTGCCGCAGCCGATGGGGTTTCGACGGGCGGCCGGCCCCGCCCTCAGGTGAGCATGCGATGATGGCGGGCGGCGATCCGATCGCGGCGATCGGCGACCTTTACCGGTCGTGCCGGGAGGAGTTGTTGCGGTACTTCCGCCGACGCCATCAGGAATCCGCCTGCGTGGAGGATTCGCTGCACGAGACCTTTGCCCGGCTGATCCGTTCGGCAGGCTCGCTGCGGCGTGTCCGCACCCTTCGGGGATATCTGTTCGGCATCGCGCGGCGCGTCAGCGCGGAGGCGTGGCGACGCCGAGTGCGGGTTGCCAACGGAGCTTCGGTGGATGTCCTCCTGGGCCCCGCTTCGGCGGGTTCCGGCATCTCGACGCCTGACCTCGCCGCCCTGCGGGACGTACTGCTCGCGTTGTCGCCGGCCCACCGAGAGGCGCTGAACCTCCGGTTTACGCATGGTCTGGATTACGCGGAAATCGCCAAGGCGACCGGCGTTCCCATCGGCACGGTCCGCTCGCGCCTCCACTATGCGCTGCGCGCGCTGCGGGCCGCATGGGAGACCGAGCCGCATCGCCAGCCGAAGGAGAATCCATCATGACCCGCGAACATCTGGAAGAACTCCTGATCGATCGGGAACTCGGCGCCCTGCCGCCGGCCGTAGGGGCGCTGCTGGAGACGTACCTGCGCCTCGACCCGGCCGCGCAGGCCGAGGCCGAGCGCTGGCGCGAGGCCACGCGGGCTGTCAAGCTCGCCGTCCTCGCCCATCCATTTTCCCCCGCGGCCCGCCGAGCGCGTGCCGGCGCATGTCGGGCGGTGGTCGCGGTGACGGCTATGCTGCTGGCAGCGGCCATCCCGTTCGCGGCCCAGTGGTTCAACCGACCCGCCGCTCCGCCTTGCTCCGCCCGGCCCGCCGGATGGATCCGCTATTCGGTCGCCTATGACCCGGGCCGGCGGGCGTTTGAAGTGATCCCGAACGAAACGAGGGCTTCCCAGTGACCCCCTCAACTCGTTGGCTTGCGGTCGCCAGTGCGCTGGCGCTGGCGGGATGCGAGGTCCGCGAACGCATGGCCTGGTCGCCCGACGGGCGGACGGCCGCGCTGTGGAGCAGCGGCGAGCTGTACCTCGCCGACCCGGCCGGCGCGCTGAGCGGCCCCTTCACCAACGAGGTGGTGCAGGCCGCGTGGGCGGCCGACGGCGAGGCGTTGATCGTGGTCCGACAACTCGCGGTTACTTCATGGGCCGAATACGCCGCCGTGGCACCTCCGAACGAACGCCGCGCCGTCGAGGGGGTGGCGCCGGCCGTGCTCCCGCTGCTGCGGGGCTTGCGAGACGCCGCAGGAGGCGATCCCCAACGGATAGCCGCGCTCGTCGGCGAGCGGTTCGGTGTCCGGTTTGATCGCGGTGACCTCCTCGCGCCGTTGGCACTCTGCGTCCGCGACACCCGCCCCGACGACTGGCGAGAACTGCGGACGCTGCTGCCCGAGTCCGATCTCGACACGCCCATCACGGCCACGGTGTGGGAGGTCGGCGCCCTGCGGATCACGGCCGCGGAGACGTCTTCGGTGCGGCGGCTGATGACCGTCTCGGCATCGGACGTGGAAGTCCGCCCCTCGCCGCGCCGCCCTTGGCTGGCCATCCGCGCCGGACCGCGCCTGTCGGTGTGGGCAGTAACGGGACCCACCGGCACGCTCGAGATCGCCGAAACGGTGCCCGGCGGGTTCGACTGGATGGGCGACGGGGAACGACTCGCATGCGCGGTCCCGGTGATGCCCGTCTGGCGCGACAACGCTCCCAACCTGGCCCATCTTCAGGTGGCGCGTATCGCAGTCGACGGCCCCGAATGGCGGGCGGTGTCCACGCAGACGCTGATGGCGGTGGTATGTCCTTTCCGCCCCCTCGTCCGCGCCCTCGGAAACGATCAGATCGTACTCCCCGCCGCGCCGTCCCGTTTTCCGCACGACGCCGCCGATGCCCCGCCTCCGCCGCGGCTGATGGTCGTCCGGCCGGCCGAGGCCCAGGGCCTCCGATCCGAGGTGCGGGTGCTGGATGTGGACGGGCTTCCGGACGACCTACGGGCCATCGTCCCCTCGCCAGATGGGCGGCACATCGCCATCGTGGAAAGTGGTTCGGATGCGGTGGCCGTGCTTGATCTGGACGGCCAGTCCGTTCGGCCAATCTCCCCGCGGCGCGGCCGCTCGTCGCTGACGTTGCCGGCTTGGCGCAATGCAGAAGAGCTGTATTTCCCCGCAACGGGTGGAACGCCGGATCGCTTTGAATGGTTCCTTTGGCGGGGTGGCGCGGTTCAACCCTGGTCGACCGGCTGGCCGGAGGCGGTCCAGCCGCCCTCGCCCCCGAAATAACTGGGCCCGTTGCGGCGCGCGCCGGCCAACGAATTGGCCGCACGCGCTGCAGGTCGCCCGCAGACCCCAATCACGGGCGAAGCGATGAGGTGCGGTCTTGGAGGTGTTCCAGGCAGGCCTGCCAGTCGCGAAGCCATTGCTCCCGCCATCGATTCACCGTTTTGGCACCGGCGTGGTGGCCCTCCGCATGTTCGGGCTCCGGCCGGTCGGTCCAGCGGGGACGCGAGGGGTCCGGCCGGACAAACGAGCCGCCCCAGTGTTCGGCCTCCGGCTCGTCCACGGGACCGGAGAGCAGAAATAGAACCGACGGAGTATCCCCCATTTTGGGGTCTGGTTTTTTCTCCCAGAAAAGCCGGCCCAACGCGCCTGCGGAACGGACATAGCGCTCGACGTAGGCGCGGTTGCCGAGGTTGCCGTCCTGCCGCCCGCCGATGTACATGCCGCGGAAGGTGGAGTCGGCCTCAATCCACCAGAGCCCTGGATGATGCCGGGCGATGTAATCGCGGGCCGCGGGATCGTTCCGGGTGTTCCACGACCCGATCAGATACACCCGCAGCCGTGGGACAATATCGGGGACGTCATGCAGGGCCTGGGCGAGGTCCGTCGCCGAGCTCCAGGCGAGGCCCCAGAGGGGCCGTGGATCGTCGGCGCGGGCCCATCCGGCCCGAGCTGGGCCTGCTGATGGATAACTGTAGCGAGCTGGCAATACCGTGGATGGCCGCGTACTGGAGCCGGCAATTCGGGGAGGTCAACCGCGGCACACCGGGGGCGCGCGGGGGCGCCGTCCGTCGGCGGAACTCCGCTGCCACGTGCTGGCCAACAATCTCACGCGCGGCCTGATCCCCGGTCCGTTCATGCAGGACGTGCCGCTGGAGCCGGACCGGGATCCGTGGCGGAGGGTAGTAGCCCGCGCTTTTTTCTCGTTCTGCCGGCCGTACGCTCACTTTCCGGAATACCTGCTGTTGGGCGAATCGCGACCGCCGCCCCGCATCCGATGCGCCGAACGTGAAGTGAGGTCCACGAGCATGAAGCCAGAGCGCTCGGCCACCGTGAAGCTGCCGGTCGTCACCGCCGGCAGCTTCATGCTGGCCGACGGGTCCATCGGGACGGTTATCGTCAACACGACCGACCAACTCCGGCAAGCTGCGGTCACGGTAAGCGGGCGATGGACTCTGCACCGCACCGATCGCACGGTGGAACTCGAGGGAAAGCAGACCGGCGGCGACATCGACGTGACGCTGGAGCCCTTCGGGGTGCGGATGCTCGTCACCCGATGAGGGGGGTTGTCTTCGCCCCCGAACGGCCGGGGTCATTCCCCATCCACCGGCGGCGGGAAGGATCGCATCGGCCCATAGCGGGGATACGTTTCCCAAATATCGCCGCCATCGGAAAGGCGGGGATCACGCGTCTCGCGAAGAACGCTCTCCAGCCGGGCGGCCAGACGCCGCAATGCCTCCGCGCATTCGGGCTGTCCCGCCAGATTCTCTAGGCATCCTGGGGCCCGGCGGACGTCGTAGAGCTCCTCCGCCGGCCGGCGGGCGACGGCGAGGTCAAGAAAGCGCCGGATGTGCTCCTCGCCGGAGGAGGCGACCAAAATGGACAGCGTCGGCCTCTCATCAATGTAACCGGAGTGCGGACCGGCGGGCCTGCCGTTCCCGTCCAGGGCCACCGGATCTCCGGCCGGCCAGCGCGCGGGGCGGAAATTTCGGATGTAGAGATGATCCGGCGTTCGGAGCGCCCGCTGGGAATAGCCGAGATTCCCGTGGCGCGCCGACGAGTGCCGCTTCCGGCCTGCGAACACCGCGTCGCGACGGGCGGAGACGGCCTCGCCTCGCGATGTTACCAGCAGGTCAAGAAAGCTTCGGCCGGCCGGCGGCGGAGCGCCGTCCGGGAAGGCCACGCCGGCCGCGTCGAGCAGGGTCCTGCCCAGGTCCGCGAATCCCACCAAGTCATCGACGCGTCGCCCGACCGCCACCCGCGCGCCCCAACGGATGGCCAGGGGCACGTGAATGCCATATTCGTACACGTTGGCCTTGGCTCGCGGGAAGGGCATCCCGTTGTCGGCCATCACAACGACGAAGGTGCGGTCTAGCTCCCCGAATTCCTCGAGGCGGCGGAGCATGCGACCGAGGTGCTCGTCGAACCATTCGATTTCGAGGCAGTAGTCGAGCAGGTCGCTGCGGACGGCCGGAAGATCGGGCAGAAACGGCGGCACCTCGACATCGGCCAGCCGCTTGCCGGCCGCGATTCCCGAACGGGGCGCGTAGAGGCGGTGAGGCTCATGGCCGCCGTACCAGAAGAAGAACGGACGACTGGGCGGGTGCAGCTAGAGGAAAGTTGGCGGCGTAGTCCACCCGGCTGATCCCCGGTCGCGGCGGGTTAAAAGTCCGTCGGTTGAACTCGGGCCCGGCCGGATTGCGCAGGCGTCCGTCCACGCGCCAGTTGCCGGGCGTCCATCCCTTCCCCGTCATGCCGACCCAGTAGCCGGCGCCCTCGAGGAGATCCGGAACGACCGGATATGCCTGCGGGAATGAGCTGGAGTGCGTGCCCGCCTGCTCGAGCTGCCAGTGCTGGCGGCCGGTCAGCAGGGAAGCGCGCGAGGGGCTGCAACCGGGCGACGCCGCGAAGGCGTTTTGGAAGTAGACGCCTTCCCCAGCCACCCGATCGAACGCAGGCGTTCGCACCGCGCGGCAGCCGGCGAAGGAGGTGTGCGGGGGCGACTGGTCGTCGGCGATCGCCAGCAGGATGTTCGGTCTGCCTTCGGCCGGCGGTCGGCCGGTGTCGGCGGCGCAGCGGACGGCAACCATTCCGAGAACGGCCACCATCGCCCATGGGTGTGCACCAGCGCGTGGTCGGACCCGTGAATCGGCCATCAATAGCCGATCAGCCATCCGTCAAAACCCTGAAACTCCTCGGGCTGAAAGGCGGAGCGCCGGACGACCTTCAGCTCCGCCGACGGCGCCGCGCTCGTCGCCGACAAGCCGGCGACCGCATGCAACCGTGCGCTCCGGGCGTCCGCGTCGAACGCCAGCACGAAAACGTTGAGGTTCAGCCCGCGAAGACGTTCGGCCAGGTCGGCGACGGCCCTGTCGCCGGGCCAGGTTTTGAAGGCCAGCACGAACCCGGCGGCACCGGTCTCCCTCGCGCGTTGCTCCAGATCGGCGGCGAGCACGGCGGCGTAGGAGCGGCACTCGACGAAGGGGAGGAGCCATAGCCGGTGGTATTTGCAAAACATGCCGAATACCTTGGGATCGAGACCGGCCGCGGCGATCCAGCGGCCGTCGGCCTCAATCGTGTACCAGGTGGGGCAGATGGCCGTTAGGCTGATCGCGTCACGCTGGATGGCCGCCAATTGGGCGTCCGCCTCGTCGGCGCCGGCGGCCGGCGGCAGGACGGCCAGGCGCGGGGCGGTGGAACCGCCGACGAGGCGGCGCAGCTCCACGGCCGCCCGCCCTTTTCGCACGTCGTGGACGGCGATTCCCAGCCATCCCGGACCGAGGTCCCGCGGGATATTCAGGCGGGCGTTGAAGGCCGGCTCGCCGTTGACAAACCCCATGGCGCCTTGGCCACTGGTTTCGAGCCGGAGGCGGAATCGTCCCACGGGAGGGGACCACTCGCGTTTACTCTCCTGCACAAGCCGCCCCCGGTTCCACACCTGAAGGTGGAGCATGTTTTCGCTGATGCCGAACCGAACGAGGTGTTCGAGGGTGCGCCGGGCAAACAGCCATAGGCTGCCCTCCACGCCCGAGACCTCCGCCTCAACGAGTCCGTCGTGATAGTGAAGGCTGCCCAGCAAACGCATCGAGGTTTCCGAGTGCGCCTCGGTGGTCTGCAGCCGCGCCCCGCCGGCCGACAGGGGGGACAAAACGCCGCCGTCGACCCACCAGCGCGCGGAGATCTGACCACCGCGGAAGGTCTCGACGGCCGGCTGGGGGTTGGGCAGCACCCGGCCGCACAACTCCACGATCACGGGATCCTTGGCCACGGACGCGATCCGGCGGAGCGCGGCCAGCAATCCGCCGGCGCCGGGCAGGGCGGTCAGTTCGTTTTTCCATGCAGCCTGTGCGAAAGAAAGGTGGCTCTCCGGCCGCAGGGCAACTTCCTCGAGTTCGGCCATCCGGCGCTGGTACTCCTCCGGGGATCGGGTCAGCCGGATCAGCATGGCGAGGGCCTCGACGTGGCCGGGCCGAACGGCGAGCAGCTTGCGGGCCGCCTCGGCGGCCTCGTCCGGTCGCTGGTGGTCGTTGAGCCAACGCGCCTGCGCCAGCAGGATGTCCGGGTTGCCCGGAAACAGGCGCGCGTACAGGTTCAGGGACTCCATCGCGGCTGCCGACTCTCCGAGCAGGGTGAGGACGCCGGCGCGCCGGATCGCCAGCGTGATCTGGCCGGGGTCGAGGTCGAGGCTGCGGTTGTAGCGTTCGACCGCGCGGCGCAGGTCGCCCTTGCGGGCGAAGGCGTCGCCGATCAGCATATGGATCTTCGGATTGTCTGGCTCGATCTCCTCCCACTCGCTCCAGAGTTCGATCGCGCGATCGTACCCGCCCTCGAGAAACGCCGTCAGTCCCTCTTGTTGCAGACGCGACCCCTTGGCCGCAGGGGTTTCGACGACCATCCCTTCCTTGCTGGGAGGGATCGTGAAGAAGAGGGGAATCTCCTCGTCCTTGGACGGCTCCGGCGCCGTTTCGATCCGCACGATGCCGGGCAGCCGGCCGACCTCGCCCGTCGCCTGCGGCGAGCGGGCGTCCACGACCACCCGCGCGCCGGGCACCACGGACAGCAGCGACGACACCTGGGCCCGGGTCTCGAGGGCGCGAGGCAGCTGGACGAGAAGCCGGAGCCCGTTGGTGGAGAGCGCGGCGGCGCATTGACGAACCCACGTCGCCAGGGTCGGCAGGGAGACGTCACGAAGCGGGGAGAAGTTCACCAGCACGCCGTCGAACTTGTACCGGGCCGCCTTCTCCGCGACCGCGGCGGGCGGATGTCTTTGTAGAGTGCGGTCGCTATCCATGATCAACTGGGGTTCCAGACGCAGGTGATTCACCCGGGCGAGGAGACGATAGGTCTGGATGTCTTCGGGCGGAGCCGACCAAAAGTCCGGCCGGGCCATCCGATCATCGCGCCAGATCGGGCAGAGGTCCGTGAACTGGAAGGCGTTCGCAAAGACCCAGTGAAAGGTATGGGGTTCGTGCGGCTGGCCGGCGATGAACACGGCGGCCCTGGGCGTCTGTTCACGAACTTCGACGCCCAGCAGGCGGACGCGGGCTTGCCCCTGGTGAGGAGACCAGACGCTCAGCCCCACCATGCCCGGGCGGACGGCTCCCCGCAGCATGCCCCGGCTTTGGAAGACCTCGCGGCCGTCGAGCCGGGCCACCAACAGGCGGTCGCGCAAATACACCTCCAGCGTGTGCGTGCCCCCTGAACGGATGGGCACGCGCGACGATGCCAGCGTGAACCGCTCGGCACCTACGAACTTCTGCCGAAGCCAGATGCCGGTGTCGTCCGCCTCCTCGCTGATGGGGAGGCGCTCCCGCCCCTCCGTCAACTGGCGGAGCCAGACCTCACCGGCAGGATCGAGGCCGAGGTAAACGTAGGACTCGCCGTCCGGGCTGGCGCGGAGAAAAATGCCGAGCTGGCCGTGCTCGATCTGGAAGCCCAGGCGGAAGTAAAAATCGCGGCTGATGTCGCTGCCGGCCAGCCACATCTTGGCGCCGGTCGCGTTGGTCGCCGCGTGCATCACCAGGGATCCGCCGCGATCCTGCTCCAGGTGCCCCCAGTCGACGATCCACGCCGAGGCGACCGGCCGGCCGTCCTTTTCGAGGATCGGCGCCTCGGCCGGCCAGGCGCGTTCGAGACGGTCCACCAAATCCAGGCCACTCCAGCCGGGGCGGACCAACAGGCGGTTCAGCCGCCGCGGGTCCCCTTCGCGGGTGTTCAGGGCGAGGTTCCCGAGCAAGAAGGCCAGGCGATACCGCTGCTCCACCAGGCCCAAGTTGATCGGGCGAGTCATGATCGCGCGATGCTGGTACTGGCCGAAATCGCCGAAGGGAAACGCATAGGCCGCCGGCTGCACACCGACGCCCCGGGCGATCTCCCGAGGCATTCGTCGTGATCCCGGGCCAGCCGATCGTCGAATTCTTCCAGGGTCTCGAAACGCTTGTCCTCGGCCAACCACATGGGGGTCGTCATGAAGTTCCCGCCCCCCCGCGCCCCGGCCTCGATCCGGCGGAATCCGTCGTGGCTCTGGACGCCGACCTCCCACACGCCCGACCGCAGCATGGACCGCACGTACGGCCACAGCAACGCCGCCGGATCCCGCTCGACTATCGGCCGGGTCCGCAGAAACATCACCGCGTTCCATCCCATCCGGCGGAGGGGCGAATGTGTTGCGCAGTACGACGTCTTCCGGGAGTGGTCGAACGTGAGCAGCACCGCCTTCCGCGGCAACGGCTTCCCATCGCGGTAGAGGGCCTCGACGTCCTTTAGGGTGATCGGCGAATAGCCGGCCGTGCGAAGGGCCTGCAAGTGCTCCCGGAAGAGCTCGGGCGAAACCTCGTTCTCCTTGGTCGACAGGCCCTCGTAGCCGATCGCGACAAAGGCGGTCGAGTCGCGCGCGCCGACGGTGCGCGCTTTCGGCCAAAAACGTAGCTGAGTAGTATTTTAACCGGGAACCACCAGGCCAGCAGCAGGCACAGCACGGCCAGAAAATGAAGCCACGACGTCGTGAAGACGACCTTGACCGGAGGCGTCGGGCGACGGTCGTAGAGCGAACCTCCGAGAGGAGGCGGAGAGGGCGATTCGGCGGGGGCGGAGGCGGAGGGTTAGCAGACGCGTTCATCGGGTCCCCCAATGCGTCTTGTGAACGGTCGCGAGGGAATAGTAGCCCTGCCAACTGAAAAACAGGACGTACGTGATCGTGAACAGAAACCCCGCCCACCAATGCGGCCGGCCCGTCTTCTCAAGGTAGTAGAAGGACCACAACAACGTCACGAGCAACACGCCCACCACGTAGAAGCCAGCCCGCCGGTGATAGACCATCGGCCCGATGACCAGGGCATGAATCATCACCAGGGGGGCGATCAGCGGCAACAGGGTCATCGCGTACCACGACACCGCGGCCAGCGGGTGCTTTCTCCACATCCACCGGCCGGCAAATAGCATCTCGCGGATCCACGAGCGCTTCCACCGAGCCTGCTGGCGGATGTATTTCGACCACCCCTCGGGCACGATCGTGGTCGCCAACGCCTCGTGGTCGTACAGAATCCGATAATTCTTCAGCAGGAAGTTCGTCAGGCTCCGATCGTCCCCGTACGTACAGTGATGCCCCAGGAACCGTTAGTGGAGCCATCGATCAAGCACATTGAGCTCTCAGGCCTTCCGGTAGGCCGAAAAACAGCCGGGGCAGCAGCTCACCGCCCCAAACACGCTCTCGGCCGCCTTCATCACACGGTAGGACACGAAGTAGCGGACGTCCTGCATCTTCGTCAGGGCGTTGACGTGGACGTTCTCCACGTCGGTGTGCCCTGGGACGGCCGCCACCGTGGGGTCGGCCAGCCCCTGCAACACCTTGTGAATCGAGCCGGGCAGCACGAAGCTGTGGGAATCCACGTAGATCAGGAACTCCCCGCGGGCCAACAGCGCGCCGATGGCCATCCCGTGCCGCTTGCCCTTGTTTTCCTCAAAGTCCACCACGATGAGGTTCGGATGGCGGCCCTGTGCGTTGAGCATTTCATCGAGCGTGTTGTCCGTGGAGCCGTCGTTGACGACGATCACCTCGAGCCGATCGTGAGGGTACCCCTCCGCGTAGATGCGGCCGATTGTTTTTGCGATCGAATCCCCCTCGTTGCGCCCAACGATCACCACCGCGGCGGTCGGTTGAAAACCCACGTCGGGCGGCGCCACGTAGAGGGCCGCGATGATGAACCGCGAGAGGATGAACGCGCCGACGGTCAGGCTGTAGAGGTTGACCCACGGCTGATAGTAAAAGTATTCGAGGTTCTTCAGCTTGACGACGATCGCGGTGGCCAGCAGCATGATGCCGACGATGCCCAGCAGCGTCACCCAGCCTTGGGCCAGCGGCCGGTATTTCTCGTGCACGCTGGCCGCGCCAACCACGCCTTCCGGTTCGGGCGTCCATGGCCGCGCCGAGGTCGTCTCGAGCTGCAGCCGCGACTGGCAGAATGGACAGACCATCGGCGCGGAGGCGGTCACCACGTGGATGCTAAGACGGCAGGCCCCGCAGCGGCACCGCGTAGCCACCAGAGGGGATCGCCCCCCATTCGCCATGTCCCTCTCCGGCATTACGACTGCTGTCGCCCGTTCCTCCGCCCCTGTTGCCCTCGTCGAGGATTGTGGTTCAACGGCCATTGAGATTCTCGCAGGCACACACTACGGCCGATGCACGAACGAAGCAAGGCACCCGCCGGCGTCTCGCCGCTGCCGCGCCGGCGGTCGAGGTCCTCCCTCGCCCGGGCCTCCGCGCGACGGCGGATTTCCTCGACCGGCGGCAATCCCGTGCGCACCCGAAGATCGGGATCCCTGCGGCCGGCCATGTAGCGTTCCCAGCACAGCCGACCGACGGCCTCGTGACCGTCGGCCGAAGCCTCGTCCCCCAGCAACCTCCAGAACGCCGCCTGATAAAAGGCCGCTTCCACCGCCGCCATGGCCTCGGGCGTATCGAGGTCGCCGGCCCGGCCGGCCCATGTGCGGGCCACGAACACCTCGAGGTCGGCGGCGGCGGCCGGCTCGTACCGGCGGCGATACTCCTCGAACAGCTCCCGGGCCATTTCCCGGCGCTGGCGCAGCGCGCAGACCATGATCGCGTCTACCAGAAAATTCCGGTGGGCCTGCTCGACCGTCGGATCGCCTGCGTGCCGCGCCAGCGCCTCGTCGAACGCCCCGCGCGCCGCCGCCAGCAGGTCCGGGTCGGGCGACATCACGAACAGGTCTCGCGCGGGATCCCACGCCAGCCGCCCGCGGAGGAAGGCGGAGATCAGGGACTGGAAGATCTGGCGTCGGAGCGAAATATCCTCGAACCTCGTACGGGCATGCGGCAAGCCGGCCGACGCCCAGTACACCGCGTGCGCGTACGGCAGCCGCCAGTCGAACCGCGCGCCGAGCCGCCGCTCGAGGTCCAGCATCGCCCGCGGATCTAGCCGGTATTCCTCCCGCAACCGCCGCGCCCGGCGGAAGGCCTCGAGCTTGCGCCCCTCCTCCGTGTCCTCCCAGCGGCCACGAAGGGCCGCCGGCAACGCCGCGGCGGCGAACCGCCGATCCCAAGGTTCGAAGCCGGCCGCACGAACCTCGCTCAGGAGCGCTGCGACGGCGGGGTCGCGCGTCAGATCCTCCTCCGAAACAGGCATCGCCGCGAGGACGTCCAGCTCCGGCTCGGGTCGCCCACCGCCCAGCACCCGCGTCATCTCCTCCGCCCAAGCCTTCTTGTAATGCCAATGGGCCTGGTCCATGTCCATCCCCAGCTTGTGGTGGAACATCCAAGCCAGCTCCCGGTGGAGCAGCGCGCTGCCGGGGTTGTAACGCAATCCCTCGTCGCGCAGGAGCCGTAGCCCATGGCGCACCCATCGCCATCGCTCGGCCGGATCGGACACCATCACACTGACGTTGTAGGCCAGGTTCCACGCATGGAACGCCCAGATCGATGCAAACCGGGGCTGCAGCTTCGTGACCCAGTCGGCCAACTGAACCAACTCGAAGTAGCGTCCCTGGTCCTGAAGCTCCGAGGCGCGAGACCAGAGCAGGTCAACGGCAAGGCCGCGGAAACCTCCAAGCGCCACGGAGGTGAAGGCCACCAACGGCGGCACGGCCTCCACCGGATCGCCGGGATGCAGGCCCGCCGCGCGGCGGCGGCCGATCAGCCCGTCGTGCAGGTGGCCCGCCGTCCAAAACGCCGCCGCCGACAACGCCAGCCACGCCCCACCGAACCAGCGCGCCGTCATTCCGTCACCGCCCCGAACTCCCGCCGCCGCAGCGCCAGGCACCCCAACGCCGCCATTGCTCCGGCCCCCACCCCCAGGTTCAGCCACGCCGCGCGGCCGACCTCCCCCCAGCCGATCCACTCGCCGACCGCCAGCCGCTCGAACACGCCCTCCCCGCGCCAGGGCGCCGTCAGCCAGCTCATGCCGACGAAATATGCCTGCCACAGCCGTCCTACGATCGCGCCCAGGCCCGTCGGCGGCGCCGGCGTCCCCGCCAGTTGGGGACCGACCGAGGCCATCGCCGCAATGTACCCGGCCATCCGCGCCGCCAGCGTGGCCGCAAGCACCAGAAACGTGGCCACCGGCATCGAAAAGACCGACCCGGCAGTCGTCCCGGCGGCGGCCAACAGGCCGAGCTGGCATAAGACCACA
>OGCI01001571.1_pt1 | contig 18474 bp, 18 predicted proteins | sample 1570021 | NCBI WGS metagenome assembly OGCI01 (sample SAMN06264664, study PRJEB24512) | hot springs metagenome | isolation source: Hot spring water | place: South Africa: Tshipise | collected 2015-06-21 | reverse complement strand
GGAGAAGTTTTCATAATCGGAATAAATTTAGCAAGAGCTACTTTACAGGAAGCTGAGGCATTCAAATTGCTCTTATTTAATGCATTAGAAAGAGGAGAAAGAAAAATAATAGTCGATTTTTCTCAGTGTGAATTTGTCGACTCTACCTTTTTAGGAGCTCTTGTTGTAGGTCTAAAAAGAATGACCCAAGTAAGTGGTGATATACGTATTGTTGGATTTAAACCGGCTGTTAGAGCAATGTTTGAGCTTACAAGGATGCATAAAGTTTTTGACATTTATGAAACTGTTGAGGATGCAATAGCTAGTTTTGTATAAAAAATGAAAGGCTTTATTCTTGGTGCAGGTGTTGGAAAACGTCTCGAACCACTTTCCCTTGAATTGCCTGCACCAATGTTACCTATCTTAAATAAACCTCTTATATTATACATTCTTGAACATTTAAAGAAATTCAACATAATAGAAATTAAAATAAATCTTCACCATCTCCCTGAACAAATTGATTTTTTTCTTCAAGATAGCAAGTACTTAGATCTCAAAATCACTTATTCCCTTGAAAAGGAATTGTTAGGTACAGCAAGAGCAGTTAAAAGAGTTAGTAGCTTCATAGACGATACTGTTCTAATTCACTATGGTAATGTTCTTGCGAATATCGACATTTTAGATTTTTACAACTTTCATAGACACAAAAAAAGTCTAATCACATACGCAGTGATTCAAAATCAAAATACAACCGACATTCCCGAAATATTTTTTAATCATAATTTTAGAATCATAAAGAAAAGACAACGAAAGAAAAGAGTTGAAAGTCTATACATTCCAGCAGGGATTTATTTGATCGAAAAAGAAATTCTTGATTATATACCAATCAATAAAAAGTTTGATTTCGATCAGGAGCTTTTAGATAAAATTTGCGAGCTTCAAATTAAGGCATATGCATATTTAGTGGAGGGTGATTACTATAAAATTCAAACTAATCAAGATTTGCTTCGTATTAATCTCGATTTAATTTCAAAGTTATCCAAACTAGAAAATAACCTAATATTTTCAGTTACATCATCTGAAATTCACCAGTCAACTTTACAAAATATTCACCATCCAATAATGATTGGTTCTAATTCTGTAATCAAGAAGGAAATTAACTTTGGTGGTCCATGTGTTATTGGGAATAATGTAATCATTGATGAAGGAACTTACATTTCAAATTCTTTGATTTTGAATGATACTTATGTTGGCAAAAACCTGAGTATTGAAAATTGTATAGTTTATAAAAATCTCTGTATAAATACCAAAACCGATTTTGGGGTTTATGTTACAGATTCATTTATTATCTCTCCGGTTATAAAAACCTCGATTTCAGAAAAACTCCGAAAACTATCATTTAGAACAATTGATATTATTTTCACGTTACCTGCCCTGATTATTTTGTTACCAATTTTTCTATTAATTGCGATTCTAATTAAGGTAGATTCAAAAGGACCAGTTCTTTACAGGTCGAAAAGAATTAGGTCACCACAAATAATTAAATATGGACCGAACTGGTATAAATATGAACCTGAGAGTTCAATCTATTATTATAAATTTAGAACAATGTATTTTGATAAATCTTTAAATCAAATCATTAACCATAATATTTATAAGGAAGGACCATTCTTTAAAGCAAAAGATGACCCTAGAGTCACAAGAATTGGTAAATTTTTGAGGAAATATAGCCTTGATGAACTACCACTTTTAATATATGTATTAAAAGGTGATTTAAGCTTAGTTGGACTATGGGGACTTCCCCAAAAGGAGGCTGAATTGCTTTATGAGAAAGGTTTAGTAACAAGCTGGATTAATATTAAAGAAACTGCAAGAATGAGATTTAAAGGGAAACTTGGATTAGCTGGTTATTGGCAATCACGAGGAAGATCTGAACTAAGTGCAGAAGAAAGAATAGTACACGACACCATTCAATCAATAACCCAAATTGATAATGAACAAATAAAAAAGTCTATAGGCGAATACACTAAAGAAAATTCAGTAAAAGGATATATTTCACTAATTTTGGACACAGTTAAATCTGTATTAAGAGGAAAAGGTGCTTATTAATGGAACAAAATAAAAAAATACTTGTGATTGATGATGATCCTGCAATTAGAAAACTTATAACATTTAATCTAAAAAAGAATGGTTTTGATGTACTAGAGGCTGATGGACCTGGAAAGGCATTTGAACATTTAGAGAAAATTACCCCTGATCTTGTTCTCTGTGATATAATGATGAGAGGAATGGATGGATTTACTTTTTGTGAAAAAGTTCGTTCAGAAGATAAATATAGAGCTTTACCTTTTATTTTTGTTTCAGCAAAAAGCTCGTTAGCTGATAAAGAAAAAGCGGTTTCACTTGGAGCGGATGATTTTATAGCGAAACCATTCATTCTCGATGAACTGCTATTAAAAATTCGGTCACTTCTAAAAAGGTCCGAAATATATAAAGCATATGGTGCAAAAAAAGTAATCGAAGAGCTTACGGCTACATATAAACCAAAAGTTTTAATAGTTGATGATGATAAAACCATAACTAAATTACTTGCCACTGCACTTGAAAAAAATAATTTTGAAGTTCGGACCGCTCTTAACGCGTTCGATGGTTTCAATATAGCTAAAGAATTTATACCAGATTTAATTCTCTCAGATATTTTAATGCCAGAAGCAGACGGATTTGAATTCAGAAACCTATTAAATGCTGATAAAGAACTGAAGTTAATTCCCTTTGTTTTTCTAACCTCAAAAACTGAGGAAGCTGACATATTGAAGGGATATGAATTTGGTGTTCAAGACTATGTTCTGAAAACTGCAGGAATAAATGTTATTACTGCTAAAGTAAAAGCTATAGTTCAAACTATTCAAAAAGAAAGAAAAAAAGTAGTTGAAGAATTACAACACGCCGCTGAATCAATTAGATTAAAAGTTGTCTCCGAGACCCCACCTGCACTTGATGGTTATAAAATTGAGCAATGGCATCAAACATATCAAGGAATACCAGGTGGAGATTTTTTAGATTACATCAAACTTAGTTCTGATACTTATATTATTGTTTTTGGAGATGTGATGGGTAAAAAATGGGGTGCTTGGTACTTTGCTTTTGCTTATGCTGGATATATTAGAAGTGCAATAAGATTTGTAGCTCAATCAGAAACTGAAAAGTCTCCAGCTAAAATTTTAGAAAAACTAAATAAAGCAATTTACGAAGATGCTAAAATTTCTGAAATTTTTGCCACTCTTTCACTCATAACAATAAATTTTGTAACCAATGAAATTAAATATTCTGGAGCAGGTGATTTACCATTGCTGGTAAAAAAATCAAATACAAATGAACTAATAAAAGTAGAAAGCGACGGATTACTATTAGGATTTATTGAAGAAAATTCCTATGAAGACGTAAATATAAAATTAGAACTAAATGATGAATTGCTACTTTGTACGGATGGGGTTGTGGAAGCAAAAAATGAAGAAGGTGAGCAATTTGGTTATACAAGAATTCTCGAGCTATTCCGTGATCACAAAAATGAATCATTTCTTAAAGTATTAAAAGAAAGACTATTACAGTTTACCAACCTAAAACTTGATGATGATACTACGGCTCTCTGGATCAAGAGAATTTCTTAAATAATAATAAAACCTTTATTGGATTAACTTTAGTGATTATCAAAATTAAATTTAATGTTCTCTGAAATCTTAATGTTTGAATGTAATTCAAGTCAAATCAAATTATTATTTATATTAATTTCAACAATATCTCTCCAAGTCCTCTAACAAAACTATTTGATATAATATTTGGATAAAAAATTTTTGGATTAAGGTAAAGTTTTTATAACTAAACTTCTCAGTAATTCAAGATTCATTTTATCAAACTTGTCTAAATTCCCTTTTGGAGTTTCAATTATTTTGGGAATTTTTATAAATCTTTCGTCATTCATTATTTTTTTAAATGCATAGATTCCAATCTGTCCTTTCCCAATATGCTCGTGCCTATCAACTCGCTCGCCAAGTCCTCGTTTCGAATCATTCAAGTGAATCGCCTTCAAATAATGGATGCCTATGATTTGTTGTAAATCACTCATAGTTTTTTCATAAGATTTTTTTGTTCGAATATCATAACCTGCAGAAAAAATGTGGCACGTATCAATACAAACAGCAATTCTAATCTTATCTTCAATAAGTTCTATCAATTTTCTAATTTGTTCAAAACGATATCCTATATTTGTTCCTTGTCCTGCTGTAGTTTCAATCATACTTTTAACACGGAATCCCCCTGTCTTATCATGAGCTATGTTAATCGACTCGGCAACAATTTTAATTCCATCTTCTTCTCCCTGACCCATATGAGCACCAGGATGAAAGTTAAGGTATTTAATTCCAAGTAACTCACATCTTTTTAATTCATCAATAAATGCTTCTCGAGATTTCTTTAAGATCGATTTGTCTTTAGCACATAGATTTATTAAATAAGAACTATGGGCAATAACTGAATTTATTTTTGTGATTTTTTGAAGCCTTTTATAATTTTGAATCGTTTCGTTATTAAGTGGTTTTGCAGACCATTGATTATTATTCTTTGTAAAAATCTGAAGAGTCGTACAATTGAGCTTAAAAGCCCGTTCAAGAGCTTTATCAACTCCACCAGCAATTGAAAGATGTGCTCCTAATAAAATTTTCACAAAAAAATCACTAAATAATTAGTATGAAACAACTTTATAAATTACAAAAAAAGAAAAAGAAATTAGTTATAGGATTAATGTCCGGTACTTCTGCAGATGGCATTGACGCAGTTCTGTTAGAAGTTCGATATTTTGGCTTAAAGACAAAATTCAAAGAACTATATTTCAAAACTTTTCCATATCCTAAGGGATTGAAAGAATTTATTTTTAAGAATTCTTTAGTAGAAACCAGTCAAGTAGATGACATTTGTCGACTAAATTTTTTAATTGGAAAGTTATTTGCAAAAGCGGCAATAAATTTATGCGAAGAATATGGAATTACTATTGATAAAGTTGATTTAATTGGTTCGCACGGTCAAACAATTCATCACTTACCTCAAAAGAAAAAAATGTTTGGTGAAATTATTCAGTCTACACTTCAAATAGGTGATCCATCGGTTATAGCAAAATTAACGGGTGTTGTTACCATTGGTGATTTCAGAGTAGGTGATGTTGCACTGGGTGGTCAAGGTGCCCCACTCGTTCCTTATTTTGATTTCCTTGTTTTTAGATCTAATAGGTTTAATCGAGCTTTATTAAATATTGGTGGTATTTCAAATATCACATTACTAAAGAAAAAAGGTACGATTGATGATGTTGTTGCATTTGACACAGGACCTGGAAACATGATGATAGATTATTTGTGTAAAAAATTATTTCATAAAAAATTTGATAGGAATGGAGAGATTGCAAAAAGAGGAAAAGTTCACAAAAATTTATTTGAAAAAATTATTCAAGAGGACAATTTCCTTAGAAAAGCTCCACCTAAATCAACAGGCAGAGAAAGATATAATGAACATTTTATATACAAAATCTTGAACGGTATAAAAGACATAAAAAATGTTGATATTATTACAACATTTACTGAATATACAGCATATGCAGTTTTCTACAACTATCAAAAATTTTTAAATAAAGAGTGTCAAATTGATGAATTGCTTGTAAGTGGCGGCGGAGCAAATAACGAGTATATTATCGAAAGTTTACAAAAATATTTTGGTGATAAAGTGAGAGTGAAAAAAGTTGATAATCAATTTTTCTCTTCAGATTCAAAGGAAGCTGTATGTTTTGCTATTCTTGCAAACGAAACCATCTCTGAAATTTCTACAAACATTCCTAAAGTAACAGGAGCTGTTCAAAAAACAGTTTTAGGAAAGATCTGTTTATGAATAAAATTTTAATTACTGGTGCATCCGGTTACTTAGGTTCTCACCTGTGCAAATTCTTGGCAAAAACTAATCATAAAATTTTTGGCTTGCATAACACTTCAGAGATTCCTACAACCGGTATCGAAAAAGTCAAAGTTGATCTTGTAAATTATTCAGATTTAAATTACCTTTTTAAAGACATTAAACCTGACTTTGTTGTGCATCTATCTGCCATCACTCCCGCAATTATTTCAACAGTTGATGAAAAATATGTTCGAGAAATAAACGTAGAACTAACTAAACAGATCTCAATAAATTCTAAAACCTACAATTCATTTATAATTTTTGCGTCTTCAGATCTTGTTTATAAAGATGGAGAAAATTTAACAGAAGAATCTGAATTGGAACCACTAACCCTATATGCTCAAACAAAACTTGCTGCTGAAAAAATAGTTAGTGAAAAAGCTAAATATTACTTAATACTCCGTTTTTCTCTCATGTACGGTTTTTCTATTTCAACTCATAAGACTTTCTTTGATCATTCTTTTCTTCAACTCTATCAGAATCAACCAGTCAGTGCTTTCCAGGATCAATACAGGAACGCTTTATTCGTAGAGGACTCAGCAAATTTTATAAGTAAGTTATTTGAAATAAAATTGAAGTATCATGACATTATGAATCTTTGTGGCTGGGAATTACTTTCACGTTATGAAATGGTTTATAGAGTTGCAAAAACATTTGGCTTAAATTCAGATCTCATAGTGAAAATTTCGTGTGACGACTTTTATGAATACAAAGTACCCAAATATTTAAATTTAAATTTTGACAAAATGAAAGAATACAATTTTATCCCCAGAAAATATGATGAAGCTATTAATTATTTAAAGGATAACTTTGATGACTATAAACAATACATATTTCAAGTAAATCGAAGAAGCACATGAAGCCTAAAAAAAAGTTGGGACAAAATTTTTTAATTGATAAAAATATAATTAGAAAGATCATTCACACATTTAATATTAAAGAATCAGATAACGTAGTAGAAATTGGAGGTGGTAAAGGTTCATTAACAGAAGAGTTAGTGAAAATAGTAAAAAACTTAATGGTTGTAGAAGTTGATTCAGAACTCGTGAAATTTCTTCAAGATAAGTTTCCAGAAGTTAAAATATTATTTAAAAATATTCTCGAATGTGACTTTGAGAAAGATTTTTTTACTAAACCATATCGGCTTATTGGAAACTTACCGTACAATATAACAAGTCAAATTTTATTCAAAGTTTTTGATAACAGAAAGATCATTACAGATTGCCTTTTTATGGTTCAAAAAGAAGTTGCCGAAAGAATGGTAGCTTCTCCCGAATCCAAAACATACGGAATTCTAAGCATTTTCACTCAATTTTATTCGAAAGCAAAAATTGAATTCTATGTTACAAAAAATGTTTTCTTCCCAAAACCAGAAGTAGATTCAGCAGTCATTAGCTTAAAAATTAATAGAACAATTTCCTTTGATGACAATGAAGATAAAGTGTTCAAGCAACTAGTCAGAACTGCTTTTAATCAAAGACGAAAAACATTAAAAAACGCTTTACAAAAATATTTTGAAAATTATAACAATTCACTTAAGATTAAGTTCTTTCAAATTGATTTTGATTTTAGCAAGAGACCAGAACAACTTAAAATCGAGGATTTTGTATATCTTGCAAAAAATTTTTTCGCTATTCAGAAATCAATCAATAATTAAATAATTCAAGATATTATGATGCAAAAATATATTCAGTCACTTAATGTTTTCGATGTTACAGTAGTTGTTTTTTATCTTTTTCTTATAACTATGAATATAATTTTCTATCAAAGGGTTCACTATACAATTAATTTACTAATAATCGAAGTTTTAATTTTGATATTTGTTTTTATTGTAGCAAATCAGCATAGGAGATGGAACAACTCTATTTGGAAAAATTTACACCTCTGGTATGTGGCTCCATTAATTTTTATTACATTCAAACAATTATATTATATGGTTCATCCAATTCATCCTACCGATTATGACGAGCTCCTAATAAAAATTGACAGATGGCTTTTTGGAGTTGATCCTACAAAATTTCTACACCAATTTTCCCATCCAATTATAACAGAGATTCTGCAAATCGTGTACACATCGTTCTATTTACTCCCAATAATTGTTGGTATTGATTTGGTAAGAAATAAAAAATTTACCGAATTTGAGTTTTCGGCCTTTTTAATCGTTTATGGCTTCTTTCTTTCATACCTTGGATATTTTTCACTTCCTGCGGTTGGACCGAGATTCACATTACACGATTTCTTTAAGATTGATGAAGAATTACCTGGGCTTTTACTGACTCCTTATCTTAGAGAATTTGTAAATATTGGTGAATCAATTCCACGAGGTACTATTAATCCCCATATGTTAGTTCAACGTGATGTTTTTCCCTCTGGACATACACAAATGACACTCTTAACTATGTATTGTTCAGTCAGATTTAGTCCAAGAACAAAAATTTTTATGTTAGTAATGGGAACACTTTTAATCATATCAACGGTTTATTTGCGTTATCATTATGTTATTGACTTGATTGCCGGAGTGTTATTTATGATTTTTACATTGTGGAGTGGAAAAAAAATTTACCGTGCCTGGAACAAATTCACAAATAGATATGTTCCGGAATGGATTTAAGCCACGGACTTTGATGTTTCTCTTATTATTTCAACAATTAACGGAAAATATCGATCAAGGCTGCAGTTTACATCCTCCCGAAGCTTGCAATGCTCCGCTTGGCCACGACATTCGATGCAAATCTTCTGATGCAGTGCATTTACATAATCGTTTATGTTTTCACTTTCAATGGAAAGAACAACATTAACTATTTTATCGATAAAAACTTCAATGGCACAACATTCATCATTTGTCATCTTACAATTACCTTTTTCATCTGAATCAACACATATAGAACAAATTTTTTCTTTTAATGCTTGTAAATACTTATCCATAATAATATCCTAGGGTTTTGAACAAAGATAATGAGTTATCCAAACAAATTAAATGAAAATAACATCACAAGTTTAGATAAACGTCATTATGTTCGCTCTATGTTTAATTCAATTTATCGAACTTATGACCTGCTTAACCATCTTCTGAGTCTTGGAGTGGATATTTACTGGAGAAAAAAATCTTTATCTAATGTTAATTTAGATCAAAATTCAGTTTGTTTGGACCTTGCAGCTGGCACAGGAGATTATGGATTAGAAGTACACAAAAAATTCAAATCATTTGTAATAGGTTATGATATCGCTGAAAACTCGTTGCTGTTATTTAAGAAAAAAATAAAAAACAAAAAACTGGACAAAAAAAGATTTTTACTAATTAATGGTGAAGCTGAGAATATTTCATTAAAGGATAGTTCAGTAGATTTAGTAACAATAGCCTTTGGTATAAGAAATTTTTATGACTCTCAAAAAGCAGTTCATGAAATTTTTCGAATTCTTAAAGTCAACGGAACCTTATTGATACTTGAATTTGGTTTACCTAAAAATCCTATCATACGTAAACTTTACAAACTTTATTTCGAGAAAATTCTTCCATTAATCGGTAGAATGATATCTAAAAGCGAGTTTGCTTATAAATACTTACCAGAATCTGTTCGCTTATTTGAACAACAAAAGGATATTATTAGTGAAATAATTGTTGCTGGTTTTCGTGACATCAAAGTCAAACCAATGACATTTGGAATCGTAAATCTATACGAAGCAAAAAAAGTAAGCGAAGAATATTATTACAATGATGACAAAAACTTATTCAGAAAACTTTTAACATAATAAATTTATAACGCTCTAAACGAATTAAAATTTACATTGCATTAAACATTTAACTAAATTTTTCTCTTAATTTTTCTGCTACAAAAGTTGGGACAAAATCCATAACATTAGATTTTAATCTAGCAAGCTCTCTTACTATTGTTGAATTCAAATATGTATACTTTTCATGCGGCATTAAGAAAACTGTCGTAATTCCATTTGATATTTTTCGATTCATTAAAGCCATTTGAAACTCATATTCGAAGTCACTTACAGCTCGTAAGCCACGAATAATAGCAATAGCATTTTTTCTTTTTGCATAATCAACAAGTAAACCATCAAAAACATCCACTTCTACATTGTTCATTCCTTTTATTGATTCTTTAATCATCTCCACCCTCTCATCCTTCGTAAAGAGTGGACGCTTGGCGGTATTTTCTAGAACTGAAACAATGACTACATCGAACAACTCACTGGCTCTTTGTATAACATCCAAGTGTCCAAATGTAATTGGATCGAATGTACCAGGATAAATAACTATTTTTTTCATTTTAACACTCTCCTATGATTTTAAGAAAAAGAAGATCTCCGCCAATTTTCCTAAAATTAGGAAATCCAAAATTCTTTGTATCGTCTTCCTTTGTTTTTTTACTTCTTTGAATAACTAAAACTCCACTACTTCTAATCAAATTTCTTTCCAAAATATTTTTTACTGTAATATAAATGGTACGAGAAGAATATGGTGGATCTGCAAAGATTACATCAAATTGTTCATCAGTTATGCTCGTAAATCTTTCTGCCGTGTCCTTAAGGACCGTAATCTTACTTTCGATGCCAAGTAATTTTGCGTTTTCATGAATTAATTTAACAGTTGAAAAACGTCTTTCTACAAACGTGCAATGTTCAGCTCCTCTACTTAAACATTCAAAACCAATAGCACCAGTACCAGCATATAAATCGCAAACTTTTTTGTTTTCCAAATCAATATAATTATTTAAAATATTAAAAAGCGTTTCTCTATAACGGTCAGTAGCTGGTCTTAATTCAAATAGATCGGCAGTTTTCAATTTCCTACCTCTAAATTCACCTGAAATAATTCGCATATTATCCTCTTAAAGCAATTCCACACGCTGGTGCAAACTCATAAAGATTTCTGTAAACAGGTGAATTCAATACTTTTTTGTTTATAATAAAATTTTTAAAAGGATTTATCTCTACTGCTTCAAATGGCATTATTTCATTAAGTTCATTAATAAATCCTGGCTTTAAATATTCTCCCCAAACAAAGAATTTTTGGATTTTATTTTGCATTAGCTTTGTTAAAGGTTTTAAATCTTTTTCACAAAAGGTTAAAATATCTCCAAAAGATTTATAAGTTACTTGACGAAAGTTGAAAGTATTACCATTTAAGATAAAACTAATTTCTAAAAAATTCGGCTTAACACTCATCAAAAAATTATTCGAATTAAAAAGTTCTGGATATGCAAACTTGATAGCAATTTCTACGGAGAAGTGATCAATATCGGTCAACTTTAAATTAAGTCCACGTGTTTCAAAAATATTTTTGAAGAGATCTATATAACGCCGATTTATGATAAGTAATAATACAGAATCGATAACGCCATCTTTATTCTGCAAAAGTGGATGGTATGAAATATAAAAATTGTTTGGATCTTCATCATAAAAGTGTTGATAGAATTCCCAAATTAGATGATCCTTTAATTCAGGAAGTTCTAAAGAAGGTTCAATCGGAATCTTAGAAATATAACAAAGGGAAGAGTCAAAAGATAACTTTATTTTATGATCATCTAAATCTGATGGTGATTTAAAGTGGTGAATAGCATTAAGAATGATATTTCGATTGGTTTGGGATAGAAAGTTTAAGTAATCAAGAGTGTTTTCAAAGGGAATTTTCTCAATTTCTTTGACTTCAACCTGACCATCATCATGCTCTTCAAGTATAACCCAGTAGAGATTTTCTCTTGTAAAAGAAAACCCTACTGAGTTAACTCGATTGTCCATATAAAATTACTTTTCACCCCAACTTGCAACATTAAGTTTCAAGTCGTTTCTTAAATCACCTATTGAACCGTATCCATCGGGACATTCAAGATAATATCTCGAACCAACAACTAAGGTTGAATCGATTCTAAGGAATCTACCACCTTTAGTAAACACAGAGTCGGCTTGAACTGTTGAATCAACTTGCAAGATGTATGGCTGATTGCTTTTGGGCGAAAATCTTAAAGAATCGATTGAGAAATTTCCACTTAAAAGTAATGGTTTAAATAGAGAGTCGAGTTTTGATTGAATAAATGAATCAGTTGTTATGAAGTTAATCAAAGAATCAATATTGTCAGTGAACTTCCCATATTTTTCTCTGTATAGCATTTCTGCTTGTTTGATATTAAGCATTCTTAATCTTGATTCTTCTTTAAATTTTCTTTCTCTTTCTAAAACCTGTTGAGGTTCAAAAATAGCAACTTGTATCAAAAGGTAAAGTAATCCAAGAATTACTAAGGTTAAAATTATATGAATATATGCCGGATCTTTCTTTTGAGTTTTTGTCATCTTTCCTCCAAAAACTATTTTATTGTGATATATTCCTTTATTTTTTCGAAAGTTTTTGAACCAATTCGAGGAACATTCATTATTTCCTCAATTTTTCTGAAAGAACCATAACGATTTCTATACTCAATTATCCTTTCTGCTGTTTTCTCACCTATACCAGGCAACAGTGATAATTCCTCAACATCAGCTTTATTAATGTTCACACTACCTTTACGAAGGGCTTTTTTTTCCGTACTTCGTTTTTCTAAATCAAAATTTTCAATTTTTTCTTCAGTAAAAACTGCGGCTAATATACTATCTAATGATCTATTTTCAAATTTATTTACTAATTGAGTTTGTGAGGTAAAATTTTTATAAGACTTTATTCCTATTCCAAGGAGTGTAAAAAATAGGATAAAAAGAATAATTAATATTTCTTCCCTTGTAAAAAATCTTTGTATCAAAACTTTTTTGAAAATTGGCATTAGTTCCAAATATCTTTAAAGTGTTCGAATATGCTCTTTGATCTTTTTGTTCTTTCAACAGGTTTGAAATTAGGACTTGCCGTTAGCTTCTTTAGTAAATCTTTTTCTTCAGAAGAAATCTTGTTGGGAATATATATATTTACATAAATTAATTGATCACCTGGCTTTTTTGTGTTGATATTTGGCAGGCCTTTTCCTCTCATTCTAAGGATCTTTCCTGGTGATAAACCCGGCTCGATTTTTAGTTTTGCTTTTCCTGTTAAAGTTGGAACTTCAATTTCAGCTCCCAATACAGCTTCAGGTATCGATAAATATAATTCATAAATAACATCATCACCCTTTCTAACAAAGAATTCATGGGGTAATTCTTCAAAAACAACAATTAGATCTCCTGCTTGACCATTTTTCCTCCCTGCATTGCCTTCGCCCCGTAAGGTTAAATAGTTCTCCGATGAAACTCCTGCTGGTATTTCTACACTCACCGTGGTATCTTCCATAACCCTTCCCTCACCCGAACAAGCTTTACAAGGTTCACTAATTACTTTTCCTTCTCCACCACAATGATTACATGTTGTTATGTTAACAAACTGACCAAATACAGATCGACTCACTTGCCTAATTTCACCTGTGCCGTGACAAACTGGACACGTTTTTGTTCCTGTACCTCTTTCAGCACCACTACCATTACACGAAGAACATTTTTTGTATCTTTTAATTTTAATCTTTTTATTTACACCGGTTAAGATTTCTTCAAGTGTCAATTTAATTTTGACTCTTAAGTCGCTACCTCTCAAGCCCACATCACCTCGCCTTGTTCTAGCTGTGGTCTTCCCACCAAAGAAATCATCAAAAATACTACCCCCAAAACCAGTACCCGAAAAAATATCTCTGAATGCTTCAAAAATATCATTTATGTTTGTGTACTCATGAAAATCTCTTCCGCCACGTAAACCATCATGTCCAAATTGGTCGTACCTTTTTCTCTTTTCAGGATCGGAAAGTACCTCATATGCTTCAGCAGCTTCCTTAAATTTCTCTTCTGCTTCCTTATCCCCGGGATTTCTATCGGGATGATATTGCATAGCAAGTTTTCTATATGCCTTTTTTATCTCATCCTGTGTTGCATTCCTTGACACCCCAAGCACATTATAATAATCTCTTTTATTTGCCACTTAGTTACTCTCCTCCTCACTATTATTACTTGGCTGGTCTTCTATTTTTACATCACTTGAAACAATTACCTTTGAATGTCTTAACACACGATCATGTAGCATATACCCCTTTTGAATCTCTTCAACTACTGTGAGTGGTTCTACTCCTTCCTTTGGAACTTGAAGTAATGCTTCGTGATAATTAAAATCAAAAGGCTGATTCAAAGCTTCAATCTTCTTTAATCCATAATTCGAAAGCACCTTCATCAATTTGCTGTAAACCATTTCTACTCCTTTGAGAACAGGATTATTATTCAGGTCTTCTTTACTGAAATTTAAAGTTCTTTCAAAATCATCCACTATAGCTAATAAATCTCTGATCAGTTTTTCATTAGAGTAATTTATTAATTGAATTTGTTCTTCTCTAACACGTTTTTTATAGTTTTCAAATTCAGCCATTTTTCTTAAAAATTTATCTTTCCATTCTGCAACTTCATTTTTTAACATTTCTATTTCACTTATTTCTTCAACTTCTTTCTCTTCAATAATTGTTGAATCAACTTCATTTTCTTGTAAATTAGAATTTGTTTGTTCAATCTTTTCAGTTTTTTTTCCAATTGAATCAGTTGATTGATTTATTTCTATATTTTTTTCTTGACTGATCAATTCATCATTATTATCAGAGTTATTGGAACTGTCAACTATTTTTTTTTCTTCCATTACACCTCCTTCAACTTTTAATTCTGTTTCTTAAAATATCAGTTAAAAGATTTGACATATATGCAACAATCGCTATTACTTTAGAATAATCCATTCTGATTGGACCAATCATACCAATTACTCCATCTGCGTCTCCAAACTTATATTTTGTAGTAACAACACTAAACTCAGAAAGCTTATCATAATCATTTTCTTTTCCAATAGACACTAAAATCTTATTATCCGTTATATCACGAGTTCGATTAAATATGTGAAGAATTATTTCTTTATCTTCAATCAATTCAATGACTGCTTGCATGTGTTCTGAATCTAAAAACTCAGGTTCTTGCAAAATATTTTTTATACCTGAAATATGAAACTTTTCTAACTCCCTCGTTTCAGAAAAAATTTTATCTAAAGATTCAATAAAGAATCTCACAACTCCAGTTTTCTCATCCTTCAAATCAGCAAAACGGTCAACAAAAGTGTTTCTTATCTCTTCTAAAGAAAGTCCAGCAATTCTCTCATTTAATAAGTTTTGTACATCATATATTTTATCCTGACTTACTTTAATTTGAAATTCTAAATCGATTGTTTTAATTATTCCACCGCGAAGAGACATAACAACCAAAAGCATATTATGAGGTAATACAACGAGATTAATTTTTTCAAGAACTGCCTTCATTATTTGTGGATATGTTACGAGAGCGAGCTTATGGGTAATTTTTCCTAAAATTTGTGATGCTAGTTCAAGCAGTTCTTCTTCATTTTTTGTTTTTTCTAAAGAAATTTCTTTTTCGATTTTTCTTTTTATTTGAGGAAGAAGTTTTGGTTCTTCCATTAATAAGTCAACGTACAAACGATACCCAAGATCAGTAGGAATTCTCCCGGCAGAAGTATGTGGATGATAAATTAATCCCAAATCCTCAAGATCAGACATAACATTGCGAATTGACGCAGAACTTAATCCAAGCTGATATTTTTTACTGATAACTCTTGAACCTACAGGATTTGCCGTTAGAACAAAATTCTGGACAATACATTTTAAAACAAGTTTTTCCCTTTCTGTCAATTCAATATCCTTCATCTTTCCAAAACTAAACCCATTAAGTTAAACTATTCTTTACTTTGCAAATTTAAAAACTTATGATATTTGGTTTAAGATATTGTTAAATGCCTTCTCGATTGTATTAAAACTATTTTGTTGAATAAATGTTTCAATGTTTTTTGGAAAATTTGTGAAGTTTGATGCATTAAAATACTTTTTGATTCCTTCAGATAATGCTTCTGGTGAACCTTGTTCCACAATAAAACCAGTTTTTCCATCTTCAACAAATTCAGGCAATCCCCCCACATTTGTTACAACTACCGCTTTTCTAAACCCATATGCGATATTTAATATCCCACTTTGTGTTGCAGATCTATATGGCAAAACCACAAGATCGGCACATGTAAAATAAATTCCCACATCTTCATTTGGAACATATTTATCTATTACTTTTACGCTTTTCTCAATACCTAATTCATTAATTTTTTTCAAATATTTTTCCTTTGATTCATAAAACTCTCCCACAATCAGTAAATAAAAATTATTATCATATTTTAAGAGCAAATGGAGCGCCTCAATAAGAGTCATTAAACCTTTATAAGGTCTTACATAACCAAAAAATAAAAGTACTTTTTTATCTAATGTAATTTCTAGAATTTTTCTTGTCTGTTCTTTTGTAAGATCACAGCTAAATTTATAGCAATCATAAATTGGTAGAGAAGAACGATATATTTTTTTATTGGGATATAAATTTTTTATCCCTTTTTCAACAATGTCTGACAATACCAAAAACTTATCAGTTGCACTTAATGCATATTTGGTCAATATTTTATCATAAAACATTGCTTCGTGAGAAATTATATTCTCAGTTATAAACAAAATTTTTCTATGAAATTGTTTCTTTAAAAGTTTTGCAATTGTACCTAAGGAAAAACCAAAGAAAGGTTGATACCAGATAAATGCAACTAAATCAGGGTTAATTTTTTTTATATACCTAACAGTTTTAATCCAAGTAAAAGGATTTAATGAATCAATCAAACGAACAGATGGATGAACCTTTACTGGTTGTTTACTTATATCTTCTTGTCTTGTCCCAGGGAAGAGAATCTGTGGATATAAACGAGTAAAGTTTATTACTGTAACTTCGTGCTTATGCGAAAGTATTTCGTAAACATGGGCTACAAACAAGGCATTACCACCGCGGTAAGGATATGCCGGTCCTATTAAACAAATTTTCTTCTTCATAAATTTAATTTGATAACAAGCATATGATTTAGTTTTTGATACTTTAATCTTGGGTCCGTAACTATATGAATAACTTGGTACTTGTCGTTCAATACTTGGGGAAATTGATATTTATTCTCCGGTTCAGGCGATAGAAAATAGTCAACAATATATTCTATATTTTTCTCTTTTAGATATTTTAAGAAAGCAAGCTCACCTTCTTTGTATGCATTTAATAATTCGTCGTTGTTAACCATACCATCGAGATTAATAATTTTTCTCTGAGAATAATATGATAAAATTCCAGCGTTCGCAGATGCTAAAATTTTATTCTCTGGAATGTTCTGTTTAATCCATTTGCTCGTTTTTAATGGAAGTATTTGTTCATGATTTGCAGTAAAAATTTTATATCCACCAATAACAAATAAAACAGTAAAAACTGCAAATATGAATTTGACATTATAGATTATTGAATAAATTCTCTTTGAATTTATCTTGTCTGTAATTATTTCATTTAGTGATATCGAGAAGAGTACTATTAAAGTTATGATTTCAGGAAAGTAATAATAAAAACGATACTCCCAAAAGTATAAAGTGTAATAAGAATAATGTATAAAAAGAAATAAAATTAAAAATCCATAACCTTTGAAATAATTCAATGTTCTTATAAAGTATTTCTTTTTAATAAAGTAGATAAACCCAATTAGCAAAAGTATGAAAATAACGTAAGCGAAAATTTGTTCAAATAAGCCAAATCCTCGATTGGCAAACAAATCGAAATTAAATGGATAAAAAAATCTTTTTAATTCGTACAAAATGAAATCTAATGTCCAATAATCACCCACCTGACTAAGAACTAACTTATGATTATGAAATACTTTTGCACGTCCACTAATAGGTATAACATGATCAAATGTTAAAAAATTATAAACCAAATACGGAATAAAAAGAACACAAAATCCAAGTCCAGAAGCGACTACTGATTTTATTCGCATCAAGAGATTCATTCTAAAAGAAAATATTAAATAAATGACAAATGCTACAATATAAAATGCTCCATCTAGACGGGAGAGAGCTGAAATTGCTATTAGAATTCCAAATAAAAATCTATAACTTAAATTATTTTGATTATGTACAAATTTACTATAAAATAAAACCGTCAATATAAGAAAGAGCCAGTAAAAATTTGTTTCAAGAGCTTTAAAATTAAATGCAATTATCACCGGATTTAGAAAGAGTAGAAATGTGGACAAAAGAGCAGGAAAAGTTTTATTCGTAAGCTTTCTTACAAGCACGAATGTAAAGTATGCTGCAATAGTTGAGATAAGTGAAAAAATAATTTGACTAATGACGACAGGTAAAAGCAAGTCCTTATCAAAAAATGAAAAAATCAAAACGAGAAATAACAACACTAATGGTTGATATCCATTAGTAAAATTAATTTGGTCAAAAGTTGAGCCATATCCATTGGAAATATTTTGAGCTATTCTATAGTAATAGTAACTATCATCTGATGATATTCCATGATTAATTGCATACTCATTTGAAAAAGAAATAATTACCCGAATTGAAAATCCAATTATTAATATTAATAATAACCCTTTGTTTTTCATAAATA
>OGCI01001568.1_pt1 | contig 18490 bp, 17 predicted proteins | sample 1570021 | NCBI WGS metagenome assembly OGCI01 (sample SAMN06264664, study PRJEB24512) | hot springs metagenome | isolation source: Hot spring water | place: South Africa: Tshipise | collected 2015-06-21 | reverse complement strand
TCACCCTCCTGCTTATACCGTAGCGGGAGGGTATGACAATATATTGTGGCTTCCTGAGAAGATGTCATAATCGTTTAAATAAATGTACTCGAAATTCGTTTCCTAGACACCGGAGCTGCCGCTTATTAAGATGATAGTCGGTTGCGTGCATATGGCGGCCTTTCACCCGATCAAGGGACATCAACTATCTGCCGTGTTTGCCGTCTTGCGTCACAGGGGGTGATGAAAATGGCGTTTTCGCGCCGCGTACTGTTCCCTGCCGTGTTATCCGCCCTGCTGCTCGCGGTGTTCATCGCGCCGGCCATAGCCCTGGGGGAAGCGGCACCCGGTACGCTCCCCTCCACGGCGAACGGGACGCCGGGGGAGGGTTGGGTGCCGCAGGACTCGGGCGTTGCCGTGGACCTGAACTCCGTCTCCGCGGCGGACAGCATGACCGCATGGGTGGTGGGCGACGGGGGCACTATTTTAAAGACCGAGGACGGGGGCAAGGTCTGGCTTGCCCAGGATTCCGGTGTCTCCGTGGACCTCAACGCCGTCTGCGCCGCCAGCCCCCTGGTGGCCTGGGCGGGCGGGGACCAGGCGCTGCTGAAGACCGAGGACGGGGGGATACCTGGAACCCCGTCTCCTCCTTTCCCGCCGTCTATGTCTGCGATATAGCCGCTTTGAGCGAGGAGGACTGCTGGGTGGTGGGCATCTCCCAACAGGATCCGAGCGGCGGCTTCATCATGCGCACCCGCGACGGTGGCGAGAACTGGGAGAGCCAGCTCGCGGGCTCCCCACACTACATCTTCAGCATCGCCGCGGTGGACGGGAACACCGCCTGGGCAGCGGGGGGCGAAAAGACCTACCAGGGCAACAGCGGGGTCATCCTCAAAACCGCTGACGGAGGCTCCCGCTGGGAGGAAACGGGTCCGTCCGACAGGAACTGGGTCTGCATCGCCGCCTGCGACGGGCAGAACGCCATGGCCCTGGGCCATTACATGTATTTTAGCGGCGTCCCTCCCATGTTCGCGCCCGTCTGCATGAAGACCAGCGACGGGGGCTCTAACTGGTCATACGCCAACATGTTCTACCCCGTGGGCATGATGGCGTATCCCGGCGGCGCCTTCATGTTCGACCCCGACGATATCTGGATGGTGACCGGGGCCGCGCCCACCCTCGGCGCCATCTACCGCACCGAGAGCGGCGGGATCAGCTGGTGCACGCAGCTTTCCGCCCCACTCAGCATGCATGATATCAGCGCCGTGGACCGGGACACCGCCTGGGCGGTAGGGGCCTCCGGGACCATCATGCATACCACCAGCGGGGGCTACGTGGGAGAGGAACCGGTACTCGCGTCCCTCTCCCCCGAAACGGGCAAGAACGGTGAGGTGATCACCCTCACCGGCAGCGGCTTCGGCCCCCCGTCCTACTTTGACAGCTTCGTGACGGTAGGGCCCATCAAGGCCGAGATAATCTCCTGGTCGGACACGCAGATCGTGTGCAAAGCCCCCATCTGCGGCGCCCCGTACTGGGAGGCCCCCGTCTATGTCACCACGCCGGGGGGGACCTCCGACCGCCTCACCTTCACCTACCGGAACCTCTTCCTGAGCGTGGAGAGCGTCTACCCCACGCGTGGCTACCAGTTCATCCCCGCCCACAACATCACCGTCACCGGTACCGGTTTCCTTCCCGGTGCCAAGGTGCGGCTGGTGAGCGGCTCGCGGGTGATCAATGCCATCAACGTCAATGTGGTCTCGGAGGAGCGCATCTACTGCACCCTCAACCTCATGGGCGCGGCTCCCGGGGCATACGACGTGGTGGTGGAAAACGCGGACGGCACCTACGCCTGGCTCCCCCGCGGCTTCACCGTCGTCTCCCCCTGCGGCCAGGGGGGAGGGACGGCCCTGCTCCTGCTGGGCGCCTCGCTAGGGCTGCTCTCCCTGGCCGGATCGCGCCGCCTCCGCAGGGCGCGCCCGGGCAAGTAGCGAGGGTCGCCGGCCACGACTGGAAAGGATAAGCCGCGTCCCGAGGACATATCCTGGGGTCAAACCGCGTTCATGTCCGCGGCCCGCGCCTGGAGGGGCAGCGTTGCGGGTAAGGTGAAACGCCGCCTTTTCAGGTACCGCGCAGGGTGCCCCCGAAGACCTGCCAGGCCAGCGCGGACTTGGCCAGCAGGCTGAGCAGGATGTAGACCTTCTCCCCGAAGAGGTAGTCCCGCCACTTCCCCACCTTCTTGTACTGCAGCACCATGTTGACGGCGAAGCAGTTGAAGAAGACGAAGAGCGTGGGGAGGATGAAGTACACGAAGGTGGGCACGCCGGCATCGGGGTCGGTGACCGCCGAGAAGAAGTAGAGGGCGATCACCACCCAGGGGATGAACCCCGCCAGGCATCCGAAGTAGAAGGAGGTCCAGTCGGTCTTCTCCGTAGATTGGTTGTGCAGCTCCATCATCCAGCCGAAGAGGATCATCATCATGTTGAGGAAGAAGAGAAGGATGAGCGCGTTCAGGTCGTAGACCCCGGAGAGCATGGCGATGATCACGATCATGAGCGAGGCGCTGAAGGAGTATTCCATCCAGCGCGCGTAGTTGGCCCCCTTCTTGAGGTTTTTCACGTACCACTCGTAGATGCGCGGCATGGTGAGCAGGAAATGGGCCAGGGCGCTCATGAAGAGGAAGGCCGCCACCATGGGCCCGATCCTGAGGTGGCCCACCACGCTGGGCATGCTCGGCTCGCTGAAGCTCGCCGGGTCCGCCTTGAGGTAATTGGTCGTCACGGGCAGGGAGAATTCGTTGCTCAGGGCGAGCATGAGCAGACCCTGCACGAGGTGAAAGGCGCCCATCACCCCGTTGTAGATGCGGAGCTTCCGGTAAGACTCCTCGCTTGCCGCGGGTTCCCCCGTCTCGGCTATGATCTCCTCCACCATCGCTTTCTCCTCTCCTCAAGATCGCACGGCTTACCCCTATTGTTGCCTCTCCCTGAAGGCGTTAAACTCCTCCCCTTTGGCCTCCGCGCGCGCTCAGGGGAAGGACGGCCCGCCGGTCACCCGACAGCAAATTCATCACGTCGCCCCCCCGATACCCTGCGGGGCGCGTCCGGCACGGCAGCACGCTTGGGCTGGATAGCATGATCGCACGGGCCATGCGCCGGTGAAAATATCCCTCATCCTTCAAGTCGGGGAAGCGTCGGGCACCAATCACGGATCGCACAGGCCATGCGCAGGCTTAGATGTCGCGCCTTATACGTATCCGGGCGGCGTGGGCACCAACCACGGACCGCAACGGTCATGCGCCGGCGAAAGCGCAGCGCATTGCTCCTGTGAGGTTTTTACGCTATCATCCTTTTATTAATCTTTTATATTTATTAAATAAAGTTTACTTATGGAAAAATCTAACTGTTACGTGGTGCTCTTCAACTCCACTCACCATGCCCTGAGCGCCGAGAAGGTTCTTCAGCGCATGGGCATCGAGCATGCAGTCATAAACACCCCGCGCGAGTTCAGCGTCGATTGCGGCATTTCCCTGCGCATCCTGCCTGGCGACGCCGCCGGGATAAGGGAAGCCCTCGAGGCCGCGGGGGTGGCGGTGGCCGGCGTCGAACCCTACCGCAGCCGCTGGGCGGGCGCATCGCCGGCCGTAAATGCGAGCGGGAGCCAGGACGGTCACGAGAGCGAAGACTCGGGGTAAAAGGCCCGGTCACCGGCGAAGAAGGCTCTTGGCTCCCGCCGTTTCGCTTGCCGGACAAGCAGAAGGTACGCGGAAGGAGGTAGTAATGTCGGATTACCATGCCATGTGGGAAAAACTGGGGCTCGATCTTGCAGCCCACGACGGTCTCCTGGAGGTGCTGCCGCCGCTCTACCAGGATTGCATCCTCAGCCAGGAAAACCGTCCCGAGGGGATGCAATACTTCGACTTCGTCTTCTCCGAGGTGCATGGCCTGCGCATCAAGGAGCTCGTGGATCACCGCGCCAGCGGCGGCATCGTGGTGGGCACCTTCTGCACCTACGTGCCCGAGGAGCTGATTCTCGCGGTGGGAGGCGCCTGCGTGGGCCTATGCGCCGGGGCTCAGGTGGCGGAGGAGGCGGCGGAGCAGTACCTGCCCCGCAACCTATGCGCCCTCATCAAGTCCTCCCTGGGGTTCAAGCTCGCCAAGGTTTGCCCCTACATCGAATCCTGCGACCTCCTCGTGGGGGAGACGACGTGCGACGGCAAGAAGAAGTACTACGAGATCCTGAACCAGCTACAGCCGGTCCATACCATGGAGCTGCCGCAGCGCAAGGACGAGGCGGACCGCCGTCTCTGGCGCGAGGAGGTCCGGAGGCTGGTCGCGCGCCTGGAGGAGATCTCGGGCAGGAAGATCGACGAGGCCGCGCTGCGCGATGCCATCCGCGTGATCAACGAGAAGCGCAAGGCGCTGCTGCGCCTCGCCGGGCTGCGCAAGTGCGATCCCCCCGTGATCTCCGGCAGGGACGCGCTCCTCATCAACCAGATAGCCTTCTACGACGACCCGGTGCGCCTGACGGAAAAGGTCAACGCCCTCTGCGACGAGCTGGAGGAGAGAAGGGACGGGGGCATCTCCATCGGCGGCGCTCACCGCCCGCGTATCCTCCTCTCCGGCTGTCCCATGGCCATCCCCAACTGGAAGGTGCCCACCATCATCGAGACCTCCGGCGCGCTGGTGGCCATGGACGAGATGTGCACCGGCATACGCTATTTCCGCCACCTCGTGGAGGAAGGCGCCGGCGACCTGGAGGGGATGCTGGACGCCATCGCGGACCGCTACCTCAAGATCGACTGCGCCGTCTTCACGCCCAACCGGGAGAGGCTGGACCATATAAGTGAGCTGGTGCGCGACTACGACATAGACGCCGTGATCTACTACGCGCTGCAGTTCTGCGATCCCTACACGGTGGAGGCCTTCCAGGTGCAGCAGGAGCTGGAGAAGGAGCGCGTCCCCTTCCTCTACCTGGAGACCGACTACAGCTCCGAGGACATGGGGCAGCTGACCACCAGGGTGCAGGCATTGATCGAGATGGTGGAGACGCAAAAACCCAGCGTGTTCTGACCCGGGATATTTGCTCCGGCCCGGCGTGGGGGATTGCCTGAGGGTGAAGGTTGCGTTTAAATTGACTTGCCCGGTCTCGCTTAAGGTTGCCGGAGCGCGCCTTGTTGCGCTCCGGCGGAAGGGGCTTAGCGCCGCCGTCAGGAGGTTACGATGACCGTTGCCGGACTGGACATCGGATCGCGTACCATCGGCCTGGTGGTGGTGAACGACGGGGAGATCGTGTTCCGCGAGGTGGTGGACACCACCTTCGACCCCCTGGAGCAGTGCCGCCGCCTGCTGGCGCAGCGTGACTTCGACGTCCTGGTGGCTACAGGCTACGGGCGCCATCTGGCCCAGGCCAATTTCGCCGACCAGGTGATAACGGAGATAAAGGCCTTCGCCCTCGGCTGCTCCCACGTGTTCCCGCAGTGCCGCACCATACTGGACATAGGGGGACAGGACACCAAGGCCATCTCGTTGGGCGAGGGGGGCAAGGTGGCGGACTTCCAGATGAACGACCGCTGCGCGGCGGGGACGGGGAAATTCCTCGAGGTGATGGCGGCGGCCATGGGGCTCTTGCCCGAGGAGATGGGGCGGCTGGCGCTGCAGGCGGAGGGAGAGGTAAAGATTTCCAGCATGTGCACCGTCTTCGCGGAATCGGAGGTCACCGGCCTCATCGCCCGCGGCACTCCCCGCCCCCTGATCGCGCGGGGGCTGCACGAGGCCATCTGCGACCGCGCCTCGGCGCTGCTGAGAAGGGTGGGGGTGCGCAGGGAAGTGGTCTTCGCGGGGGGAGTAGCCCACAACCCCTGTATGCGGGTTCTCTTGGAAGAGCGCCTTGGCCTGCAGCTTCTGGTGCCCGAAAACCCGCAGTTGGTCGGGGCTCTCGGGGCGGCTTTATCCGTGCTCTCCCGCGACGACGTCCGCGCCTGAGGCGTCCGGCGGAAGAGGCACCGCATGCCGCCGAGGCAAGCCCTCAGTACACGCCGAGTTCGCGCAGGCGTTCCTCCCCGATCCCTGCACGGTGCCCCAGCTCGTGCAGGACCACGCGGCGGACCCTTTCCCGCACGTCCTCGCCCGGCCGCAATGCGGCCAGGATGGGAAGCCGGTAGATCCTGACCACGTCGGGGGGCCTGGCGTAGCGTTCCCTCCCCCAGCGGGTATAGGGAACCCCCGCGTACAATCCCAGGAGCTGCATGGGGTGGTCAACGCCGGCGAGGCGGACTTCCTGGGGGGAGGCGAGGTCCTCCACCACCACGGCCAGGTTTTCCAGAAGTTTCCTGAAGTCCGCGGGAAATCCTTCCAGAGCTTCCTCGACCAGCTCCCGGAATTCCTCTCGTCCTGCGTCTTCCCTCATCTGCGAGCCGGGTTCAAGCCGGCGCTTCTCCCCTCCTCAGGGCCGCATGCACACGCCGCAGGAACGGCGCGGGGTCGTCCCGCTGCCATGCGTTGCGCCCCAGGGCCACTCCCGCGGCGCCGTCGCTAACGGCGCACTTCACCGCATTCAGGACCGCGTCGTCGTCCACCGTGTCCTCGCACTGCACCAGCACGGGGACCGGGCAGCCCCGTATCGCCTCCGCCAGGTTTCCTCCCTTGGCGGGATACCGCAGCTCCACCAAGTCCGCCCCCAGCTCCGCCGCCGCCCTCGCCGCCACGGCCAGCGCCTCGTCCTCGGAGAGGCCGGCGCTCCCGCGCAGGGTGACCATAGCCTCGATGATCAGGGGGACGCACCAGCGGTCGCAGGCGTCGGCGATGGAGGATACCGCCTGCATGTCGTGAGCTGGTCGCGGTGTATTCTCGCCAGGCTGATAAGTCGCAGGCGTCGGCGATGGAGGATACCGCCTGCATGAATTCCCCTTCCAGCTCGTGGCCGAACTTGACGGCGGCCGCCACCCCGTCCACTCCCCAACGCAAGGCCTCTTCCACGCCGGTGATGATGCGGTCCCGGAACTCGCGCGCACCCTCGAGGATGGTGAAGCCCCCGCTGATGCGCATCACCAGGCCGAGCGGCGCAGCAACGGCCTCCCAGCCGTGCCGGAGCATGCCCCTGGTCAACAGGAGGGCATCCGGCGATCCTCCCGCAACCGCCCGGATGGCGCTCAGCGGGTCCTCCAGGTAAGTCATGGAACCGCTGACCGCCGCCTGGTCCATGGCTACCATGAGCACCTTGCCATCCCTGCCCAGGATGCGGCTCATCCTCAACATCTTTCCCGTGGACATCACCCATGCACCCCCAGGGGATCGACCTTGAAACGAGGCTCGCCGTGACTCTGCCAGCCGGGTTCACCCGCTATCCTCGCTCGACACAACTCCGATTCTACCCGTTTTTCGGCACGCAGGCGAGATGCGCGTTTGATGGAAAATCATGGCTGTATGGTTCACCCGCCGGTGTAACCCTCGGCGAAGAAAGTGCGCTCCCGCGGGCTTTCCTGGGCGCTGCAGTTGGTGCCGCCGGAGCGGTTCTTGTAGACGAAATAGACCGACCTCTCCACGAAGAGGGGCAGGGAGCATTCCACGCGCGTGGCGAAGGAGCACTTCCCCAGCCCGGGCACTTCGTTGGCGTGCACGCTGACGCGCGAGAGGGCGGGCATGTTCAGGTCCAGGACCACTTCGGAGCCATCCTCCCGGGAGAAGACCACGCGCGCCGGCGCAGCCTCCCCGTTGGGGTTCGCCAGGCATATCCAGGTTTCGAAATCGCCCCCCGTGTATCCCTCCGCCAGGTACTGCCGTGTGGAAGGGCTGGTGACCGCAGAGGAGCAATGTCCCCCTCGCCGTCCAAGGTAACTGAAGTACATGGCGCGCTCGGCTACGATGCCCACCCCGTTAAGGGAACCTATGGAAACGGCGAAGGAACGGTCCGGGACCGCGTTCTCGGCGTTGATGGTCAGGCGGGAGCGCCCCTCCACCCGGTGTCTCTCACTGACGTTCGCCCCTCCCTGCACCAGGTAGGTGACTTCCACTTCCGCCGCCTCAACGTTGGGATTCGCCAGGCATATCCAGGTTTCGAAATCGCCCCCCGTGTACCCCTCCGCCAGGTAAAGGCGCGTTGAGGTCTGCGTGACCGCGGCCGTGCAGTGGCCGTCGCGCCTTCCCCTGCAGTTGAAGTACATGGCGCGCTCGGCGGCCACCGGGACCCCGTTCAGCGAGCGGTAGCTGATACCCACGTTCCCCGGCTGCAGGCCCGGAACCGCGTTGACCAGAACGGTGAAGCGGCTCTGCGGCGCCAGGCTGTAGGTCTGCAACAGGGGAGACCCGCTCTCCCGGAGGTAACTGACTTCCACCACCGCCTGCGCGTCATTGGGGTTCGCGAAGCACAGCCAGGTGTGAAAGCCGCTTCCCGTGTACCCCTCGGCGAAGTAACCCTGCTGGGCGGGCTGGATCATGCCCGTGCTGGCGTGTCCTCCCTCCGCCCAATCCCGGTAGTTGAAATACATGGCGCGCTCGGCGATGACGCCGGGGGCGGGCGAGCGCACCTCCATGGATACCTCGTCGTACGGGAAGAGGTTGTCCACCGCGATGGTGAAACGGCTGTGGGGAGCCAGCAGGTAATTCCTGGACTGGGGCCCCTTGTTCGGGCGCAGGTACCTCACTTCCACGGGTTGCTGGTTCGCATGCGGGTTATAGATGACCAGCCAGGTGTCGAAGCGGTCGTTGTAGGGTCCTCCGACCACCCTCCTTCCCCATGCGAAATGGGTACTCCAGTAATCGTTATTGTCCAGGCAATCGAAACTGACGCCGGCATTGGAGCCCGTGGAATGGATAAAAATGCCGTTCCCCACGTACATCCCCGCGTGCCCGATATATCCCGAGGGATTATCGTTCGCGTTCTCGTAGAAGAAGATGGCGTCCCCGGGCTCCAGGGCTTCCCGGGAAATGTAAAGGTAACGCTCGTCCCGCGCCTGGTCGTCGGCCACCCTCTTCATGGGATAGCCCATGCGTATATAGAGGGTGTTGTAGACGAAGCCGGAGCAATCGAAGCCTCCCTCCGATTCCCTCTCCCCCCCGTAAACGTAGGGACAACCCAGCCGCTCGAAACCGTATCCGACCGCCTGGCGCTGTCCCTGCGATGCGGCGGGAAGCGTGCAGCGGGCGGCACTGAAGGTGTCGCGCAGGTACCAGGTCCTCCAGCTCTCCAGATTGTCCAGGCGATAGAGGGCGTAAGCGAGCTCTCCCCGGGGATAGGGTTGTCCGGGCCACACCTTGCTGTAGCGGTATCTCAGGTGCAGGTCCATGAAAACGGTCATGGCACCGGCGTAATAGGGGTTGCCGCCGGTGAGCGTGTTCACGTTCTGCGCCACGTCGTTCAGGCCCTTGCCCGCCGTGAACCCCTGCGCCACCCGCTCGAAGGAAACCGCGCTGTAGGGCTGGAAGGAGCCGTCGGGCAGCCTGTCCATGAGGCCGTATTTGACCGCCAGGTTGGCCCAGATGAAGCCGGGATCGTAGGAGGGAAGGTCGACGAAGGTGATGGAGGGATCGGGGCTCTCCCCCGCGTGGCCGAAGGCGCAGACCAGGGCTCGCGCGCAGTCCAGGCGCGTGGTGCCTTCGGTGGGGTGGAAACCTCCATCGGGAAAGCCCTGCATGTACCCTTTCAGGAAGGAATGCTCGATGGCTTGCTGTATCTCCGCCGGTTGCGAGGCTATGTCGTTGAAGGGCGCCTGCGCCTCCACCCTTTCCGCGTGCGTGAGCAAAAGCGAAAACGCGAGGGCGGCCAGCAATGCCGCCGTTATCGCTTTCCTTATATTGGCATGATGTTCGTTAACGCGATTGCCGCGTGTTTGCATGTTAGCGCCTCCAATTTCCCTCGCCATAGATAAATCGTCCCTTCCCCTCATTTCCTTGAATAAAATCGATATTTTTCGGACATGTACGGGGTCAGGCCCTTTCCATTCCTGATCCTTCTCACAATCCGCCCGGATTACTTTGCGTTCCCGGCCGCAGCGCAGCCTGCGGAGCGAGACCCCTGCACGGCGGCCCCGGCCGGAAGAAGGAGGAGCCTCTCGCTAGCGGGGGATGGGTGCGGCGAAGGCCCGTCCAGAGGGCCGAGACGCACCCCATTCCCAGAAACGACCCCTCTCAGACATGAACGCGGTTTGACCCCAGGATATGTCTACCCCATCCCCAGGAACAACCCCTTCTCAGACATGAACGCGGTTTGACCCCAAAGTATGTCTTATATGAACGCGGTTTGACCCCAGAGTATGTCTTATAAAAGGCCGCGAATGAAGCCTGACCCCGAGGTGTTGACGACGACCTTCCACGCCGGTTTGGTGCTATTATTATGCTGCCGTGGCGCTAAAGAATCGATTGCAGGAGGGGTGAGCCTTGGGCGGAGATATCTACCTGGACAACGCGGCCACCACCTATCCCAAACCGGAAGCCGTCTACGAAGCCATGGACCGCTTCGCGCGCGAGGTGGGAGGCAACCCGGGCCGGAGCGGGCACCACCGCTCCCTCGAATCGGGACGGGAGGTGCTGCGGGCCCGGGAGGCAATTGCCAACCTGTTCCAGGTAGGCGAACCTTCCCGCATAATCTTCACCAGGAATGCAACGGAGGCGCTGAACGTGGTCATCCAGGGCGTCCTGCGGGAGGGCGGCCACGCCGTGATCACCTCTCTGGAACATAATTCCATCTGGAGGCCGCTGGAAGCCCTTGCCAGGGGCGGCCGCGCCAGCTACACCATCGTAGACTGCGATGGCGAAGGGCGTCTCGACCTGAAGCGCCTGGAAGAATCCTTTACTCCTTCCACCCGCCTGCTCGCCTGCACCCATGCCTCCAACGTATGCGGGGCGCTGCTGCCCATCGAGGACATGGCGGAGATCGCCGCCAGACACGGCGCGGCATTCCTGCTCGACGCCGCCCAGACGGCGGGACGCGTAAAGATCCATCCCGAGGCGATGGGCGTTACCCACCTCGCTTTCACCGGCCACAAGGAGCTCTTCGGGCCCCAGGGAACGGGAGGGCTCTACATCGCCCCCTCCTGGGAGATCGAGCCCCTGATCTACGGTGGAACGGGAAGCCGCTCCGAGCGCTCCGTGCAGCCGGATTTCCTGCCCGACCGTTACGAGAGCGGGACCCTCAACGCGCACGGGATTGCCGGTCTGCGGGCGGGCGTGGAGTTCGTGCTCGAGGCGGGGGTGGAGGAGATCAGGACACACGAGCAGGGACTCACCGAAAGGCTCCTGGAAGGCTTCGCCCTCATACCCGGCGTCACCGCCTACGGTCCGCGCGCCTGGGAGAGGCGGGTGGGCATCGTCTCCTTCAACCTCGCCGGCTTTACCTCTTCGGAGCTGGCCTCCTTCCTCGACGAGGAGTACGGGATATGCGTTCGCTCCGGACTGCACTGCTCCCCTCTTGCCCACCGCACCCTGGGAACCCTGCGCAGCGGCGTGGTGCGCGCCAGCCTCAGCTACCTGAATACCCCGGAAGACATCGACTCCCTCCTGCACGCCGTGAGGGAAACGGCGGCGGCATCCCGTTAAGATTACCATTATTTAACATACCGGCACCTGGTTTGTCGCTTACAGGGATGCCGAGGCGACTACCATGCCGAACCCCGAGGCTGGGGACAACAGGGCCGCCTTCCCAAGTGTCTGGTCATGATGGAGGAGACAGGGGGTGCTCGCCGCGGGAACAGGGGCGGCAGAGGCGCCTGCCCCCCACCTCCACCAGCTTCGTCTGCATGGTGGGCTCTCCGCAATCTTCGCAGGGGACGGAGGGACAGATGACGGCCTCTGGCGGCAGCTCAAAGTCGATCTCATCCACGATGAAGATCTCCTGGATGGGCGCCTTGACCAGGCGCTCGATGGCCTGCTCCCTCCTGCGCGTGGGATCCACGTCCTCGCCGGCGGGCACAAACGCCCCGGGCTTGAGGCTGGCGCGTACCGCCTTCCCCGGCCGGTAGCGCGAGGCGAAGGTGAAGACCTGCTTGCCGTAGTCCCGGAAGATCAGGTTCCCCTTCCCGAAGGTGCACCCCGCGAGGAACTGCACGGCGTCCACGCTGCAGGAGTCGTTCTCCACCACGCAGACCAGCTCCTCGTCTCCGGAGCGGTCGATGCCCATCCTCTCCATGGCCTCCTTGGTGGCACGGTAGCCGATGGCCAAACCCGGGCACATGTGCCCGTGAAACTCCGCCGCCGCCCGCAAATCCTCGGGTATATCCAAGCCCGTCACCTCCTTCTTCGGACATGGCAGGGCTCGACCCTGTTCATGTCTTCCATGTATCCTGCCAGTACCCCGTAGGTCATCAACATTTAAGGCCCGACCCCCTTCCGTTGCCCACAGCCTGCGGAGCGAGACCATTAAAGGGCGGCCCAGCCCTAAAAAATCGCCTCCGGACATGAACGCGGTCTGACCCCATGATATGTTTCCAGACATGAACGCGGTTTGACCCCATGATATGTTTCAGAAGATGCGCAGTTTGACGCCCGCCTTCAGGAGCCACACCATGGCGTATTTCATGAGGCGCGGTGAGGCGTGCAGCACCTTCTCCACCTCCACCATCTCCACCACGTTGCCGTCGGGGTCCTTGATGTAGGCGAAGGAACCCTTGGTGCCCGACCCCATGTCCACGCGCATGGGCGGATGGTAGAGCTCCGCCCCCCTTGCGAGCAGCCGGTTCACCGTCTCCGAGAGGTCGCTGACGTCGAAGGCCATCTCCATGAGGCCCACGTCGCCCCACCTTCTCCCCTCGTAGATGACACTACCCTGGTATCCCGGGGTGTGCACCAGCTTGAGGATGGCGCTTTCGAGGAGGGGCAGCGCGCTCTCGCCTTCCGGGACGTGGCCCAGGATGACCATCTCCATCTCCTTGCCCCCCGTCACCTCGTCCATCTCCGGGATATGGCCCTTGAACTCGTGGATGGTCTTCTCGAAGCCGAGCACATCCCGGTAAAAGCGGCGGGACCTCTCCATGTCCCTTACCCCCAGGGCCACGTGGCGCACACCTCCCACCGCCGGCTTCCTGCCGCCCGCCTCCTCCACCAACTGGATGAGGAGGCCCTCGGGGTCACGCAGGTAAGCGTAACGCTGCTGACCTCCCGTGCTGAGCTCCATGCTCCTCACCGGGGTGAGGAACTCCACCCCCTTGCTCTTCAGGTCCATGTAGAGGCTCTCCAGCTGAAAGGCCTTCAAGCCCAGCTCCAGGTAACCGATGTCCCCCCACTCCACCGGTTGCGGGGGCTCCATGGGCCGCGTGGAGGTGTGCTCGATGAGCTCGATGGCCCCTCCCCCTCTCGCGTTCATGGCCATGAGCGCCCGCATCTCCACCAGGGCCCCCACGATGGGGGCCATCTCCTCCAGGTAGCTGGTCTGGTCGCTCAACTTGACGCGGAAACCCATGAGGTCCCGGTAGAAGTCGTAGGTGCCGCCGGTGTCGCGCACACCCATGCCCACGTGCTGAAAAGCGGTGATCATCTGCCCTCCTTTGTCGCGTGAGTGATCTCCCCCGGCTTTTCCCTCCTCACCATCTACGCCCCATCTATTCTATCCGCAACGGCAGGGGGAGGGAAACGCGCCGTGGCAAAGGCCCCCGCGCCGGAGGAGGCGTCCGCGGAAATGATAGAATCATCGATAGGACCACGGAAAGGACCGCCGCAGCGGAGAACGATGGGATGCCGTCCGAGGGGGTGCAGCGCATGGCCGGGAGGCGCCGCTGTAAAACATCAAGCCAGGGAAAGGAGGCACCCATGAGGACCATCAAGAAGACGCCCCCGCGGCTGGTGGAGAACGGCCGGGTGGTGGAGTTCGGCGCCTTCGAGGAGCCCTTCCGGGAGCTGCGCCTGGAGGAGGCGGAGATATTCCGTCCCGGGGTACGCCTGCCCCCCTCCCTGGTGCGGCTCCGGCTCAAGGAATGGCAGCACTTCGGGGTCATCCACCCTGAACATTACCTGGGGATGGTCATCTTCGACGCCAAGTTCATGGCCGTCTCCTTCGTCTATCACTTCGACCGCGTAAGCGGAGGCATGGCCGAGCATGCCCGTCAGGCGCCGGGAGGAAAGGCGAGGCTGGCCGAAACCACCTGGAGGGGTGAGTGCTCCTTCACGGCGCGGGGCTATTCCCTGCAGGTGGAGAACAATCTCGAGGCGGGCTATCACCGCTTGCGCATGGACGTCGCTTCCCGCCGGGGCCTTCCCGCCATCAGCGGCGAGTTCCGCATGCTGGAGGACATCGGCCGTTACCAGCCGCTGGTGGTGGTGAGCCCCTTCTCCCCCAACCGGCCGCTCTACACGCACAAGGCGGCCTGCCCGGCGGAGGGAAGGGTCACCGTGGGCGACGAGGTGATCGAGCTCGACCCGGGCCGCGACGTATGTCTCCTCGACGAGCAGAAGGCCTTCTATCCTTACCGCAGCTTCTGGAAATGGATGACCTTCGCGGGGTACGCGGAGGACGGCAGGCTCATCGCCGCCAACCTCTGCCAGAACAGCATCGCCGACGACGAGACGTACAGCGAGAACTGCTACTGGATCGACGGCAGGATCCGCCTCACCGGCGCGGCCCGCTTCGGCTACAGCGACGCGGATATCCTCGGGCCGTGGTTCGTGAAGACCACGGACGGGACGGTGGACGTCTCCTTCTCGCCCCAGGGGGAAAGGGCGCAGAGGATACATGTCGGCCCCCTGCTCTCCGACTTCCGCCAGCCCTTCGGCCTCTTCCGGGGGAGGCTGGGGAGCGCCGGCGAGGAGGCGGAGGTGAAGGACCTCTTCGGCCTCTGCGAGCAGCACATCACCAGGTATTGAGGGAAGAGTCCCCCACCCTCGCTAAGCAACCGAAACCGGTACGCCCGCGGCCACGAGAACCGGGGCACGAAGCCGTCCCGGGAACGCGGCGAGAAGGGTTACCCGCAACCCGTCGCTTGAAGATCCTTCCAGGCGAGCGAAGCGGACGGGCGGGGGGCGGTAATGGGGCGCGCGCGACGCGGGGCGGGCAACGCCGGCTCGGCAGCCCGGCCCTGCCCGTGCGACCAATCGCTCGCCGGTCCCGGAGAGGGAGCAGCTCCGGCAACGCCCGCGCCCTCACCGGGAAGCCCCCCTCACCCGGAACCTGGCCCTGGCGAACGAGGTGGAAGGCGATCCGGCGGGGAAAGATGTGGGGGTTCCCAAGCGAGAACATCTCCTTCGAGTGACCTGCCAGGCCCCCGGCGGGCGGCTGCATAGCGGCGGCCGCCGGGGTGGACGGCTTGTCCCGTATAGGGCCGAAATCAACCGGTATCCCCTGTCCGCCCGCGCCGGACATTGCCGAACCCGCTACGGTGAAACCATGTTAAAATGATTGTACGGGAGGTGATCATATGGATATGCTCGTCTGCCCCGCCATGTCCGTGGATGATAAGTACCGCACCCTCTACGCCGCGCTCATGGGTGTCTTCAACGACATCGCCCAGTACGCGGGATCTCACCTGAGCAAGCAACAGCTGCAGGAACTGGTCGACGCGGCCATGCACGGGGTGGGCTGGAGCGCCGGCAAGCGCCTGGTCAGGGTCTACCGCCTGCGGCCCACCGTGGAGGATGCCATGAAGCTGCTCCTCCTGCTCAACAACGAGTCCCTGGCCTACCTTCCCAAGCTCAAGCAGATCTACGCGGAGCTGGACGGGGAAGTCGGTTACCTCACCATACGCCGGGATCCCTGGTACGACTGGTACTTCAAGCATATCGGCATAAACTGCGAGCAGAGCTGCTCGCAACACGAGTTCGCGGGCCTTGTCTCCCACCTGGGGGCGGATTTCAAGATCGAGGTGCTGGAAGCCCTCCCCCGCGGGGACGAGCGCTGCCGCTTCCGCATCACCAAGGGCAAGTAAAGCACGGACGTGGAAAAGAGCCTTTCCTTTCCCTCATCCCGCCTGGCTGCCAAGCTGCGCGCCGGCTCCTTCGCGGTCACCTGCGACCTTCATCCTCCGCGGGGAATCAACCTGGAAAATTTTTGCAGAGAAGCCACCCTGCTGCGGGAATGGGCGGACGCCCTCTTCGTCACGGAGTCGCCGGGGGCCCGACCCCGCGTGAGCAGCCTGGCCGCATGCATCCGCCTGCGCCAGGCGGAAGGGTTGGAACCCGTGCTGCAGGTGGTGTGCATACGCTCCAACCGCGTGGCCCTGCAGAGCGAGCTGCTGGGCGCCGCCGCCTGGGGGATAAGCAACCTCCTCGTCCTGGGGGGTGACAGCGCCGCGCTGGGCTCTTGCCCGCAGGCCGAGGACGTGCGCTGCATGGACAGCACCGCGTGTATCGCCATGGCGCGCGATATGCGCGACGTCGGGCGCCTGGTGGACGGAAGCCCCTTGCGGGGAAGCGCTCCTTTCTTCGTCGGGGCAGCCGTCGATCCCGGCGGCGGCCAGGAGGAGGCGGACCGCCTGCGAGCCAAGCTGGAAGCGGGAGCGGATTTCGTTGTCACCCAGCCCGTATGCGACGGAGGCGGCTTCGCATCGTGGTGGGAGAGAGTGCGCCCCCTTCTCGGAGGCCGCCCCCTACTGGCGGGGGTGCTGGTCCTGGGGGACCCCCGCACGGCGCGTTACCTCACGCGCAACCTGCCGGGCGTGCGCGTCCCCCGCACGGTCCTGGAAAGACTCGAGGCCTCCTCTCGTCCCGCCGCCGAGGGCGCGGCCATGGCCGCCGAGACGGCGCGTGCCCTGCGGGACTTGCCGGGCCTGGGTGGCGTGCATTTCATGAACGCCTGCGGGGTGGAGACCCTCATCGAGGCGATAAGGAAATCCGGGTTGAGGGGCGCATGATGCAGCCGCGCGGCCGGCGTGCCGTCACATAGCCTCCCGCCGCAGCTCGTCCAAGTAAGCCCCGTAAAACCTGCCCTCCCGCAGTTCCCGCAGGAGGTCCTCCTCGCTCGCGACCTCGCGCTCGAAGACGGTGACGCATTTCCCCACCTGCCAGAGGGTATGGGCGTCGCTTCCTCCCGTCCCGGGCACGCCCCATTCCGCGGCCAGCTCCTGCGCCTGCCGGTTGCTGCGCTCCTTATTGGCGCCGTTGTGTGTCTCGAGTGCCACGATGTGCTCGGATATCTCGCGCGGGAACTCGTGGGTGTGGCCGTGCTTGGGGTCCCACCCGCGGCAGGGGTGCGCGGGTATGATGACCGCGCCGTCCGCCCCGGCCATCTCCACCAGTTCCCAGAAAGTGGTAAGGTGGTACCTGGTGTCCCTCTTCATGCCGAAGACCAGCATGTCCCCGTAATCCGTGTAGATCTCCACGCCGCGGAAGATGGGGAATCCCCTGTCCCCCGCGTAGGCGATCATCTTGTCCGCGCCGCGGTGCGAGTGGTGGTCGGTGATGCAGATGGCGTCTATGCCCAGCTCCCTCACGCGCTCCAGCAGCTCGTCTGGCCCCAGCTGGGAGCAGAGGGAGCCGAGGTTGGTGTGGATATGCAGGTCGACGATCACGGCTACCTCCAAGCGCGGGAGAGGTTCACTTCCTCCACCTCGTTGGCGTAAGCGGCGTTGCACCTCCCCGCCCTGATCTCCCGCACCAGGTCCTCCTCGTCCTCTATATCGCGCTCGAAGACGGTCAGGCAGCGTCCCAACTGCATGAGGAAATGGGCGTCGCTTCCCCCCACTCCGGGCAGGCCGTAACGGGAGGCGATCTCCTCGGCAAGCAGGTTGGCCTCCTCGGCGTTACCGCCGTTCTTCACCTCCAGGGCGTCGACGCTGCGAAGGAGGTATTCCGCACTCTCGCGGCCCATCTTCTCGTGTATCCCGCGGTCGCTGCGGCAGGGGTGCGCGGGGATGATGATACCCCCCGCCTCCCTGACCATGCGCCAGAGCTCCTCGAAGGGCGTCTGCCAGCTGAATGCGGGCCGGAAGAGCCCGAAGACCAGCATGTCCCCGAACTCGGTGTACACCTCCACTCCCCGCAGCACGGGAAAGCCCGCCTCCCTTCCCAGCCGCCAGGCTTCCTCGGCCCCCTCCATCTCCTCGTGCTCGGTGACGCACACGGCGTCCAGCCCTATCTTCCTGGCGACCACGATGAGCTCCTTGGGGTCTATCTGGGAGCAGGGCGAGGAGATCGTGTGTACATGCAGATCGATCAACATCACCTTTTTGCCTCCTCCGGCCGCCCCCGGCGCGGCCAACGCTATTCTTTCATAACATCCTCCCCTTGTCCAACGGTGTCCGAGCCGTTTCAAGCCTGGCCACATCGGAAAATTGGAAAAGCTTGACGATTGATTTACCATGTAATGTGGCTTAGGCACCGAGAGAAAAGGGAAAGGCCATGGAGGCCGAAGAGGCTCTCGACATCAACGCGGGCTTGCCGCAGGGGGTGATGTTCGCCGCCTACACCGTGCCCGCGCTGCGCCGTACGGTGGCGAGCGAGGACGGGGCGTACCTGGACACCCTGCGCATGGGAAGGCCGCCGGGGCGGGGGGTCATCCTCTGCCATGGTTTCGGGGGCAACAAGAACATCCGCGACTTCGTGGCCCTGGCACAGGAGCTGTCCCTGGAATACTGCGTCTATACCTTCGACTTCCGCGGGCA
>OGCI01001567.1_pt1 | contig 18490 bp, 18 predicted proteins | sample 1570021 | NCBI WGS metagenome assembly OGCI01 (sample SAMN06264664, study PRJEB24512) | hot springs metagenome | isolation source: Hot spring water | place: South Africa: Tshipise | collected 2015-06-21 | reverse complement strand
GGGCGAGGCGCTTAGTCGCCCTCCATCTTGTCCAGGATTTCCTGTTTCGCCTTCTGGAACTCCTCCTCGCTGAGCGCCCCGCTGCGCCGCAGCTCGTCCAGCTTGCGGATGGCCTCCACCAGGTCCAATTCCTCTGCGGGGGTGCGCGCGGCCGCCGCGGGCATCTCTCCATGCGGCGCCTGCGCTTGCGGGGCAGCCGCTTGCGGCGCCGCCACGCGGTACTGCGGGCCTCCCGCTCTCTCCTCCAGGAAGACCCTCCTCTGCTCCAGGATCTGCGACCGCACCTTCTTGGGATCCCCAATGTTGGTGAAGGGCTGCTGCCCGAACTCCCCCGCCGATTCGATGACCAGGTCGCCGTAGTTGAAGATCCTCTCCCAGACGTTCTGGCTGCCGCTGATGTCGTTGACCTGGTCCAGCGGGATGACCTTGAAGCTCTTGTTCAGTATCCCGGAGCTGAGGATCAGCTTGCGGTTGGTGAGTATGAAATGGGTGAAGAACCAGCGCAGGAGGGGGTAAACCAGCCATCCCCCGATCACCACGACGAAGGCTATCCAGGCCACCGTCTCCCATATGTCCGCGAACCCCCGGCTGTTGCGGAACCACATCAGCGCGCCCCAGGCCGCGGCGGCCAGGATTATGTCGAGGAGGGGCAGGAAGAGTTTCTTATCATGCAGCTCGCGTTGCTTGACCAGCGGCCAGAGCCCGTAGAAAACCAGGGCCGCGAATCCCAGTGCGCTCACCAGGATGATATACCCCCAGTTCGTTTCCCCCGGCGCCGCCGCAGGGCCCGGCTTGAACTTTCCGAGCAGCAGCACCAGGGCCACTATCGCGATGCCGCCGATGAGAAAGTTCTTCCAAATCTCCCACAGGGAATGCCTCTTGTCGAAGATGACCTGCTCCCCTGTTTCCAGCATTTCCGACGCTACCTCGCCCATCTCTCCTCCTTTTCCGCCTCCCCGTCCGCCGCCGCAACTCCGTCGCGCTACGCCCTGCGAGGCCGCAGCATGAACGGGTTCCCTCCCACATCTCTGCCCCCGTGGGGCAAAGGCGCGCCTCGCGTCGCCGCCGATAGCATTCCCATGCCCGCCCAATCAGAAACAGGTGATCTCCATGAACTCATCGTAACGCGCCTTTATCTCCTCCCCGCTCAGCGTCCGCAAGCGGTCGCAGGAGAATGACTCCACCGCGAAGGAGGCCACCACGCTCCCGTAGACCACCGCCCGACGTACGGCGTCCTCCGTCAGATCCGGCTCGCGTGAAATCGCCCCCAGGAAACCTCCCCCGAAGGAATCCCCCGCACCCGTGGGGTCGAAGACCGTCTCCAGCGGGTAGGCGGGAAGGGAAAAATAGGAATTCTCTCCCAGCATGATCACCCCGTGCTCCCCTTTCTTGATGATAACCCGCCGCGGCCCCGTGGACTGCAGCCTGCGCCCGGCGGCGATGAGGTTGGGTTCCTCGGCCAGCTGCCGCGCCTCGGAATCGTTGAGCAGCAGGCAATCCACCCTCTTGATTATCTCCATCAGCTCGCTCCGCTTGTTCTCTATCCAGAAGTTCATGGTGTCGCAGATGGTGAGCCGCGGCGAGCGCACCTGCTCGAGCACCTTGAGTTGCAGGGTCGGGTCGATGTTGGCCAGGAAGACGAACTCCGAGTCCCGGTATTCCTCGGGGATCTCCGGGTCAAACTCCTCGAACACGTTGAGCTGGGTATCGAGGGTATGGGCTTCGTTGAGGTCGTAATCGTAGAAGCCCCGCCAGCGGAACGTGCGCCCCGGCACCCTCCGCAAGCCCCCGATGTCCACCCCGCGCGACCCTAGGAAGTCCAGGTGCTCCGCCGGGAAATCCTCCCCCACCACGGCCACCACCCTCACCGGGCTGAAAAAGGAGGCCGCAACGCTGAAATAGGTTGCCGACCCCCCCAGGACCTCCTCCACCTCTCCGAAAGGGGTGCGCACGGAATCCAGGGCCACCGACCCCACTACCAGTATGCTCATCTCCACCTCCGTGTCCGCTCTTCGCCCAGGTTAATAATGCCACCTCCGCCGGGGGAGCGCCAACTCGCGCGGGAGGAGCGAGGCGCAACGCCGGCCGCCCTCCTCAAGCCCGGGAACCTTCCCTTCTCCTCGCCGCCCGCAGGGAAGGTAGCAGGCGCCTCCCGCCAGCGTGCACAGCCAGAAGCTGAAGAAGCGGAAGCCGAGGACCGCCGTGGCCACCACCTCTTTCGCGTAACCGAAGGCGTAGAGCGTGGCTCCCAGGCTCGCCTCGAAGACGCCCAACCCCGCCGGGGTCAGAGGAAGGCTCCCCATGATATCGGCGAAGGCGTAACAGGCCATGAGGATGCCGGGGTTGACGGGATGGCCCAGGGCGAGGAATACCACGTAAAGGCAGGACATGTCCAGCAGCCAGAATCCCGTCCCGTAGGCGAGCAGGCGCAGGGCAGCCCCGCGGTCGTCCAAGATGGAGAGCAGGTAGCGGCGCGCTTCCATGAACCGCTCCACCGCCTCCTCCCTGTCCAGGCGCGGGAAGAGACGCAGCCTCCGCGCCGCCCCGAGGGCGTGCCATGCCATGGCGCGCAGCAGCCTCTCTCTCCTCGCGAGAAAGACGCACGCGGCCAGGAAAAGGACGGCGCCCCCGGCCACCACGAGCGCGGCCAGCCGGTACGCGCCGGGCAGGCGCCCCCTGGAAAGGCTCAGCAGCGACCCGGCTGCCAGCAACACCACCATCCCCGCCGAGTAGAAGAGGTAGGCGGCCGCGATCGCCTTGAGCGCCAGGCCCCACGGAACTCCCTCACGTCTCAGTTCGCGGTAGTTCAGGTAGAAGGTTCCCGAGTTTCCGCCCGGCACCACGTGGCCGAAAGCGTAGGCGCTCATGTAGACCAGCGAAACGCGGGGGAATCCCGGGCTCTCTCCCCCCGCCCGCAGGGCCAGGTCATGGAGCCGGCAGACACAGAGCATGGAGAGGGTCTCCAGGCCCAGGGCCGCGGGGACGAGAAGGAAATTGGCTCCCCGCACCACGGAGAGCATCTCCCGGTCCCCGATGAACCTGGGCACCAGGTAATAGAGGCCCACTCCCAGCAGGGACAGCAGCACGGCACTTTCCAGGTATTGCCATATGCTGCGCGAGGGGGCCTCCGCCGCCGTTTCCCCTTCTCCCTCGACACCAAGGCGCTCCGCCAAACGCTCACCTTCCCTACCGTCCGCGCCGGCCGCCCACGCCCTCCAGCCGCGAGCCGGTCCCCGGCGCTCCCCCCGCTTGCGCGCCTCGCGGCGCCGCCCCTCTTATCCCATCAATAATACCCCAACCGCGCGAGGCGCAGCAGCGCTGCGGGGCCGCATGATAAGCCGCAATCCTCCCCGCGCGCGGGGATGCTATAGTTGAACCGCCAAGCGATAATAGGTATATTTTCAACTGCGAATACGTTGCCAGAGGTGATCTGACATGCCGACATACGACTACAAGTGCATCGAGTGCGACGACGTCTTCGAGGAGACGCACGGGGTGGACGAGACGGTGGAAAGCTGCCCCCGTTGCGGAGGCAGGGTGAGGCGCCTCTTCCGACCCGTGGGCATCATCTTCAAGGGGTCCGGATTCTACAAGACGGATTCCCGCTCCGCCTCGGACAACGGCGGCAAGAAACACCCGGAGAAGGCGGAAAAGGATCTGGAGAAGACGGGGGAGAAGGAGTCCGGGGATAAGGAGGAAATCCCTTCCAGCGGCGGCTCCGACGCCTGACCGCCACGCCCCGGCAGGAACGCGAAGGAGCGGAAAATGAGACTGCCCCAGGCCAAGATCGGCATCTTCGGAGGATCCGGGTTTTACTCCCTGCTGCGGGGCGCGAAGAGCTACGCCGTGCACACCCCCTACGGATCCCCCAGCGACCGTTACACCGTGGGGGAGCTGGCGGGTGTCCCGGTGGTCTTCCTGCCGCGGCACGGACGCTTCCACCAGTACCCACCGCACCGCATCAACTACCGCGCCAACGTCTTCGGGATGCGGGAATTCGGGGTGGAGCGCATGATCTCGCCCGGCGCCTGCGGGTCCCTGCAGCGGGAGATCCCCCCGGGGACCTTCGTCCTCTGCGACCAGTTCATCGACCGCACCGCGCGCTCCGAATGTACCTTCTACGACGGTCCCGCCGCCGTGCACATCAGCTGCGCGGAACCCTACTGCCCCGAGATGAGGGAGGTATGCCACGACCTCGCCTCGCGCATGGGCATCCCCTGCCGCAACGGCGGGACGGCGGTGATCATCCAGGGCCCCCGCTTCAGCACGCGGGCGGAGAGCAAATGGTACCACTCCCAGGGATGGGACGTCATCAACATGACGCAGTACCCGGAAGTGGTCCTGGTCCGAGAGATGGGCATGTGCTACCTCAACATCTCGCTGGTCACGGACTGGGACGTCTGGATAGCCGACGAGGAGGGCGTGAAATCGGTGACCGCCGAGGAGGTGGGCCGCGTCTTCCAGGAGAACAACGAAAAGATGCTGCTGCTCCTGGAAAAGCTGGTGCCCGCCGTCGCAGGGGAGCGTTCCTGCGCCTGCGCCTCCATGCTCGACGAGGCCACCATCAGCCCCCTCGAGATCCAGGAAGAAACGTAAAGAGTACGGGAACGTGATCCCCAGGAAAGGCCTGCGCCTCGGAGCTTTCCGGGGCATTGACGTCTTCATCCACTGGAGCTGGTTCATAGTCTTCGTGCTCCTCCTCTGGGTGGTCCTGCAGTTCTTCCAGGTCAACGTGTCCTCGGGCCCCGCCGTCTACGTGCCCGTGGCGCTGGTCACCACCCTGCTCTTCTTCGCCTCCGTCCTCCTGCACGAGCTCTCCCACTCACTGGTGGCCAACCGCAACGGCGTTCCCATCAGCCACATCATGCTCTTCGTCTTCGGCGGGGTGGCCCAGATGGGAAGGGACGTCACTTCCCCGGGCGTGGAGTTCAAGATGTCGGTGGCCGGCCCCCTCTGCTCCTATGCCCTCTGCCTGCTTTTCGGCGGCTTCTCCTACCTGGCCTACCAACTGGGCGCCGAGACCGTCTCGTTCGGGCTGATGCTCCTCGCCGCGGTCAACTTCGGCCTGGGGACCTTTAACCTCGTCCCCGGGTTCCCCCTGGACGGCGGAAGGATACTGCGCTCCATCCTCTGGCATCACTGGAAAGACATAGAAAGGAGCACGCGCGCCGCCAGCCGCCTCGGTGAAGCGTTCGGCGCGCTCCTGATGGTCGCCGGCCTCTCCATGCTCCTGGCCGACCTGCTGCGTGACCGCAGCGACCTGCTGCTCGCCGGGGCGTGGTTCGTGCTCATCGGCATCTTCCTCATGCAGGCAGCGGAGAACAGCTTCCGCCAGCTGCGCCTGCGGCTCTCGCTCTCCGGCGTAACTGCCTACGACCTCCTGCGCCCCGGCGTGCCGGCCGTAGATCTCTCCGCCTCCCTGGAGGAGGTCTACCGCTTGCACCTGGAAAGGGCCCCGGGCGCCGTCATACCCGTGCTGGGCCAGGGAAAGCTCGCGGCGACGGTGAACCTGGCCGACCTGAGGAAGGTGAAGAGGCGCGCCTGGGAAGACACCCCCGTTTCCGCGGTGGCCCGGCCCGTGCGGCTGGAGGACGCCTGCGCGCCGCGAGACCCGCTTTTCGAAGCCATGTCCCTCATGGAGAGGAGCGGCAGAGACTTCCTGTGGGTCACGGAGGAGGGTAGGTTGCTGGGCGTGCTCTTGAAGGAGGACGCCAGGCGCCATGCCCGGGAGAGGCTGCGCGGCGGACACACGCCTTGAGGTCCCCTCCGCCGCTTCCCCGCTCTTCTTCCCCAAGCGGGTGCCAGGAGGCGGTTGAGCGCGCCCTCGTTTTCGCACCCGCAAACACCCGTCTGCGTTCGCGTGTTCTATAATAGGGATGGTCCACGCCGGGTATTCGGCATCACGCTCCCGGGGCGGATAGACCGCCGCAGGCAGGAAGCAAGGCTGCTTGCATTCCGGAAGAGAGGAGGGAGCATCCTATGAAAACGCGCATCACGGAACTCCTGGGAATCGGGCACCCCATCCTTTTATCCGGCATGAGCTGGATAAGCATACCCAGGATGGTGGCGGCTGTTTCCAACGCCGGTGGCCTGGGGTTGCTGGCCACCGGGGTGTTGGACGCCGAGCAGACGCGCCAGGCGGTGCGGGAGATAAGGGAACTCACCGACAGGCCATTTGGCGCCAACGTCTCCCTGCTCTTCCCGGGGGCGGCGCAGAACGCGCAGGTTCTGCTGGAGGAGAAGGTTCCGGTGATCAACTTCTCCCTGGGAAAGGGCGACTGGATAGTAAACGCCGCCCACGAGTACGGCGGCAAGGTCCTCGCCACGGTGACCAACCTGCGCCATGCCCGGCGCGCCCAGGAATACGGCTGCGACGGCATCATCGCCACCGGCAACGAGGCAGCGGCTCACGGGGAGCACGTCACCACCTTCTGCCTGGTTCCCAGCCTGGCCTCCAACCTCACCATACCGGTCATCGCCGCCGGCGGCGTGGGGGACGGCCGGGGGCTGGCCGCGGCCCTCGCGCTGGGGGCCGAGGGAGTGGCCATGGGCACCCGCTTCATGACCACCCAGGAAAGCCCGCTGCACGAGAGCTACAAGCAGCTTTCACTGGAAAAGGACGTCTACGACACCCTTTACTCCGACCGCTTCGACGGGCTGTGGTGCCGCGTGCTGGACACGGAAGCGGCGCGCAAGGCCATCAAGCGCGGGCTCAACCCCGTACAGATGCTCAAGGCCATCCCCAATTCCCGCTCCATCGCCCAGATGCTCAAGCTCCCCTACTGGAAGCTCTTCGTGAGCGTCCTGGCGTCCGGCTGGAAAAACGCCAAGCAGCTCGCCTACATGGCCAACGCCTTCAAACTCATCCGCATCGCCACTGAGGACGGCGACACGGCAAGCGGCGTGCTCCCGGTGGGACAGGTTACCGGTCTCCTGCACGACGTGCCCACCGTGCAGGAGGTCGTCGAGCGGACGGTCAGGGAAGCCGAGGAGGTCATCGGCAGGCTCTCCGACATGACCGCCCAGGCATAGGGTCCCGAGCACGCGTTGCGCACCTTGCGGCGGGGGACGCGCTAGAAGAAAGGACGCCGGGCGGGAAGGGTAATGCGGGCATGACCGCTTCGCCGCAACGCCCCTCGCGATGACGTTCCCCGGCGCATTTTCGGCGGAGGTCGCTTCTCGGCTCCAAGGGCAGGGCGGCCGGGGCTCGCAGCGCGCGGGGCACTGCCTTTCCGCTTTCCGCCCTCCATCTTTCCAGGAGGCGACGGCGCCGGCGCGCCGATCTCGCACGGGGGGCAGTATACGGTCCATCCCTGCCTTGCGTCCGCCCGACTTCCCATGCGCCGGTCCGCCCCCAACGCGAGGCCGCATCGCCGCGGGGCGGGCTGGCGATCTCGCCCCTGTAGGCACATCCCATGCCGGCGAAGGCGAGCTGCAGGGGCTTGTATATAAGTTGGATATGTTATATAATTTCGCCATGGAGCGGAAACTGCGTGAGGAGCTGGCGGCCGCGGCCACAACGGAGGGGGACATCCGGGTCCTCCCGCTGCAGCGTACCAGGGAACTGGCCTCGCGTTTCCGCCTCACCGCCCTGCAGGTGGAGGTGGAAGCCCTTGAGTCGGGGGTCGTTCCCGCGCGCTACCAAGGCAACATCGGGACCCTGGGCATGGAAGGCCAGCTGCTCCTGCTCCGCTCCTGCGTGGGGGTTTGCGGGCTGGGAGGGCTCGGCGGCTACGTGACCGAGCTTCTCGCCCGCTACGGGGTGGGCCGCCTCGTGCTGGCCGACGACGACGTCTTCGAGGAAAACAACCTCAACCGCCAGCTCTTCTCCCGGGAATGCGACCTCGGCCGGCCCAAGGCGCTGAGGGCCCGCGAAAGGGTAGCGGAAATCAACCCCGACCTCGAGGTGGTCGCCCACCAGCGCTTCGTCACCGCCGACAATTTCCCCGAGATATTCGGGGAAGCCCGGGTGGTGGTGGACGCCCTGGACACCGTCTCCTCGCGCCTTGCCCTGCAGGAAGGTTGCGCGCGCCTGGGCATCCCCCTGGTGCACGGCGCCATCGCCGGCACCGCAGGCCAGGTCATGACGGTCTATCCGGGAGACGCAGGCTTGCTTTCCCTTTATCCCCCCGGGGAAGACCGCGGCGTGGAGCTGGTGGAGGGGACCCCTCCCGCCACCCCCGCCCTGGTCGCCTCGCTGCAGGCGCAGGAGGTGGTGAAGGTGATCTGCGGGGGAGAGACCATCCGCAACGGCTTCCTCTTCCTGGACACCTCCTGCAACCTGTTCCAGTTCATCCCGCTGCGTTAGGCGGCGCGCCGCCGCGCAGGCCGGCACGGCCTCCCTTCAAGCAGGCGCGGCGCTTCCCCGCGATGGGCGCGCGGAAAGAGATGTGGAAAGGAGTGGTGTTGCACGTGCTCAGGTTCCGTTCCTCCCGCCTCTACCTGGTGGCCTCGCTCTCCGCCGCCGTCCTGGCCGCCCTAAGCGTCTTCGCCTACCTGCGCAGCCTGCAAGCGCGCGTGGCCGCAAGCGGAAAACTCGTGGAGCTGGTGGTGGCAGCCCGGGATATACGCGCCGGCGAGGTGCTCGACGCCGCCTCCCTCGACCTGGTCCCCTTCCCTGACAGGTACCTGCTCCCCGGCACCTTCACGGATCGCGCCGAGGTCAGCGGCCGGGTGCTGCGCTACCCCGTGCGGCAGGGGGAGCCCCTGCTTGCCAGCGCCATCCTCTCCCCCCAGGAAGGTCCCTGGGCCACCAGCGCGCTCGACGCCGGCCTCCGTGCTTTCCCCCTGCCTTGCGAGGCGGTGGCCTTCCCACCCTCGCAGTTGACCGAGGGCAGCCGCGTGGACGTCGTCTGCTCCCGCGGCGGCTCTTCGCGGCTCGCCCTGGAAAACATCAAGGTCGTGGCGGTTTTCGACCCCGCCTCGACCGCCTATGCGGGGGGTGCCGGTGAGGAAGCGCATTCCGGGAATTGGACGAGTGCCGGCTGTATCCTCCTCGCGGTCACTCCCGAAGAGTCCTGCGAGCTCGCCACCGCCCTGGAGGACGGCAGGGTGGAAATCGCCCTGCGCCCCGCACGAGAACCTTGAGTGAACCTCGCCCGCGATATCCCGGCCGGAGCCCGAGGCTTCTACCCGCCCCGCGTACCCCCGGCGCCCGCAAAGGCGTCTCCCACTGCCCCTCGAGTTGCCGGCACGGCGCGGTTTAACCTTGCCAGCGCTCAGGCCGATAAATCATAAGCACCACGGTACAGGGAGAAAAACACCATGGCCGAAAAGAAGCACGTGCTACTGGCCGACGACAACAAGCTGGTGGTGAAGGTAACCAGCTCCATACTCGAACAGGCCGGCTACAAGGTCGACGTGGCCTGGGACGGCATAGAGGCTGCGCTGAAGGCCTTCTCCCTCCTCCCCGATCTCCTCATCCTGGACATCGAGATGCCCAAGATCAAGGGATACCAGGTGTGCCGTCTCCTAAAGGAGGATCCCATGACCTCCTGGATGCCCATCATCATGCTCACGGGGCGGGAACACCAGAGCGACATGTTCTGGGGCTTGAAGACGGGCGCCGATGCCTATATAACCAAGGGGTTCAAGCCCGAGCACCTCCTGGAGAGTGTGGAAGGACTACTCGCGGACAACGACCAATACCAGGAGAGCAAGGAGCTCTCGCGCAAGCGCAGAAAAGAGGTCAGCGAGGATTACGTGATCAACAAGATCACCGATCTCCTGGACCGCAAGCTCTACGAGACCACCATACTGAACGACATAGCCTCGCTGGCCGGATCGCTGCAGGATTTTCAAGAGACGGTGGGCTCCGTCTTCGATATCCTGGACAAGCTCTTCAACTATAACCTGGGGATCCTGCTGCTCTTCGAGGAAAGGGAGCTGCATATCTACCTCAACCAGCCAACCACGCCGGACGTCATGGAGGGCGCCGTGGAGCAGGCCTTGAACATCGCCACCGGTTACGCGTGGCGGGTCAGGGACCCCCAGGCGATCGGCCGCGTCATCCTGGGCAAGGATAACCTGGTAACCACCTCTGGAGGGGAGATCCCGGAACTGGTCTACATCCACATCCCCCTGATCGCCCACAGGGCGCCCATCGGGCTTCTGCTGCTGGCCGGGCCTCCCACCCCCGCCTTCCGCCGCGACGCTCAGGCCATCCTCAACCTGGTGAGCAACCAGCTGGTGATGATCGTGGACAATGCGCGCCTCTACGAGGACGCCAAGCGCATGGCCATTACCGACGGCCTCACCAAGATCTACAACCACCGCTTCTTCCAGGAACTTTTCGAGAAGGAGTTCAAGCGATCCTTGCGCTACGGCACCATCTTCTCCTTCATCATGCTGGACATCGATTTCTTCAAGAAGATAAACGACACCTACGGACACCTCTACGGCGACGAGATCCTCAAGGAAACGGCCGCCCTTATCAAGGGTTGCCTGCGCACCATGGATATCCTGGCCCGCTACGGCGGCGAGGAGTTCGCCATCATCCTCCCCGAGACGGAACTGGAAAGCGCGATCAGTACAGCCGAGCGTATACGCAAGGCCGTGGAAGAGCACGACTTCGCCGTCCCGAACGGGAAGCCGGTAAAGGTCACAGTGAGCCAGGGCGTCACCACGTTCCCCAGCTCCGGGGTTGAGGGACGCTCGGACATCGTAGCCAAGGCCGACGCTGCACTATACGAAGCCAAAGAGGCGGGGCGCAACTGCGTGCACTTCCGTGCCTGACCCGGCCACCGCCGCGGCGGTGACGGCAATAGATAGTAGAAACCCAAGATACCTTTGGGACCGTCGGGACGGGACCGCGACGTTTTCTACTCGGCATCCTGGGTTCCTACCTACGTTCCGGACGACAAGCAGAAATCCGCTTTATTTCAGGTTTTTCCCCCGAGCTCAGCCGGAACGAATTCATCATATCATCGCCTCGCACGCTGTCAATAGGGTAGGGGGTAATTTTTATCCCCATTTTCTAATTACCATATATAACCATTTTTGACCTCGTGTCAGTAACATCACTTCTTGGTGCGGAAACGGAACCATTCATGCAATCGTGCCACAATCGCCCGGAAAAATCCCTCGCGGGCGGTGCCGTGTCGCTGCACGGCGGAGGGAAAGCAGCCGCTTCTTAACCTACCGCCCTTCTGCTATGATTACTTTCAAACCACCATCGCAACCGGCATGGACGTAAGAGAGGAGGTCCTCGTGGTCGACTGGAACGTGAAAGGGTGCCTGATCCCCCTGGTCACTCCCTTCGATGAGAGAGACCGGGTTGACGAGCCCGCCCTGCGCCGCCTGGTCAACTATCTCATCGAGGAGCAGGCTGCCGACGCCCTCATCCCCTGCGGCACCACCGGGGAGTCTCCCACTCTCAGCCACGAGGAGCACGTGAAGGTCATCGCCATCGTGCAGGAGGAGACCGCGGGCAGGGTGCCGGTCATCGCCGGCACCGGCAGCAACAGCACGCGGGAGGCCATCGAGATGACCACCGCGGCGGAGAAGCTGGGGGTCAACGGCTGCCTCCACGTCAGCCCCTACTACAACCGCCCCAGCCAGGAGGGCATCTACCAGCACTTCAAGGCCATCGCCGAAAGCACCTCCCTTCCTATCATCCTCTACAACATCCCCTTCCGCACCGGCCGCAACATCGAGGTGGAGACGGTGCTGCGCCTGGCGGAGCTGGAAAACATCGTCGGCATCAAGGAGGCATCGGGCGACATCCTCCAGGTCACCTCCATCATCGAGGAGACGCGCAAGAAGGGCGGCGACTTCCACGTCTATTGCGGCGAGGACGCGGTGACCTTCCTGGTGCTCTGCCTGGGCGGCGCAGGATGCGTCGCCGCCGTGGGGCACGTGCTGGGGGTGGAGTTCGGACGCATGTGCCGCCTGGTCTGGGAGGGGAAGACAGAGGAGGCGCGCGAGATACACTTCCGCGTGCTCCCCCTGGTGCGCGCCCTCTTCTGCGAGCCCAACCCCACCGCCATCAAGCAGGCCCTCAACTGGATGGGCATCGGCGTGGGCGGGGTGCGGCTGCCGCTTTCGGGCATTACCGAGAAGGGGAAGGAAACCCTGCGGCGCGCCATGGTGGAACTGGGAAAGGCGGCGGCCGCGAGCTGCGTGTGAGCAGCACGCCTGACGCTGGCAAGATCCCCTCACCCCCCATCCTGCGCGGGAGCTGCGCCGTGAAGGACTGCAACCGCGCTTGCAGGTCCCCGCCGCAACTGTAGGCGTTATTCTTGCAACTGTAGGCGTTATTCTTACGCCACCCGTGGTTGCGCCGCGCTTTCGGTTCTCCCATACTGGAGGGAGGAGGCTCCGTGCAGCGCCTCCGGGCTGAGTAATACGGGAGGTGAACCTCATGTGCCGGGAAGGCATAGACCTGGTCACCCTCAAGGTGGCCCTAAAGCACAGCGCCGAGCGTTTGCAGAAGGAAGTGGACCACCTGCGCCAGTGGGCGGCCCTGGCCTCCAACGCCAACCTTGCGGGGGTTTCGGCCCGCGCCGCCAACGCTTGCGAGAACATCGCTTCCGGCGGAGAGCTGCTGGGCGCGTGCGTGCGCGAGCTGGCGGAGCTGCAGGTAGGCGGCGCTCCGGGCGGGGGCGGGGTGACCATCACCCCCGTATGAGATCATCCTGGAATAATATTCCAACTTTACCCTCCCGCCAGGGGAGGAAATAGCGACACCTCGTCACCGGGTTCCAACCTGGTCCTCTTGCCCCTGAGGTAACCGATGTGCCGGCCGTTGACCAGCACGGTAACGTTGCGCAGGTAACGGGAAACGCCGTCCCCGTACCTCCTCTCGACTTCCTTGAGGACTCCCGCCACGCTGCGGGCCGAGCTCTGGTAGCCCGCCTCGCCCGTCGCCTTGCGCAGTGTGGCGAAAAACTTCACCGTAGGCATGCTCTCACGCGCGCTTCCTATGCGGTGGCGGGACCCTGCTCAGCCGTGCAGGGCGTCCGCCACGTCCTTGAGGCCCAACTCCTCCAGGCGCCTCCTGCTCGGCCTGCCATGCGCGTCGATATCACGCAGGCGGTAATACTCCTCCAGCATCTCCTCGAAGGCCACCGTCCTGCGCTTCAACTCCTCCGGGTCACCGCTTTCCAGCTTTTTCCTGCGCATGGAGAAAACGGGCAGCTTGTTCATGGTGGTGAGCAGCTTGTCCATGTTGGGATACACGAACTTGTTCATGAAGCCCACGGTGGCGTTCTTCAGCCCCTCCACGCGCAGCTTGCCCATGGGGCCGATGGACATGAACTGGGGGTAGACCGCCAGATGCAGGCTGGAGGTGACCCCCTCGGGGTGCGGTTCCAGGATGCGCCTGGGCAGCCGGTCATCCTCGCGGGAGGTCCCGCAGAGGTTCCCCAGGGCGCGCTTGAGGTACCAGATGCGGTCGCCCGCCCTTGCCAGCTCCTCCACCGTGTAATTGAAGCCGGTGACGGGATTGAGCATCATGACCATCTCGGGCAGGGAACCTCCCACCGAGCCCCACGCGTAAAGGCATATGACCGCGGAGTTGGCGATCACTCCCTTCTTCTGCGATGCCACGGTCTGGGCCGCCTTCCCCTTGGCGCGGTACGGCCAACTCCTCTTCACGCCCAGGTCGCTGTGTCCCGTTAGCCCCAGGTCCACGTAGAGGTTGGTATCCGCGCAGTGACAGGCGCCGCGGATGGAGGTGGCGTAGGTGAGTGCCATGCCCCAGAGGGCACGCGGGTCGTGCATGGGGCACTCCAGCCCCTTGACGTGGATGGCGAACTCCTCGCCCCCGAACTTCTCCGCCATGGCGCGTACGCCCTCGGCCAGCTCGTCCCCGATGCCGTCGCGGTGGGCGATCTTGCGGATGAGGTCGAGGAGCACGTCCGGCTCGTTCCACCCCAGCCGCACCCCCTCGGTGTCCTCCTCCTTGATGAGGCCCTTCTCGAAAGCCTCCGTGGCGTAGGCGATCACGCTACCGCATGATATGACGTCCATCCCGTAGCGGTTACAGAGCTCGTTGGCCTTGTGGTTGGCCTCCATGGAATCCATCCTCTGCAGGGTGCCCAACGCGGCCGCCGCCTCGTACTCCGAGCCCGGACCCTCCGCCAGCGCGTAAGGCCCGCCCTTCACCTCCACGATGCGCTTGCAGGAGATGGGGCAGGCGAAGCAGGAGTGGGTTCTCACCAGTATCTTCTCGGCTACCGCGGTGCCGCCCAGCTTTTCCGGCCCCTCCGCCCAGTAGGCCTCGCGCCAGTTCTTGACGGGCACGTCGCCTATGGCCATGCCGTACTCCATGTGCACGTTGGAGCCGAAGGCGTGGAAGGCCTCCGCCACCATGCTGAACTTGAGCATCTCCGCCATCCTGTCACGCGCGGCCTTGAACCCCTCCTCGTCGGCGACGGGGGCCTTCTTGCTCCCCCTGGCTACCACCGCCTTCAGCCTCTTGTAGCCCATCACCGCGCCCATACCGCAGCGTCCCGCGGTGGAACCCCTGTCATTGATTATATTGGCGAATTTTACCAGGTTCTCGCCGGCCGGCCCTATGCTGATGACCTGCGCCCGCTTGTCGCCCACCTCCTCCTTGAGCAGCTCCTCCGTCTCGTAGGTGTCCTTGCCCCAGAGATGGGAGGCGTCGCGTATCTCCGCCGCTTCGTCGCTAACGTAGAGGTAGACCGGCTTCTGCGAGGCGCCCGTCACTATTATTCCGTCGTATCCGGTCCGCTTGAGCTGGGGGGAGAAGTGCCCGCCCATGGAGGACTCCCCCCAGATGCCGGTGAGGGGGGAGCGTGCGCAGATCTCCAGGCGGGAAACACCCGGCAAGTTGGTCCCCGAGAGGGGCCCGTTCATGATCATGAGCGGGTTCTCCGGAGACAGGGGGTCCGCCTCCCACCCGCGGTGATCGAAAAACCACTTGGCGGCCAGGCCGCTGCCTCCCAGGAAATCACGGTAGTGCTGTTCGGGTATCTCCTCCACCTCGATGTTCCCCTTAGTCAGGTCGACCCTCAGCACCTTGCCCCAGTTACCGCCCTTCATGAGCCGTCCCTCCTTCCCTCTCCAGAAACTCGCAACCGCGCCGGGCACCCCAGACAGCTACCCTGCGACCACCGCTTCTCCCCTTAGGAAACGGGTAACTGGTATCTGGTCGCGTGCCCCGGCCCCTGAACCCCGGTCTCCCTGCAAGATCAAAGCTCATTATATCAAATGTGCTGCGAGCCATTCCGCGTGCGCCGTCGCCTCCTGCGCGCGGTGCAGGAAGGCGCCGCGCGGGGAGAGCCGTGGGGTACCTGCGGAATCGGGAAGGAACAGACAATTCGGGGTTGATTATTCCGTAAGAAAGTTGTATAAGTAAAGCTACCTGATAGTAGCATTGCTTAATAACACCGTTTGCGCGGCGGCGAGTGCCCGCGAGGCGGGCAAGGGCAACCGCAAGGATGGGTCAAGGTTACGGTCGGTAAAAGTGACCTCATCCGTGCTCTGGTACCCCTACCGGAGCACCTCCCTCCCTGCTGACCCCGGTTTGCCGGAAACCGGGGTCCTCTATTTGCAGCCGGGCGTGCGGGGCGACCACCTTCCGGCCTGCGGGTTTTTCCTTTTTCAGGAAAACGCGCGGACTGCTCGACGCCTTGCCGAAATCCTCCAGGGAGCCTGAACGGTTTTAAAACCGGCATTCTGGGTAGTATTTCAATATAAGGAGAGCCGGGGGGTAAAGATGCGAAGCTGCGCCCTGGTGGTAGACGACGACCGTCTTTTCCTGCGGCTGATGGAGCTCAACCTGGTAAAACTAGGCATTGAGGTCCTGTTGGCCGACAGCGGCAGGGAAGCCCTTAAGCTTGCTCTCTCCAGCAAGCCGGACGTCATCCTCCTGGACATCATGATGCCGGTCATGGACGGTTTCGAGGTACTGCGGCAACTGAAGGGCCACGCGGATACCTGTGACATCCCAGTCATCGTACTCACGGCCAAGTCCGCCCCCGAGGACCTGGAAAGATGCATGGAGATGGGCATCGCAGCCTACATCACCAAGCCCTTCCGGCTCGAGGAGTTGCGCGAGAAGGTGAGGAGGATAATCTTCCCGCAACCGGACAACGGGCAGTGAGGCGCGTTGACCCGCCTTTCAGGCGTCGGCAAGGGATCCCCCCGTGCAGCGAGGTTATCAGGGAGAGGTACCGCAACGTCTTTCCGCTTTCAGGCATCGGCAAGGGATGTCCCCACGTGCCGCACCGGATCCGGTCTCGAGGTTCTCGGTGCCCAGCCCCGCCCGTCCCCGCCCTACCCCGAGGGCGTCAGGAACCTCTGGAAAAGTATCATCTGCACGGGTTTGCCGGCCAACCCGCGTATCTTGAGACGGCCGCCCTTGAGGGCTTCCACCACCTTCTGGCCGTCAGGCGACCGCAGCCACCTGACCACCTGCAGCCCCTTGCCCGCCCCGGAGAGGCTCAACAGCAGGGAGAGCCCGCTGCCTATGAATACGTCGCTCCCCGCCGCGACCCCGTTGCTCACGGTGACGTCGCTGCCCAGGAAGCTCATGGTGGCAGCCAACTCGGGGTGGTCGATATCTTGGATGGCCACGGAGAGCTGCAGGTTGTCGGCCAGGGCCTTCTTCTGCGGGTCCTTCAGCAAGTCCTCCAGCAGTTTCCCCAGCATGGTGGCAAGGGGGCCCGGGTTCTCGTCCCTCATGGTGACCGTCCCCGTGCCCGGCCCCGGCTCCTCCAGGTAAGCCCTCGCCACGAGAGCACCCCCTCCCGCCAGGGCGCCCATGAAGAGCAGCTTGCGGCCCCAGCGCCTCCTCTCCCGTATCCTCTCCCGCCTCCTCTCCCGTATCCTCTCCCGCTTTACCGCCGGCTCTTTTCCCTGCCTTACTGCGGACTTTGCCGCCAATCCTCTCCCCCGCTCTTCTGCCTGCCTCTTCTCCTGCTTCCCCTCCTGTTTCCTCGCGCCCACGTACTTCTTATCCCCTTTGTACTTGGCGATGATCTTCTTCACCCGTCTCCTGTTCAACGCAACCTCCTTCCCGCCCGGCGGAGCCGCGACTCCGTCCTGACTTCCGGACCTCCCGGCCGCTTTTCACAGGCTCCGCGGAAATCCGCGCCACCTTTCCCCGGCACGCCCGGCCGCCTCCACGCCCGCCCCGCGCCCCGGTGAAGCGGCGCCCCGGCCCTCACCGGACCGATAAGCAAACCGGGAGGACTTTGAACGTTCTCCCGGCTCCTGGCTGGCGGAAGGGGTGGGATTCGAACCCACGGTGCGGTTTTATCCACACAATCGCTTAGCAGGCGATCACCTTAGGCCGGCTCGGTCACCCTTCCGCGTTCTGCCCTCGTAGTCGCCTACCTGCAAGCCTATTATAAGCCATGCCCAGGGGGTGAGGAACACGGGCCCCACCGCCTGAACCCGCAGCCCCGGGATGGAAAATCATGCCACGCAAGTGCCGCGCGCGCCTCCCCCGCATAGGGGCCGTCTTGCGCGCCGGAAGTACGGGCGCAAGCGTCAGGCAAGGGGCCTTACGCCCTTCGGCCTCGCGCATAAGGGGTCCTCAACCCTTCCCCTTTTCCTCCCTCTGGCGGGCGATGCGGTCGCAGAGGAGCTCCCCTCCCACGCAGACATTCTCCGGCTGGTTCTCCCTGAGGACCACCGTGTAGGCCTCCCGCGGCAGGCCGAATGCCCGCTCCAGTGCGTCGGTAATCTCCCTGGTGAGGGTCCGCTTGCGGTCCAGGTCCTTGAGGGGCGGTCCCTCCACCGTCACCGTCGGCATCTCGCACCTCCTTCGCTCTCCCGAACCCGGCCTCCAGCTTCCCGCGCCACGGTCAGCAGGTGATGTGGATAAGGGCGGCTACCTTGCGCTGGCCCTTCTCCTGCTCCCGGTTGAACCTCTCCACCGCCTCGGGCGAGGACGCGGCCACCAGCTCCACGCCCGCCTCGCCGGCCCACTTCTCGGCAGCAGGATCGAGCTTGGCGGCGCAGGAGGTTCCCAGCCCCACTATGAGCAGGTCGGGCTTCTCCCCCCTGTGCGACAGGTCCTCGATCTCCTCCCTGGTGATGTTGTGGGAACCGAACTTGAGGAAACCTTCCCGGCGCTTGTCGATGCCGCCCGATGCGTCTATAGCCACGTCTTTGCCGTATCTCTTTCCGTCGATCTCGATGGCGCCGAACTTGAAGGAATCGATCCTCATCCCCCTCACCTCCGCGACTTCCACAACGCTCATCCCGCTCACCATATTGTGCTGGTTCACTACATGGTGAACACATCGCCCCTATCCCCTGCCTCCTCTATCCACGGGTCCGGGAACTCCACGGCCTTTATATGGCCCGGGCTCTTTCTGCCCATCTTCTACGGTTGAACCCTGATTCTGACCTCTTTCGCGCGTAAAACTCCAGGTAAGTTGCCTGTAGACACGGCAAACCCGAAGCTATCCTGAGGCAGCCCAGCTTCTAACATGGGCTGAGCCCATAAACTTCTGTAAATAGGATACGGCATTTGTTCTTTGACAACAAAAGCCATCGCTCTCCAAGATAA
>OGCI01001566.1_pt1 | contig 18497 bp, 15 predicted proteins | sample 1570021 | NCBI WGS metagenome assembly OGCI01 (sample SAMN06264664, study PRJEB24512) | hot springs metagenome | isolation source: Hot spring water | place: South Africa: Tshipise | collected 2015-06-21 | reverse complement strand
ATCTCGTCTTGTTTTGTTTTTGTTCCTTTTTCGGAATACAAAACCGTAAAAACAATGGTTTGGTCTTCTTTGACTTTGTCTAATTCAAAAACCAGCGAGCGTTTTTCGTTGGCTTTTTTATGCTCCAACTTTGAAACGTCGAAATAAAACTTAAAACCATCAGAATTTACTTCTAAACTCCTGAAAATCCGGTCGGTTTTGACATAGTAAAGCATCTGCGTTTTCCAAAAGAGGATAACATCCTTTTCATCGGTGTAAACTCTTTCGTAGATATTGTTGTGAAAAGGCGTTGAATTGAAATAGATTGAGCCGCTTTCGGTAAAGTAGCGACTGAAAAACGAATAGAGTTTGTCAAAAAGTTCGTCTCTAAACTTCGGGTGGTTTATTAGCGCTGTTTCAATATCTTTTTTGAGTAGGTCTTCAATTTTGCGGTAGTAATTTGATTTGATCTTCATCAAATTGACAAAACCGCCCTGGCCTTCAATCTTGGCGCCGATAAATACATCCTGTAATGCTTTGTAAAATTTTTGTTCTTTGGTCATAGTGATTATTTTACCCTGTGAAATAAGATTTGAGCCGCTTTTTTATAAAAAGTTTTCCGTAATGTGTTTTGAAATATTTTTCTCTTTTAGTTGCATCTTCTTATTTCAAACAGGCTTCGTAATAAATGAGTTCTAAAGGTCTTCTATTTCTTGTCGATTTAATAAGTCCTTTTCTATGTTGCTCAAATCTTACTTTCAAATTTTTAGTAAAACCTGAATAAAATTGCCCATCCTTTTTACTTTGTAAAATATACGTATAAAACATGGAAAAACTGAAATTATTTCACAGGGTGAATTAAATCATCTAAACTAACGCCTAACGCTTTGGCGATCTTTTGGGCGGTGTCTATTGTCGGGCTTTGTATTGCGCCGGATTCAATTTTGATAATCGTATTATGGGAAATATCGGCGAGTTTTGACAATTTGTCCTGCGACAAACCCCGTTGTTTTCGCAACTTCTTTATGTTCTTGGCAATTGTGGATTTTTTGTTTGGCATTATGGTATGATAGTATTAGTATTAAAATACAACAACTACCTTATAATCAAATGACTAACACTAACATTATAATACACAATTTGATCTCTTTTGTCCACAACCGCTGAAAGATTGGATTTTATCCGCTCACCACGCTGAAAAACTGGCTTCGTCAAACGATTTTGATGAAATCAAATCGTTTACGGAAAAAATTGGAACGAACCGCCGCCTGCTGGACAGAAAACTGTTTTTTGATTTTCAAAAACCCTTTGATTTTGTGCCGAAATATACGGAAAAATGCGAGTCCGCCAGAGGACGGATAAACTCCACACCCGCCGCAGGCGGGGCAAGCGAGCAAACAAACTGCCCGCAAAATCCGCAATGTTTAAGTTGGTCGGGGTGAGTGGATTTGAACCACCGACCTCATGGTCCCAAACCATGCGCGCTAGCCGCTGCGCCACACCCCGACCAAAAACCCAAGACATAATAACAAGAAGTCCGCTAGCAATCAATGGAAGACCAAAGAAGGGCTGTTTGAAAAACTAGGAAGGGCACTCGCAGAGTCTTTGAAGCTTTTCCCAATCTCTGTCAACCGCTTGCTGAAATTCGTCCACCAAAACTTCGTTTCCCGGACGTAATAAGTGAGCAAATCTGCCCTGTGCTTTAAGCCACTCAACAACGGGTTTTTTTTCGGCTGGTTTATTATTTAACCGCCAAATTCCATGGTCAACCTCGTATAAAGGCCACACACATGTTTCAGCAGCCAACTTTGACAACGCGATAGTATCCTTTGGGTCGTACCGCCAACCTCGAGGGCAGGGAGCGATTGCATTAAGAAAAGAAGGTCCATCACAAGCCACTGCCTTTTTAACCTTGGTCATTAAATCGCGCCAGGCATGAGGTGCTACCTGAGCTACATAAGGAATGTTATGTGCCGCTACTATGGTGGTCAAATCCTTTCGATTCTCCTGTTTCCCTAAAAAAACTTTACCTACGGGCGTAGTAGTTGTCCAAGTGCCTTTAGGTGTGGCACCGCTCCTTTGGATTCCGGTGTTCATGTAGGCTTCATTATTAAGGCAAACATAGAGAATTCTGTGTCCCCGCTCTAGGACACCACTTAACCATTGGAACCCAATATCATAGGTAGCCCCATCACCAGCGAAAACAACAAATTTAATCCCTTTATCTTTCACTTTACCTTGCTTAACCAAACTTCGATATGCGGTTTCCACTCCAGCAATAGTTGAGGCAACATTTTCAAAAGCATTGTGTATCCATGGAACACGCCAGGCAGTAAACGGGAATACCCCTGTACTCACTTCCAAACAACCCGTAGGCGAAGCTACAATCACCGGGTCGCTGATGGCATGCAATACCTGACGGACAATAATTGACTCAGCGCAACCAGTACACAGCCGATGTCCAGGAGCTAACTTGTCTTCCTGATTACTGATCTCCTTAAGATTTATTTTTGCTTTTTCTGTTGCTGTCGCCATGTCACTAACCTATCGTTAATCTCTTAACCCCAAATAACGGAAAATAGGCCCTGCCTTACCAGTCCTAGCAATATCAGCTAAATCCTGAAAAACAGTGCAAATTTGTTCTGGAGTCGTATCCCGTCCACCCAAACCGTAGATATAATTAACCAGTTGTGTATGTATCCCTCTTAGATATAGAGCAGTGGCTACATCAAGGAAAACTGGAGCAACCTCGGCACCAAAGAAGGCAACTCTCTCTAAAACAGCCACAGCTTTTTTGCCTCTCAGCATTTCAGCCACCTCTTCAGCAGGAAAGGGACGAAAACAGCGTAATCGCAGCATGCCAGCCTTAATGCCGTGTTGGCGCATTTTCTCTACTGCTACTCGTGTTGCCCCGGCAGTTGCCCCCAGAATAACTATGGCTATTTCGGCATCGTCTAACCGGTAAGCATCAACTAAGCCATAATAACGACCTGTTAGATTTCCATATTCTCGACCGATATCCGCAACCACCTTGGCTGCCTTTCCCATTGCTTCCCACAAAGGACGCTTGTGTTCGAAGTAGTAATCAGAAAAGGCACAAGCCCCATAAGTTACTGGATGCTCAATATTAATTAAGGGATAAACAGGAATGTAGACACCTATAAACTTCCTAACTTCCTCGTCGGGCAAAACCTCCACCGGTTCCAGTGTATGACTGAGGACAAAGCCATCAAGGCAGGTCATTACCGGAAGTAAAACATCAGGGTGTTCGGCGATACGCACGGCTTGAATAGTATTATCGTAGGCTTCCTGCTGCGTCTCAGCATATAATTGAATCCAGCCAGCGTCTCGAGACCCCATTGAATCATCGTGGCTACACAAAATATTTAACGGGGAACTGAAAGCTCTGTTAACAACTGCCATAACGATAGGCAGTCGCCAGCCCGAAGCAATCCAAAGCATTTCCCACATAAGGGCTAATCCAGGACCACAAGTAGCAGTCATGGTTCTAGCACCAGCGGCGGCGGCACCGATACAAGCACTGAGCGCCGCATGTTCACTTTCAACCGCAATAAACTCAGTATCCACCAAGCCATCAGCTACAAATTCGCTGAACGTCATAACGATTTCAGTCTGTGGAGTAATTGGATAGGCGGCAACAACATCGGGGTTTATTTGACGCATAGCCTCAGCTACAGCGTTATCCCCTTCTAGTGCCTTTACTTTGCCTTTAACTCGAAATGACCCCATTTATGTTTCTTTTACTGCCAGAACTTCGATTCTTCTTCCATGGTAATGGCTTGGCGAGGGCATTCGGATGCACAAATACCACAACCTTTACAGTGTTTTAGGTCAACACCGACAAGCTTAGAATCTTTTACTATAACACTGCTATCGGGGCAAAAAAGCCAACAGAACATGCAATGAGTACACTTCTTGAAGTTGATAACCGGACGAAAAACTCTCCAGCTACCGGTTTCATACTCTATACTGTTGCCAGCCTCGATGACTAAAGTTCTTATTGGCAGTTTCTTCCAGTCTTGCTCAGATATTTTTATTCTGTTCGCCATTTATTGTACCCTTGCTCAAGAGCCTGAATATTAGCCTCGACCACACTTTCCTTCATAGTGGCTCCGAGTTTTTCTCTCACGACAGAAACTAACTCCTTTTTATTCATTATGTTTCTCGCTCTGAGTAATGCTCCGAGCATAGGAACATTTGGGATGTTTTTACCCAAAGTGTGAAGTGCAATATCCGTAGCGTCAATTGTAGCTATCTTCCCTCGGTTATGACCAAGCTTAGAACGCACTTCAGCTGGAGAAAGTGGGGTGTTGATCACCAGGATACCGTTTTCTTTTAAACCTTCCGCGATATTGACAGACTGTAGAAGAGTAGGATCCATCACTACGACAACATCAGGGTTTGTGACCAAACAATGGGGAATAATAGGCATGGAACTAATGCGAGCATAGGCACGAATAGGAGCGCCCATTCTTTCTGCCCCGTAATCAGGTAAGGCCTGGAAATATTTACCTTCTTTTCCTGCCGCTTCAGCGAGTAGTTTAGCTGCCGTAACTACTCCCTGACCGCCTCGACCGTGAAAACGGATTTCAATAGTTTCAGCTGTTGTCGTTGCCATGACCTTATTATCAAAACTGCCCCTGAAGGGACTCGAACCCTTGCACCTGGCTCCGGAGGCCAGTGCTCTATCCTCTGAGCTACAGGGGCTGACAATGCAAAAACAAAGTATGTAAGATGATAACACAAGGCAAATTCCCTTTGCAATGTCCTCTATCAAATGCTTTGACAGCTATTACTTCGCCATAGTATCATCACGCAAGCCACAATAATCGAAGAGGAAAACAGAATGCTTAACGCCTTGTGGATAGTGTTGTTGGGAATGGCAACCGTCTTCGCTGTTCTAGGAATTTTGCTCCTGGTCATGACCATTCTGAACACACTCATTAAACCCAAAGACAAGGAAGAAAAAGAGGATAAATAATGAACCCAATTACAGGTGAATTCTTTGGGTTTCTTGCTTTGAATTGGCAGTCCCTGGCAATGCTAATTATCGGCGGTATTTTAATATGGCTGGGCATTGCCAAGAAAGTAGAGCCGGTTTTACTCGTACCTATTGGTTTTGGATGTTTACTAGCTAACATGCCGTTAGGTGGAGCGGCAGAAACAGGCGGATTTTTGGCTATCCTAAGGGAAGCAGGCATCCGTACCGAGATATTTCCTCTGCTTATTTTTATTGCTGTAGGAGCCATGATTGACTTCGAGCCATTCCTGCAAAGGCCCTATACTATTTTTCTTGGCGCTGCTGCTCAATTTGGCATTTTCGGCACTTTCTTTCTGGCTTATTTACTAGGTGACGGCTGGCTACATATCTTGGATTTCAGTTTGAAAGATGCAGCATCTATTGGCATCATTGGCTCTGCGGATGGTCCAACATCAATCTATGTGGCGACTACACTCCAATCTAAGTACGCGGCTGCTATTGTGGTAGCCGCCTATTCATATATGGCTCTGGTACCAATAATCCAGCCACCCATAATAAAGGCAATGTGCAGCAAGGAAGAAAGGGCTCTGAAAATGCCCTCAGTTGCAGGAACAATTTCAAGGAGAACGAAGATATTGTTCCCTATAGTCACTGCACTTGTTGTAGGCTTGATTTGCCCCAAAGCCACTCCGCTTATTGGCTGTCTCATGTTCGGCAATCTGCTGCGAGAGTGCGGAGTAGTGGAACGGCTTTCTTTAGCAGCTCAAAACGAATTGGCTAATATTGTGACCATCCTACTGGGTCTTACTGTAGGAGGAATGATGTCCGGGGCTGAGTTTCTCAGACCTGAAACTATCTTAGTATTCATCTTAGGCATAATAGCCTTTAGTTTGGATACTGTGGCTGGAGTGCTCTTGGGCAAGGTAATGTATGTCCTATCCGGCAAGAGGATTAACCCCATGATTGGTGCCTGTGGCATTTCCGCTTTCCCGATGTCGTCCCGCGTCGTACAGAAACTAGGACTAGAAGCTAATCCGCAGAATCATTTATTAATGCATGCTGTGGGAGCTAATACTGCTGGACAGATTGCTTCGGTAGTAGCTGGTGGCGTAATGCTTATGTTGGTGCCTATGTTCACCTGAAGTAGCATATCAAAGTTTACCGGTTTTTACTCCTGTTTTCTTCGTTTAGAAGACAGTTTAGCCGCTCCTGAGCTGCTATTCCATAGTGCTCCAGCCAGGCAGTCAATATTTCTTGTACAGGAACATCAATACGGTGCCCATGGTCCTTAAGGTATTCGATGTGCAGTCTGCCATCACGGTTGTGTGTATAGAACAAGGCATGGTGCTGACCATCAAATTCCACTGGAACTATCTGCTTTTCCCGGCATAGATTGAGGTCGAAAGCTGGTGTGGCTTTTATCCAGTTTCCATCTATATATAGTTCTGTGTAGCCATGATAACTGAACAGATTAGTCCCCATAACTTCAACTATTCTGGGTGAAGCAAGGTGGTTGCGAATGTCAGCAAAGTGTAACCGTGCCGGGATACCTACGGCTCGGGCTAGGGCAGCCAAGACAGCGGCTTTCTCCACGCAAAATCCCTTTCCTCTTTTCAGCGTTTCGCTCGCCCGGTAATTTTCAAAAATCTCAAGTGGCACCAGGGGGGTATATGCAATCCCGTCTCTCACCCAATAAAACAGACTCTTTGCCTGGGCAGCTGTACCAGCAACACCTTTTGTTAGATTCCGTGCTTTGTCTTTTATCAACTGGTTATCACAGTCAATCGTGGCAGTAGGCTTGAGATAATCTTCGATATTAACTGTTACTTCCTTCATTTTGCCTCCGAGGTTAGATTTTATCACCACTAACCAGCCCAGCAAGAAAGCTAAAGTAAAGTCATTCTCACAGTAGATGATATAATACCAAAGGGAGAGGTGACCGAGTGGTTTATGGTGCCGCTCTCGAAAAGCGGTCTCCGATTGTATCGGAGCGTGGGTTCGAATCCCACCCTCTCCGCGGAGAGGTGCTGGAGTGGTCTAACAGGCACGCCTGGAGAGCGTGTGTCGGGGTTCCCCGACCGTGGGTTCGAATCCCACCCTCTCCGCCAATAACAATCACTGGACTACGCTTCAAAGAAACCACATCCTTTAACCGCAACGATTAACTACTTAAATAGTCTGATTGCTATCGCACTTCACAATTTTTGGAGTAACCTGTCTTCAACGATGTTCCACCTGAAAAGTTCACACCAGACTGCTGCTGCAAACACCACAAGTTGCAAAAGGTTATGATTTCTTATAGGCTTATTTAGAGAGGGGTACTTTTATTCAGGCAGAAGCTTTATAGCTCCTCGTGATAACTCTTGTGAAACTATACAGTTGCTTCGGGTGGAGTAGGTGACAATGAAACAAAGCAAGGGGATTGATAAAGCCGGCAGTCTGGCTAATTCTGATTTGAATCTATCTGCTCGAGGAGAGGTGGTTGAGAAACATTATCGTGACCTCTTGGCTTTAAGTCGAGTCTCAGCAGCAATCAGTGGTCTACTCGATTTAGATTCCATCCTTAAAATTGGTTTGGATAATGTACTTAGCATCATAAATGGGACGGTTGGAGGAATAATGCTTCTTGATGAAGCAACTCAGACGCTATCCTACCGCGTTCATCATGGCTTATCCGATAAATATGTTCAAGAGATGCGCCTTAAACTCGGTGAAGGTATCGCAGGGAAGGTAGCTCAAAGTGGTAGGGCAGTACTCTTAGAGGATATTTCTTCAGAACCCGATGCTGCTAGATTTGACCTGATAAGCTCGGAGGGTTTAAAAGCTTTTATCAGTGTCCCCCTCCGGGCAAAAGATAATGTCCTAGGGGTGATGAACGTTGCTAGCTATGTGCCACGTCGCTTTACTAAAGAAGATGTGCATCTTTTGCATTCAATCGCCGATCAACTTGGCATCGCCATCGAACAGGCGATGCTGTATGAGCGGTTGAGAAAAGCTCGGGAAAGACTGCGCAAACTGGCGCGACAAAACCTTGTCGCAGAAGAGAAGGAACGCAGAAGAATCGCTCGTGAACTACACGATGAAACCAGCCAATCACTGTCTGGAATAGCACTCCAGCTGGAAGCGTTGATAGAAATGTGCACAAAGTCTGGCAATCAAGACGCCCAGCTTATCGCAGGGCTCAAGAAGGTCCAAGCGCTGACAGTTCAAGTACATAAAGAGGTGAGCAGGATAATTTCAAATCTCCACCCTACTGTGCTGGATACACTGGGATTAGTTGCAGCTGTTCGCCAGCATGCCAAAAACAGTCTTCAGCCTTTAGGTATTAATGTCACAATAGAAGTTAAAGGAACTGAGCAGCGCTTACCTCCTGATGTAGAAACTGCCCTTTTCCGTGTTGTTCAAGGAGCTATTGGCAATGTGACCCAGCATGCTAAAGCCAAAAATGTTTCCATTGTTCTGGCGTATCAACCTGACGAGTTCTCGCTCAGTATTACCGATGACGGGCAAGGATTTGATGTCGCCAAACTCACTGATGTAGAAGAAAATGGGCGAGGCCGTGGATTGTTCAGTTTGAGAGAAAGGATTGGCTTTCTTGGCGGTACCAGCGGTGTTGTGTCTAAGATTGGAGCAGGAACCACAGTTTGGGCGAAGATCCCAATAAGTCAAGACACTAGATATGGCGAAAATAAGAGTGCTGGTAATTGATGACCATGTCATCGTACGTGATGGTATCTGTGCCTTGCTCGCTCTTACTGGCGACATAGAAGCAGTAGGCGAAGCTACTAATGGCAAAGATGCCTTGGAGATGGTCAGGAGGCTGATGCCTGATGTGATACTCATGGATATCTCAATGCCTATTATGGACGGGTTGGAAGCAACTCGTCGAATACATAAGGAGTTCCCACAGATAAAGATAATAGTACTGACTCAATATGAAGATAGAGAATATGTTCTACCTGCTATTGAAAGTGGAGCTAGTGGTTTTATCAGTAAAACAGCGGCATCCGTAGAGCTTACCTCAGCCATTCGGGCGGTATATCGTGGAGATTCCTTCTTATCTCCCTCTGTAGCAAGACTCTTAGTGGAAGACTATCGCCAGATAGCGAGAGCAGGAAAAAGCACAGACACATCTGAGCAACTAACTGACAGAGAAAGAGAGATACTAAAATTGCTAGCGGAAGGATATTCTACTCGTGAGATAGCGCAAATGCTGGTCATTAGTCCCAAAACAGTAGAAAGACATAAGACCAGCCTGATGGCAAAGCTGGACATTCACAACCGACTCGACTTGTTTAAATATGCTCTGCGCAAACGCATTGTCAATATCTGAGGTCGGTACCCTATAATCTCGGTAGCGCTCCTTTCGTCGCCCGTTTTCGGCGTCGCGAACTGCCACACACATAAATGAGCTTGTTACACCCCTACAATTGCGGTGATTTGCCGTCTCTTTTTGGGGTGAATACCTCTATTTGTTCGCGAAGTGTGTGCTTATACTGATACTAAGCCAACGAACATTTCTCAGGCACCAAGTTGGCAAGGGGGCAGAAAGATGCAAGTTGTCAACAAAATTCTGCTAATAGACGATGAGCCGGAGTTTATTGGCGCGCTGCGAGCTAAATTGCAGGCAAAGGGTTGGCAGGTAGTTACCGCAGGTAGCAGATCAGAAGCCGAAGAAATGGCACGGCGTGAAAAACCGGACTTGATTATTCTGGGCACCATAATGCCACGTGGCGACGCCTTTCTCCTCCACCAGTGGCTGAAGCAAAGTTCTACTTTTAAGGACGTGCCTCTCATAGTGGTTGATGCCCCAGTGGAGAAGCGCCTCACCAAGGGCTGGCGTATGGATGAAGGACTCAAGCTGGAAGCCGAACAGTATTTGATCAAGCCAGTTGAATTAGCTTTCTTGGTCGCCTGGGCTGAAAAGTTCCTAGACAAGACCCTCAAAAAAATCAAAGTGTTGGTAGTGGATGACCATGCCGTGGTCAGAGAGGGAATTCGCGCTCTGCTTAGTCTGCAAAAAGACCTAGAGGTAGTGGGTGAGGCTGTTGATGGATTGGATGCCATTAACAAAGTTCAAAATCTTATGCCCGATGTCGTGGTGATGGACATAGTCATGCCCATGATGAGCGGGCTTGAAGCAACGAAACGAATAACTAAAGAATGCCCAAAGACGAAGGTTTTGATTCTAACCCAATATGATGAGGAAGAAAATATGTTCGTTGCCAAGCAGGTAGGAGCTTACGGATTTATTGCCAAGAGCGCTGCTAGTACCGAACTTTTGACTGGTATAAAGACAGTTGGCGAAGGAAGATACTTTCCTCGGTCTTTTGCCTATGTATCTGCCAATTGGCCAGAGGGTATAGACAAGAATAAGTAGTCCTTTCTTGAAAACCATACATTTACCTGCCGGGTGATGAAGTAGGATGGATCGGCAGCCAGTAACCATTACACTGAACGGGCGAGAGGTAAGTGGTCATGCCGGGATGACTATTCTGGAACTGGCAAGAGAATCAGGCGTAGACATTCCCACCCTCTGCCACGATGCTAATTTAACTCCTATTGGAGCCTGCCGCGTGTGTCTAGTAGAAGACGAACGAAATGGCGCCCTATTGGCATCCTGTGTTGCCCCTATAGCGCCCGGCATGATAATCAACACCTTCTCCAGTCGTGTCATCGAGCGTCGCAAGACAATAGTGAAACTCATGCTCTCCAGCCATCCTGATTCTTGCCTAGTATGCGACAAAGGAAACCGCTGTGAACTACGCAAGATTGCCTCAGACCTAGGCATTGGATTGCTGGAGTTAGAAAAGCTTCCTCAGATAGCTACTATCGAGGAGGTCAATCCTTTTTTAGAACGAGATTTGAGCAAGTGCATACTCTGCGCCAAGTGTATCCGAGCCTGCCAAGACTTAGTAGTCGAAGGTGCTATTGACTACTTCCAGCGAGGTTTTGCCACCAGACCAGCGACGCTGAACGATTTGCCTCTGGAAAGCTCTGAGTGCACTTTTTGCGGAACCTGTGTAGCCCTGTGTCCCACGGGTGCGCTAACTGAGAAGGAAAAGCCTTACAGAGGAACAACCAAAACCACTGTCCAGACCACCTGTCCTTTCTGCGGTTGCGGTTGTAGCGTCTGTCTGGAAGTAAAGTACGGACGAGTAGTGCGAGTCACGCCAGGTAGCGAAACAGCTGTGAATAAAGGCACGCTTTGTGCAAGAGGAAGTTATGGCTACGACTTTATCCATAGCCCCGACCGTCTGCTCAAGCCTTTGGTCAACGTAAATGGCAAATTTGAGGCGGTGTCCTGGGAAGAAGCTTTAGAACTAGTTAGCACTCAGTTTTGCCAGATAAAGGACGAATATGGCGGAGCTAGTCTCGGCGTCTTGGGCTCTTCTAAGTGCACCAATGAAGAGAATTATCTCCTGCAGAGATTCGCCAGAACTGTCTTAGGAACGAACAATATTGATAATTGCAGCCGTCTGTATAGCGCTGCCACCTGCATTGGCTTGGGAGCCTCTATTGGCATCCCTGGTACCACCAACTGCCTCAATGATTTAGAGCGTGCGGAAGTCATATTAGTCATCGGAGCCGATCCCAGTTCCTCAGCTCCAGCGGTCAGCTATGCCATAAAACGCGCTGTCAAACAGCGCGGCGTCAAACTGTTACTGATAGACATTCGACGCACTAAGCTTTCTTTGTTTGCTCACCTCTGGCTTCGCCCAAAGATTGGTACTGATGCCGCACTCATAAATGGGCTAGCTAGAGTGATTATTGATGAAAACTTGCTCGACGAAGAATTTGTCAGCAGAAAAACGGACAACTTTGAAGCCTTCGAGGAAAGCTTGAAGAGATATACCCCGCAGTACGTCGAGACAATCACCGGCGTTCCCAGTGAATACATTTGCGAAGCCGCTCGATTATATGCCAAGGCTAGCCAGGCAGCGATTGTCTACGGCACAGGAATCACACAGCATCTGAGTGGCGCTAGCAGTGTGAAAGCTTTGGCAAACTTGGCATTGCTGACGGGAAATGTTGGTAGGAAGGGAGGTGGCATCTATGCTCTGCAAAAAGAAAACAATGCACGGGGTGCTTGCGACATGGGAACCTTGCCGAATTTTCTCCCTGGCTATCACAGCATCACGGATGCCGAGTCCAGGAAGAAATTTGAAGAGCGCTGGCAGACAAGTCTACCGGCTGAAGCCGGGCTAACGGCTTTGGAGATGATGGAACAGGTGAAAAGGGGAAAGATAAAAGGCATGTACATAGTGGGTGAAAACCCTGTCTTGAGTTTGCCCCATTCTAAGCTCATTCGGGAAATCCTGAGTTCACTGAAGTTTCTCGTAGTACAGGACCTGTTCCTTACGGAAACAGCCAGGTTTGCAAGCGTAGTATTGCCGGCGGCAAGCTTTGCTGAAAAAGATGGTACGTTCACAAATTTCGAAGGGAGAATACGAAATGTACAGAAAGCAATCAGTGCCCCAGGTGAAAGCCTGCCAGACTGGGAAATAATCCTGCGTCTGGCTGACAAGATGGGTATCCACCTCCCGTATTCATCCCCCCAGCAAGTTATGGACGAAATAGCCGAAGTTTGTGAACTGGGCTCCTATAGTTTGTACGAAGCCGTTAATTTCGCCGATTCAGGAGAGAGGAACCTCGACAAAGCTGAGTCTGGTAGCAGTTGGGCGGTCAGCCGCATACACGGCAGTCAATTTCCCAAAGGTTTTGCTCGCTTTTGCCCGGTCGAGTATAGCCTGCAACTGAAGTCCAAGAAAGGCTACCCCTTTATATTGGTGAGTGGCAGTATGGTCGGTCACTTCGGTACGGGCTCGAGAACTTCCCGGTCTGCTCGACTCAGAAAATTTTGGCTAGAAGCTTTGGTAGAAATTTGCCAGTCTGATGCGAAAAAACTAGGTATCGCCGACGGCGAGAAGGTGAGAATAATCTCGCCTACCGGTGAAGTAATAGCGAAGACCAGGACTAGCGATAGCCTGCCTGAAGGGATGCTGTTTATGCCAGCATCATTTCCTGATGCAGCAGTGAACGAGCTATTCGACATAGCGCTAGATTCGGAAACAAAAACCCCTTCATTAAAGGCGTGCAGCGTCAGGATAGAGAAAATCTCTCCACAGTGAGAGAACCAACTAGCTTATGCGGAAAAAGCCGAGGAGGACGTGAAGATGGAGAAAGAAATGCCGACTGGGCAAGTGGATTCAACACGGATAAATGAGCTTATAACTGAATACAGTAAACAGAAGTGGCCACTAATACCACTGTTACAGAAGATCCAGAGTGAGCTCGGCTACATCCCTCCCGAGTCTATACCTATCATAGCTAAGAATTTGCGACTCTTTCCCAGTCAGGTTCAAGGCGTGATCAGTTTCTACACGCAACTTTATACTGAACCGCGAGGCAGAAAGGTGGTTAGAGTCTGTCGAGGCACAGCATGCCATGTACGAGGTGGCAAAACCATACTGAAATTGGTTAAACAGCGCCTAGGTATAGACGAAGGCAAGACCACCCCTGATTTGGAATATACGTTGGAAACAGTTGCCTGCATCGGTGTTTGTGCCCTTGCTCCCAACATAGTGATCGCCGACCGTGTATATGGTCACATGAACCCCAAGAAGGTGGAGCAGTTACTCAGGAGATGAGAGGATAAAGAATAGCATGCAAAGCCATCACATTATTTTCGTTTGTCAAGGCACTGGATGTCTTTCCAGTGGCTCTGATGCCGTTTACGAGGCACTTAGGGGGCAAATAGCACAACAAGAGATAAGCGATGTCGAAGTAGACTTTACGGGTTGCCATGGTTTTTGCGAACAGGGTCCGAACGTGGTCGTTGAACCAGAAGGCATCTTTTACACCCACGTCCAACCCGAAGACGCTGCCGAGATTGTCTCGTCCCATTTGCGAGATGGCAAACCACTGGAACGTCTTTTCTACCGTGATCCTGTAACTGGTAAGTCCATACCCTATTATTCGGAGATAAATTTCTACAAGAAGCAGCAGCGTGTGATCTTGCGCAACTGTGGACAAGTCAACCCCGAAAAAATTGAACACTATATCGCACGCGGTGGTTACCGGGCACTGAAAAAAGCGTTCTCCATGACGCCCGAACAGGTCATCGAAGAGGTCAAGAAATCTGGACTTCGAGGACGAGGGGGAGCCGGCTTTTCCACCGGGCTAAAGTGGGAGTTTTGCCGGAAATCGCCTGGAGATAAGAAATACGTCATCTGCAATGCCGACGAAGGCGACCCCGGCGCCTTTATGGACCGCTCTATCCTGGAAGCAGATCCTCACTCAGTCATTGAAGGGCTGACTATAGCTGGATACGCCATAGGCGCACAGGAGGGCTATATCTATGTGCGTGCTGAATATCCTTTAGCCGTAAAGCGTGTACGTGTCGCTTTGGAGCAAGCTCACCAGAGAGGCTTTTTGGGAAAGGATATCCTAGGCTCGGGCTTTAATTTCGTAGTCCATATCAAAGAAGGTGCCGGAGCTTTTGTTTGTGGTGAGGAGACAGCACTTATGGCTTCGATTGAGGGACGACGTGGTATGCCACGTCCTCGCCCTCCTTTCCCAGCCCAATCCGGTCTAGAAGGGAAACCGACCACGATTAACAATGTCAAGACTTTAGCATCTATCCCTGTCATCATTGACCGTGGAGCTGAATGGTTTGCTGGGATCGGCACAGAAAGAAGCAAGGGCACAGCAGTATTCGCTATTACCGGCAAAATTGCCAATAGTGGTTTGGTGGAGGTGCCGATGGGCACTCCTTTGTCCACCATCATCTTCGATATCGGTGGCGGTATTCCGCGTGGCAAGAAGTTTAAAGCCGTTCAGACTGGTGGACCTTCAGGTGGGTGCATTCCTGCCCGGTTTCTCGATTCTCCGGTAGAATACGAAACACTGGCTAAACTGGGGTCCATCATGGGTTCGGGTGGCATGGTGGTGATGGACGAAACCACTTGCATGGTGGAAGTAGCTAGATATTTCTTGAGCTTCACCCAAGCAGAATCTTGCGGAAAATGTGTCCCTTGTCGCCTGGGAACCAAACAAATGCTAGAAATCCTGACCAGGATCACCCAAGGCAAGAGCGATGAACAAGATATAGATACTCTCCTCACCATAGCCAGAACGGTCAAAGAATGCTCGCTCTGTGGTCTGGGACAAACCTGTCCTAACCCAGTCCTTACTACCTTGGAGTACTTCAGAGAAGAATATGAAGCTCACATAAAAGAAAAGAGATGCCCGGCTGCTGTATGTGATGCTCTTATGGTATCACCGTGTCAACATACCTGTCCGGTGGGGATTAATATTCCCAAATATGTAGCGCAGATCGCTAAAGGTGACTATCTAGGAGCTATAGAGACAATAAGAGAACGTAATCCTTTTCCAGCTATCTGCGGGCGTATCTGCCACCATCCTTGCGAAGGAAGATGCCGGCGCGGTGAACTTGATGAGCCTGTAGCTATCAGGGCGCTCAAACGATTTGCTGCTGATTGGTATTTTGAGCATGCTGATGAACTACCTGCTCCAGAACCCTTCCCGAAAACCCGCAAACAGAAAGTAGCAATAGTAGGCGCTGGACCTACCGGGTTATCGTGTGCCTACTTTCTGGCTCAAATGGGTTATCCGGTTACGGTCTTCGAAGCTCTCCCTGTAGGTGGCGGTATGCTTTCAGTAGCTATACCTGACTTTCGCCTGCCCCGACATGTTATCGAGAAAGAAATAGACTACATTATCAAGTGCGGAGTGGAGATAAGATACAACCGACCCGTCAACGTAAATTTCACCATAGAAGACATAAGAAATAGCGGTTTCGACGCTGTTTTCATCGCCGCAGGAGCGCAGAAGAGCCAGAGCATCGGCATACCAGGAGAACTGGAAGACATTGAGGGTTTCTACTATGGTCTGAGATTTCTCAGAGATGTAAAAGTTGGCAAGCCCATCAAGATCGGACGCCGTGTAGCTGTCATAGGTGGTGGCAACGTGGCTCTGGACGCCTCGCGTACAACCCTCCGGTTGGGTGCTGAAGAAGTGAGCATTTTCTATCGTCGCTCGCGGGAAGAAATGCCCGTCACTGAAGTAGAGTATAACGAAGCTGTGGCGGAGGGTATTAAAGTCAATTTCCTGGTCAGCCCCACGCGCGTGGTAAACAATGATTGGAAGGTAACTGGTTTGCAGTGCGTCCGTATGAGGCTTGGAGAGCCTGATGCAACTGGACGCCGCCGTCCTGTCCCTATACCTGGTTCAGAGTTTTTTGCCCCAGCAGACACGGTGATTGCTGCTGTGGGACAGGCTCCTGACCTGTCGTTTTTACCACCGGATAGCGCTCTGGAGCGCATTCGCTGGGAAAGACTGGCAGTTGATGAAAACAAACTAGCTACTAACATCCCCGGTGTATTCGCTGGCGGAGACTTCGTCTCGGGACCGGGCATGGTCATAGATGCCATCGCAGCCGGTCGAAGAGGTGCCATCGCTATTGATAAATTCCTGCACGGTGACGCCTCTCCAGTCTACATGTACGACTTGAAGCCTAGCATTGTTGAAGAGGAAAAGGTTGAGGAGGAAGAGACAAGCTGGGAACCGAAGTTCAGGCCGGAAATACCCCGTCTGGCTGTTCCCGAGAGAAAAGTCAGCTTCAAAGAGGTGGAGCAAGGACTTTCCGACGACGAAGCGAGGCGGGAGGCTAAACGATGTTTGAGATGTGACCTGGAAAAGTAAGAGGCAGAGGACAACTATTGGCATCAGCATTGTCTATTGATGCCAAGACGCCACTATCATTGGGAGGTTGAGTATGAAATCTATTACCAAACAAAAGCCTTTTCAAGAGATCCAGCAACAACTGGAAAAATTTGACCGAGTCTATATCGCTGGCTGTGGCACATGTACCACGATGACCAAAACAGGTGGCAGGGAAGAGGTTTTGGCGATGAGAGAGCGTCTACAGGGGCTGGGAAAGTTGGTGACTGGCTGGATCGTTATTCCCACTGCCTGCGACGAGATGACTGAGGCGGCTGTCAAACAAAACAATGGAGCCATTCAGAATGCCAATTGCATCTTGGTTTTAGCATGCGCTTTAGGCGTGCATAAGCTCAGCACTTACATTGACAAGCCGGTTTTTCCTGGACTGGATACCCTCTTCATAGGCGTCGAGGAGAGCCCAGGTTGTTTTCAAGAGGTCTGTGCTCAGTGTGGTCAATGTGTCCTAGGGGAAACTGCCGGCATTTGCCCTTTGACAGCATGTCATAAGGGCTTACTGAATGGACCTTGTGGCGGTACAAATAATGGCAAGTGCGAGGTAGACAAAGACAAAGATTGTGCTTGGGCTGTCATATACCAGCGTCTAAAGGAACAAGGGCGTCTCGATTTGATGCGCAAGTACTACAGTCCGCGAGATTACAATGTGGCGCCCAGACCACGAATCACCAAGGTTATTTGAAGGAGGAGCTATGGCACGGAGCTTTAGGGAAGTTCTTAGGTCGGGAAAGTTCATCGTGACCAGTGAGATCAGTCCGCCGAAAGGGACAAACACTGAAAAGATGCTGCACCATATTGACCTTCTTAAGGACAAGGTGGATGCTTTGAATGTCACCGACCACCAGAGTTCGGTGATGCGTTTCCCATCCATTGGTGGTTGCCTCGCCATCAAAGAGCGTGGGGGCGAGCCGATACTGCAGGTGACCTGCCGCGACCGTAATCGCCTCGCCCTTCAAGCCGAGCTCTTATTTGCGTATACGAGAGGAATAAGAAATGTGCTCTGTCTAACCGGGGACGCTGTTATTGTGGGCGACCATAAGGCTGCTAAGGGCGTCTTTGACCTGGATTCTGTACAGTTGTTGAGGGCAATTCGGCAGCTGGAAACAGGCAAAGACCTGGGAGGGAATGACCTAGATGGAGCAGTGGAGTTCTGTGCCGGAGCCATAGTTACACCTGAAGCAAATCCTATTGAGCCTCAGTTGGTCAAATTTGAAAAGAAGGTCGAAGCTGGCGCCGAGTTCTTTCAAACCCAAGCTATCTATGACCTGGATAAGTTTGCCAAGTTCATGCAACATGCCCGGCAGTTCCCGATCAAGATACTAGCGGGCATCATTTTGCTGGTGTCAGCAAGGATGGCAAAATATATGACCGACAATGTGCCAGGCGTCTTTGTACCCCAGAACTTGATTGATGAACTAGCAGCTGCTCCCAAAGGGGAGGCACTGAGCAAAGGGATAGAAATTGCAGCTCGGACCATTGCCACCATAAAGAAGGAATCTATGTGCGACGGTGTCCATGTCATGGCTATAGGTCGTGAGGAGTTGGTTCCCGACATCTTGAAAGCCGCTGGATTACTTGCTAGCTAGTACCTGGGAAAACCAAATTTCGTCCACGTTAACAGACGAATAGATAATACTCAGGGTTACCTCCATCGCCTCATAAACAAACTTAAGCAATTCGACCAAATATGTGGTGTCTCTTACCTAGTGCTTCCTCGTGTGACCTGCAGAATCTTCATATCTGAACCAAAAAA
>OGCI01001564.1_pt1 | contig 18507 bp, 15 predicted proteins | sample 1570021 | NCBI WGS metagenome assembly OGCI01 (sample SAMN06264664, study PRJEB24512) | hot springs metagenome | isolation source: Hot spring water | place: South Africa: Tshipise | collected 2015-06-21 | reverse complement strand
CGCTCCCGATTCTCCCGATCGGCCACACCCAGACTAACTGTTTTGGGTACGGGTATGCCCGCTCAGGGAGAGGGGGGATGGGGGGTGAGGACCTGCCCACCCCTGAGCGCCAGCAATCCTACGGACCCACGGAGCGGTTGAGGGCAACTCAGGCGGCTTTGTCCTCACCCTCCCTGCCCCTCCCTCCCTACTTGCGGGTCATGCATAGCCCGCTCAGGGAGAGGCTTGGCCTGAGCGGAGCCGAAGGGGGGCAGGGGGGTGAGGACCAGCAGCCCACGCTCCAGCTTCGCCGAAGCGGGGCCGGGGGGTGAGGACGCCATCCGCAGCAGTATCGTGTAAAATCGGTGGGGCGGCGTAACCGCCCCATACCCCACCGCCCCGGAGGCGAACGTTGCTCAAGCCTCGGGGCGCCCGGTGTTTCCCATTGACACCCCGGCACGCAAATGGTACGATACCCCCAGGATTCTTGAGCAACTTGCTCTACTATAGAAAACCCATGCGCATTTCCAGCAAAGGCGATTACGGCCTGCGCGCACTGTTCGATCTTGCGCAACACTACGGCAAGGGGCCGATCCAGAGCGAAGACATCGCCAGGCGCCAGGGTATTCCAATCAATTACCTCAATCAGTTGTTGATCACGATGCGTCGCGCCGGGCTGATCGAAAGCCTGCGCGGCCCGCAGGGCGGCCACATGCTCGCCCGTTCCCCCGAGACGATCACCCTGCGCGATGTGCTCATCGCCCTCGAAGGGCCATTGCTCCCCGGCGACGGAACGCGCGAGGATCTGGTCCCCGGCGTCCCCGAAGATCACGACCTGATTGACGAGGTCTGGGACGAACTCCGCGCCCAGATCGAGGCCACGCTCAGCCGCACCACCCTGGATGACCTCTGCCAGCGTAAGCGGCAACGCGCCGGCTCGGTGATGTACTATATTTGATATCAGAGGATAATGATGGGGAACCCGGCGTTCCCTGTGCCCTGGCCCGTCGCGTGGGGAAGCCGGGTTGCCCGGGTTACAGCCCCAACCCCAGGCCCTCCAGCCAGAAGCGCAGCCACGACATGCTCCCCAGAATGAGCAGTGTGGGTATGACCGCCACCACCGCCGGGCGGGCAAGCTGCCGTAGATGGGTCACCGAGCCTTCGTAGCCCATCACCAGACTGGTGAGCAGCAGGGCCACGAGGTAGAGCACCCCGGTGATGCCGAAGAAAGCCAGGAAGGCCAGCGGCCAGAACATCACGCTCAGATTGCCGTAAATCGCCCCCAGGGCCAGCAGATTGACGGCAATGATCCCCATCAGCTCCCACCAGTTCCTCAGCACCGCCTGCCCGTCGTCCACATCCCTGCGCAGGGTCTTCACCAGAATAATATGCAGCAGCACGGCGATGAACATGCCCATCCCCATGCCGGTGAGCGTGCGCAGAAAATTGTCCGGCGTGTACAGATGTGGTCGCCCCAGGTCTACAAACAGCGAATTGAAGCCATCCACGGCCATAAGGGCCACGAAAAGCAGCAGCGTGGCCACGATGGACCAGGGCGGCAGACCCCCGGCGCGCCCGCGGCCAATGGCGTAGATGAAGAGCATCGTGAGCATAAAACTCAGGTAGATGCCGCTGTTGCGGGCGCAAAGGGGGAACTGCAAGTTACCGAGAAAAATGTTGTGCTGCTGGGCGCAGACGCCATGGACCACGGCGTACATTTTCCACTCCAGGGGCGCGCCGGGCCAGAAGAACAGGGCCGCCAGCAGCACGGCGACGAGCGCGACGAAGAACCAGCGCCAGGGACGCTCGCTGCGTACCTCCACGCGCGCCCCGACAGCCTGGCGCTCGCCGATACGCTGCTGGGCGATCCGGATCACTTCATCGGGGGAAGGATGGTTCATTCGAGGGCCTCAAGCTGTTCCGCGAGCGCGCGCTCGTTCAGCGCCCCGATGTGCCGGGCGCTGATCGTGCCGTCGCGGCGAATAAAATACGTGACAGGCAGGCTGGTGACTGCGTAGCGGTCACCGATGTCTCCGCTGATATTTGCGATGAGGGGAAAGGTGACGGGCACGCTCTGGCTAAAGCGGGCAATCGCCGCCGGCAGTTCATTGCGGTTCACCGCAAGTACCGCCAGCTTCCCCCCGCCAGCCTCGTAAGCCTCTTGCAGAACGGGCATTTCCTCGACGCAGGGCAAACACCAGGTGGCCCAGAAGTTGAGCACAACCGGCGTGCCACGCAGATCGCTCAGCCGCACCGTGGCCCCGTCGGGAAGCGTGTAGCTGAAATCGGGCGCCGGGTCGCCACTCACCGGCGCGCCATGGCCCTGGTCAATCAGCCGACTCTCGGTGGCGATCACCGCGCTGCCCTCCGGCGCGTTGACTGGCGTGCCGGCAGCCGGTTGCTGGCTACAGGCCACCAGGGTCACAGCAAGGAAGGCGAGGATCGGTAGCTTCATATCTGTAATTATACCATTTCGGGTTTTAGATTTTGGATTGCGGATTGCCACGCCAGGCAGCACAACGCCTGAAACCGCTTTAAGCAATGCGGCATCATCAATGGGAAATTGCGCCTAATCCACGATACGCGCCAACTGGCTGCGGCGAAAGACGATCACCACCCGGGCCGCAGCGTAGCGTTTCCGGGCGCCGGTAAATACCACCCCGTCGTACCCGTAGCGGTCCAGCCACCATTCGGCGGCCTGCGCCGGGTCGAGGTCCAGACCCAGGCTGCGCGCCTCGGCGCGGATGGTTTCGAGGCGCTGGGGCCACTCCTCCAGATCGCAGGTGAAGGGTTGCTCCAGCCGCACACGGAAGCGTTGCGGAATGACGCCGGGCAGCAAGCGGTGCCACCAGGGCCGCCCGCCTTCGCGTCCTTCGCGCAGGGGCACCAGGGTGATCCCCCGCCCGACGGGGGTGTGCTCCTGCATCAGCGTGTCGCGGTAGAGCCGGTAGGCGCCCTGCGCCTGTGACCCCATAGCCCACTCGGCTGCCGAGCGCGCATCGAGCGCCAGGGGCGCTTCGTCGAGGTCGGACACGCGGGGTATTCGCGGCGGGGCCATGATCTGGATCTGCGGCAATGGTTGCCCGGGCAGGGGGCGTGCGCGCGCATCGAACCAGGTGGCCCGCGCCACGCGCATTGGCCCGTCGCGGCGCAGCCCGAAGCGAAAACCGCGCCGCTCACGGCCTTCCACGGCACGCGAGTTGGCGATGACCTCCACCTCCAGGGTGAGGCCGGCGCCGCAGCCGGGGGCGGGAAACCAGCGCACCAGTGCGCGGAAGTGATAGATGATATCGCTGCCCTGCCCGCTGTGACCCGTGGGTTGCCAGCCTCGCCCGACCAGTCCGCTCCAGCCGCCGCGCACGGCCCGCAACGGCGGGTAGATCGCCACCACATCGGTAGGACCGGGCGGCTCGTCGCCCTGCCACAGACCCGGCGGAGTCGCGCCCGAGTCGGGCAGACGCACCGTGCCGCCGATGACCTCCTGTGGCACGCGGGCGTTTGCCAGCTTCACCGTGGCGCCCGTGGCGGGGAGGAGCGGGGTCGGGGGATCAGGATCGGGGGCATGGGGGAGCAGCGGCGCGCCGCAGGTGATGCAGAAGCGCGGTCCGCCCGGCGGCAGCGCGGCGCCGCATTGGGGGCAGGTGCTCTCGTGCGCCGAGGGCATACGGCACACCTCGTCGTCATCAGCTCGAACCGCCGGGTGGAGAGTTCCACGGGGAGGGCCAGCCCGTCTCAGGGTTTAATACCATTTTAGATTTTGGATTGTGGATTGCCACGCTGGGCAGCACAACGCCTGAAATCGCTTCAGGCAATGCGGCATCATCAACGGTAATTGGTATAAGGGCGGACAGCACATCCGAGCCGACGTGGCCTGTACCGCGTTGGAACACCCCTGCGCGCGGCCCTGGTCTCCCCGCTTCGACAGGCTCATCGCAGGCTCTCCAGCGGAGCTGGAGCGGCCCGCCCCTTCGGGCTGAGCCTCAGGGCGAAGCCTGAGCCTGTCGAAGGGGGCCTGGGGCGGGAACCAACCAGCGCATCCCAACGCCGTAACGCCCGTCGGCGTCCATACGTTCTGTCCACCCTCAAACGTCTCAGGGGTGGCGTGTTTTGCGGAGCGCATCAGCCGTCTATGCGGCTGCGCCGCACAACGCCAGGCCCCATGCGCGGGGCGCACAACGCCAGAATGAAAATATTAATTATTTATTCTTGGGAGGGCGCAGGCGCGGCACCGCCGCGCCTCTACGCCCAAACCCTCCCCGCGGGCGGGTTATTTCCTGGGAGGGCGCAGGCGCGGCACCGCCGCGCCTCTACGCCCTACGCCCAAACCCTCCCGCGGGCGGGTTATTTTCACCTCAGAATGAACATACTTGTTCCTGGGAAGGCGCAGCCCTCCCAAACTCTCCCGTCGCCTACTCCGCTGCGGGCCGGGCCTGCGAGGCGGCGGATGAACCAGCCTCTCCCGCCTCGGCGCCCTCGCCGCGCAGCGCCGGCCCCGTCGCGCGCCGGCCCCACCCCGTCCAGCTCAGCACCGGGTTACGTCCCGTCTGCACGTGGTCAATCACGCTCAACAGCACAAAACCGGCTACGGCGATCGCCAGCGCCACCCAGAACTCCGTCGCGGCGAAATCGGGCAACACATTGCGCTCACGCAGCGGTATCACCTCGCCGTGGCGGTCGAGGGTGGTCTCGAGCACCTCCTTCCACGGCCAGATCTTGCGTAGCGAACCAACCATGAAGCCCATGAGAACCGCGACGGTCAGATTATGGTAGTGTCGGAGCAACCAGCTCAACAGCCGCACGAAGCCCAGCAGACCCGCGACCGCGCCGAGGGCCACCGGCACGATCGCCAGCAGGTTCAGATCGGAGACCGCGTCGAGCACGTAAGCGTACTGGCCGAGGATCAGCAGGATAAACGAACCGGAGATTCCCGGCAGGATCATGGCCATGATCGCCAGCGCACCGCTGAAGAAGAGGGTAAGCGGGTCGTGGGGCATGGTCAGCGGCACCAGGCCGACGATGAAATACGCCCCCACCGAGCCGATCAGCAGCGCTGCCACCGACGAAGGCCCCCAGCGCACCGTTGCCCCCACGGCGATGATCGAGGCCAGAATCAGGCCGAAGAAGAACGAGAAGAGCAAGACCGGCTGGTTCTCGAGCAGGTACCGCATGACCCGCGCCATCGAGATAACCGCCACACCGATCCCCAACCCCAGCGGGATGAGAAAGCCCCAGGGAACCCGGGCCAGCGCCTCGCGCCAGCGCAGTTGCCCTATCAGCCGGAGCAGGTTCAGGTTAAACGCCTTGATCGCCGCCAGCAGGTGTTCGTAGATGCCCAGGATGAACGCCATTGTGCCGCCCGACACGCCGGGAATCAGATCGGCGATACCCATCGCGAAACCGGTAAGCAAAAGGCGCAGAGACGAAAAGGAGCGCGGTTCAGTCTCCGGTGCTGCCATGTGATGCTCCATTATGAAGGCAAACAAACATGCGCCCTCACCCGGGACGCCACTGGCGAGTATACCTTACCCGTAGCGTGGCGTCAATTAATGGCGATGAGAACCTGTTCACACTTCTCCCGGGTGCGTGGGCATCTTGCCCGCATCCAGGCCAGTGCGGGCGGGACGCCCGCACACCCGGGGGTAGTCAGGCGCGCCTTGAGCATTCGTTCATTCGTTTCCCATTCGTTGGCGTATTCCCCCCGCCGGGGTTTAAGGGCGGACAGAACCTCCGCGCCAACGTGGCTTACAGTGCATTGAAACGCTCCCGCGCACGGCTCTGGTCTCCCCGCTTCGACAGGCTCAGCGCAGGGGGGTGAGAACCAACCAGCGCATCCCCACGCCATCACGTCTGTCGGCGCCCATACGTTCTGTCCGCCCCTGCGGGGAGTCTGGGAGGGAGGCGGAACGCCCCACACTCTTCTCCGCGCGGCCTGTTTTCACATGAGACCCCATGCGCATGGCGCACAACGCCGGAATGAAAATAATTTATTCTTGGGAGGGCGATGCCCTCCCAAACCCTCCCGCGGGCGGGTTGTTTCCTGGGAGGGGGTAGGGGCGCGGCGCCGCCGCGCCCCTACGCCCAAACCCTCCCGCGGGCGGGCTATTTTCACCTCAGACTGGCCTCCCGGGCCACCTGGCGTCCGTGCTCGGTGAGGGTGAGCACGGCCCCCTCGCGTCGCACCAGGCCGCCACGCTCGGCGCGCCGCACGACCTCATCGGCAAAATCGGCGCGCCAGCGCAGATGGGCGCGGAGGTGCTGCGGAGTACACTCTTCACTGGCCTCGCTGGCGCCCTCGTGGTTCAGCAGGTGCAACGCCAGCATCTGCTGCGCGAACTCCCAACGTTGCCGCTTGCGCCGCGCTGCGCCCGCCACCAACCCCCGGCCCGGCGCGAACAGCAGGGCCAGACCAAACGCCACGCCGGTCATAGTTGCCATCGCTCCCCCGACCGAGACATCGAGCCAGTAGGCCGCCCAGTAGCCCGCGATGGCGCTCAGCGCCCCGATGAGCACGCTCAACAGCAACATCACCGGCAGGCGGTCGGTCAGGAGATAGGCTGCCGCGGGTGGGGCGACCATCAAGGCGATTACCAGGATCGACCCCACGGCGTCGAACGCTCCCACCGCCGTGACCGAGACCATGGTCATCAGGCCGTAGTGGAGCAGCCCGGGCGCAAAGCCCAGGGCCGCTGCCAGGCCAGGGTCGAAGCTGGTCAGTTTCAATTCCTTGTCCAACAAACCGATCAGCGCCAGATTGATCGCCAGGGTGACTGCCCCGATCAGCAGCGCGCGCGGCAGATCAAGCCCCAGCAGCGTCACCCGGTCGAAGGGGGCGAAGATCAGTTCACCCAGCAGCACGCTGTCCACATCGAGGTGGACATTGCCGGCGTAGCGCGAGATGAGGATCACTGCGATACTGAACAGCGCCGGAAAGACGATGCCGATCGCTGCATCTTCGCGCACCAGCCCTGTGCCACCCACCAGTTCAACCAGGGCCACGGTGATAACGCCCATCGCCACTGCGCCGACAAATAGTAGCGGTGAGCCCAGGGTGCCACTGACGAAGTATGCCAGCACGATGCCGAGCAGCACCGTATGGCTGATCGCGTCGCTCAGCATGGCCATGCGCCGCAGCACCAGAAACACGCCGGGCAGCGCACACGCCGCGGCGACGATCACGGCGATGAGTTGCACTTCGAGTTCAGGGGACATAGCTACTAACATATGGGGAAACCGGGCTTCCCCGATCCCCCACCCACGGAGGTGGCAGGCGCCCCCGGGCGTGGTTGGGGAACGGGGAAACCGGGTTTCCCGCGCCCTCGTGACAGCCCTTACTCCGCAGACGCGATCAGTCGCCGGCTACGCCACATCGACCACAGCAGACCCCGTTCTGGAGCGAACACCAGCGAGACCAGGGTAATCGCCGTAAGGCAAAGGACCACCGCCGGGCCAGTGGAAACGCCGCGCGCCGTGGCGCTGATCAACGCCCCGGCCACGCCAGCGCCCGCGCCAAAGGCCGCCGCGAGCAGCACCATCGTGCTGAGCCGGTTGGTCCACTGGCGCGCTGCTGCCGCAGGGGCCACCAGCATCGCGCTCATCAGCACCACCCCCACGGTTTGCAGGCCAATGGCGATGGCGATCACGATTAGCGTCGTCAGCAGGAGGCCGAGGGCGCCGGTGGGCATCCCCAGGCTGGCTGCGTACTCCGGGTCGAAGCTGAGCAGCTTGAACTGCTTCCAGAGCAGGCTCACACACAGGAGCGCAGGCGCCCCCAGCAGGGCCATCACCACCAGATCACGTTCCACCAGGGCAGCCGCCTGCCCGAACAGAAACGTCTTCAGCCCGGCCTGGGCCGCATCGGGACGTTTCTGGAGCGCTGAGAGCAGCACCAGCCCGAAGCCAAAAAAGACCGCCAGCGTCATCGCCAGGGCACTGTCTTCCTTGATCCGGCTGGCCCGGGTGATGCCCAGGATCAGCAGCGCGGCCAGCCAGGCGGCAACAGTCGCGCCAATGAGCAGCACCAGCGGGTCGCGCTCGCCGGTGAGCCAGAAGGCCAGGGCAATCCCCGGCAGGGCCGCGTGCGACATCGCATCACCCAGGAGGGCCTGACGCCGCAGCACGGCAAAGCAGCCGAGAACGCCGCTGACCATGCCCAGCAGCGCCGCGCCGAGAGCCACGGTGCGCAGGGTGTAATCGGTGCCGAGAGCCAGAAGTACTTCCACAGGTATGCCCGTAGTTCCTTAGTGCTGTGTCCCGTGCGTCTGTCTCGTACTGAGCGAGGCCGCTGCCCCGAGCCTTCCGCCCCTTTCACGGGTAGATTTGTGGTAGCGCGAAAAAGTCCTGGGATCGGGGCCTCTCGCCATCGGATGCCTGCGCGGGCGAGAGGCCCTTGCTCTCCGGTCGCTCCGGGACTTCCTCGCGCTACCCATTCGTTTATTCGTTTCCTATTCGTTGGCGCATCTTCCCCCTCTTGCATCCGTCTGCACGCCGCAGGAAACCGCCGACTCGCCCCATACGTTGGCGAATCTGCTGATAGCGCGACAACGTCCTGGGAGTGAGGCCCCGCGCCACCCGACGCCTGTGCGGAACGCCCCATGTGACCTCCCCTCTCCTGATCCGGTTCAGGGGCGGACAGAACGTATGAGCGCCGACGGGCGGTATGGCGTTGGGATGCGCTGCCTGGCTCCCGCCCCCTCCCCCTCTCCAGCGAAGCTGGAGAGCCTGCGCTGAGCCTGTCGAAGCGGGGAGACCAGAGCCATGCGCGGGGGCGTTCCAATGCGGTATAAGCCACGTTAGCCCGGATGTTCTGTCCGCCCTTAAACCTGATCCGGGAGAGGAGGAGCCTGGGGGTGAGGGCCTCCCTCAATCCATTGCCGTAGACAGAGGCTGGCTCCGGGCCTCGGAGAGCCGATCCACGCCGGGCGGTGTAGGGAGGGCGATCCGCCCACCGTAGGTGGCGCGCAGATTAGCCTCGGTAAAGACCTCCTGCACCGGGCCGCTGGCGATGCGCCGCACATTGATCAGCGTCACCCAATCAAAATACTCCGGCACGGTTTGCAGATCGTGATGTACCACCACTACCGTGCGCCCCCGGGCGCGCAGATCGCGCAGCAAAGCGACGATGGCCCGCTCGGTCACGGCATCAACACCCTGGAACGGCTCGTCCATAATGTAGATCTGCGCGTCCTGCACCAGGGCGCGGGCCAGGAAGACGCGCTGCTGCTGACCGCCGGAGAGCTGGCTGATCTGCCGCTGAGCGAAGTCGGCCATGCGCACCATGTCGAGGGCGGCGAGAGCCTGCTCGCGCTCGCGGGCGCCGGGGCGGCGGAACCAGCCCAGGCTCCCGTAGCGGCCCATCATCACCACGTCGAGCACCGTGGTAGGAAAATCCCAATCCACGCTCCCGCGCTGGGGCACATAGGCCACCAGACGCCGTTGCTCGGCATAGGGCCGCCCGAAGATCAACGTCTGCCCGGCGGCGGGGCGCACCAGCCCCAGGGCCGCCTTGATCAGCGTGGTCTTGCCGGCGCCATTCGGGCCGACGATTGCCATCAGCACGCCGGCGGGAACGTGCAGGTCCACGTCCCAGAGCACAGGTCGGTCGCGATAGGCGACGGTCAGATCGGTTATGGCGATCGCAGGTAGCATCTGGAACTCCCTGTTACTGCAACGCGGTTACAATCGTATCAATGTTGTGGCGCATCATGCCGGCATAGGTGCCGGCGGGTCCATCAGGAGCGCCGAGGGCGTCAGAGTAGAGTTCGCCCCCCAGGGTCACCTCCTGGCCGGCGGCGCGCACGGCGGCGCGCACGGCTTCGATGGTGCGGGGAGCGATTGTGCTCTCCACGAAGATCGCCGGCACCCGGCGCTCCAGGATCAGGCTGGTCAGGGCCTGAATGTCGGCGGCGCCGGCCTCAGTGGCGGTGCTGATGCCCTGCACCGCCTCGACCTCGAAGCCGTAGGCCCGCCCGAAGTAGCCGAAGGCGTCGTGGGCGGTAACGAGGATGCGCCGCTCAGGGGGTAGACTCGCCGCCCGCTCCCGGATGTAACCATCCAGCTCATCGAGTTGCGCCAGGTACGCGCTGGCGTTGCTGCGGTAGCGTTCGGCGCGCGTCGGGTCAGCGGCGATCAACGTGTCGCGGATGGTCCCCACCACCTCCTGCCAGAGCTGCACATCGTGCCAGACATGGGGATCGTAGGTCTTGCCCTCTTCAGGCTCCCAGCGCAGGAGCCTGTCGGCGGGGAGCGTTGCGGCCACCGCTACCACGGTGGCGGCGCCGCGCCGACCAAGCTGCTCCAGGACCCGCTCCAGTTGCGCCTCCAGGTGCAAACCGTTGTAGAAGATCACATCGGCCCGCTGGAAGGTGCGAATGTCGCTCTCGGTGGCGACGTATGTGTGCGGGTCAATGCCCGGACCGAGGAGCACGGTCAGGGTGACGGCGTCTCCGGCGATGGCGCGCACGGCATCGCCGATCTGCCCGGTGGTGGCCACGACGCGCAGCTTCTGCCCTTCTTCCCGGGCCACGACCGGCGCGCCGGCACAGGCGCAGAGCGCCAGTACAAGGAGCGTCACCCCGCTCAGCCGGAACGATCCCTGAACCCAGTTCCACACACCACCCTCACGCCAGATTCTTCCAGGAGCGACTTTAATTTTAGTCTTGCCTAAAATAGCACACCACCGGGCGCCCTGTCAAGGGGTCCGCCGCGTGGCACGTGCTCACATTCGGGGTAATACCAATTACCGTTGATGATGCCGCATTGCTCGAAGCGGTTTCAGGCGTTGCGCTGCCCATCGTAGCAATCCAAAATCTAAAATCCAAAATCTAAAATGGTATAAGGCATCACCCCGGGTGCGCGGACATCCCGCCCGCAATGGTCTGGATGCGGGCAAGATGCCCGCGCACCCAGGAGAAGTGTGAACACGTGCGGAGAACCTCTGGCATGCGAGCATCGCCAACGCAAACACCCCTGCCGTGTCGGCAGGGGTGTGGAGCGTCTGGTCGTCGGCCCGGGGCTAGACGTGGCAGCAGGGAGGGTTGGCCCTCCCTGCTCACTTACGGTTTCAATGTGCGCTCATTCGCACACAGGGCGTGCGCGTCTCAGGAGAGCGCCAGCTCACCCTCGGCCTCCTCGACACGCGCCGGGGCGCGGCGGGCCGCGCGGCGGAGGCGATCCTCGATCTGAGCCAGCAGCTCATCACTCTCCATCGAGACAGCCGCGGCCGCCTCGCGCAGCGTCAGCATACTGGTCCTATCAATTCGCGCCTCGCGCAGGAAGCTGCGGGCCTCGGGGAGCTTCTGGACGACCTGTTCAACCGTGATGTTTTCGAGATTGCCGTTGCGCATTGTGATCCCTCCTCCAGGTATGGTGCTTCTTCTGTGACTCCCGTTGACGGCCCCCTTGCCGGTACCGGGGCGCGGCGCGTGCGCCGCTGTGCAGCTTTAGTATAGCCGATGTCTTGTACAAAATCAACAACCTTGAGGGCTTTTGATTTGTATATTTTGTACAAACTTGATGCGCGCGGACCTCGCGGGTCTCCCGGTCCTGTGTGGCTTTAAGGGCGGACAGAACATCCGGGTCAGCGTGACGTGTACCGCATTGGAACGCCCCCACGCTTGGCTCTGGTTTCCCCGCTTCGACAGGCTCAGCGCAGGCTCTCCGGCGAAGCTGGAGCAGGGTCAGGGGTGAGAGGACCAACCAGTTCTTGGGAGGGCGCAGCCCTCCCGAATCCTCCCCGCTGGCGGGTTGGTTCCCGGGAGGGGGTAGGGGCGCGGCGGCGCCGCGCCCCTACGCCCAAACTCTCCCGGGGGCGGGCTATGTTCACCTCGGGCATCCACGCGGCTGCGCCGCACAGCGCCGGAATGAAAATATTATTGTTCTTGGCAGGGCGCAGCCCTGCCAAACCCTCCCGCGCGCGGGCTATGTTCACCTCAGAGTCAGGCACACCTTGCGCATTCGTTTATTCGTTTCCCATTCGGTGGCCCATTTTCCCTCTGCGTCGCAGGAAGCCCATTCCAGAGCAGGTGAAACCTGTTGCAGGGCTGCGCCCTCCCACACCCTCCCGCTGGCGGGTTGGTTCCCGGGAGGGGGTAGGGGCGCGGCGGCGCCGCGCCCCTACCCCCAAACTCTCCCGCGGGCGGGCTATGTTCACCTCAGGATCTGCAATCTAAAATCTAAAATGGCAGACGGCGCCCCAACGCTGAACACATACCCGCGCGCCCGGATTTGCTCAGCGCTGGCCTTCGGCGTAGAATGAAACAAGCCCGTGAGGTTGTGTGAGGCCCACCCTGGGGTAGAGGAGGGAAGTATGCATTTCCAGCTCAGTGACAACCAACAGATGCTGCGCGACACGGTGCGGCAGTTCGTCGAAAAGGAAGCCGCCCCCACCGTCGCGCACCGCGATGAGGAGGCGATCTGGCCGACCGACCTGGTGAAGAAGATGGGTGAGTTGGGTCTGCTCGGCGTCGCCGTCTCAGAGGAATACGGTGGCGCTGGCCTTGACTATGTCTCCTACGCGATTGTGATTGAGGAACTGAGCCGGGTTGATGCTTCCCTTGGCGTGATTGCCTCGGTGAATAACTCGCTGGTGTGCTACGGTCTGGAGAAGTTCGGCACCGAGGAGCAGAAGCGTGAGCTACTGGCGCCCCTGGCCTCAGGGCGTATGCTCGGCGCCTTTTCGCTCTCCGAGCCTGGCGCTGGCTCCGATGCCGCTGCGCAGAAGACAACCGCCGTGCGCGATGGCGACTCGTATGTGATCAACGGGGTCAAGAACTGGGTCACCAACGGCGATCATGCCGATACGATCATCTTGATGGCGATGACCGACCCGGCCAGGGGGCACAAAGGCATCACCGCGTTTCTGGTGGATACCCACGCCCCCGGTTGCAGCATCGTCAAGGTGGAGAACAAGCTCGGCATCCGCAGCGCCCATAGCTGCCAGATGGCCTACGACAACTACCGCCTGCCGGCCTGGCGCCGCCTCGGCGAAGAGGGCCAGGGCTTCAAGATTGCCATGACCATTCTGAACGCCGGGCGCATCGGGATCGCGGCCCAGGCCGTGGGTATCGCCCAGGGCGCCTACGAAGCCGCGCTGAACTATACCCGCATCCGTGAGCAGTTCGGCCGTCCCATCCACGAGTTCCAGGCCGTCGGGTTCACCCTCGCCGATATGGCGACCCGCATCAAGGCCGCCCGGCTGCTCACCTACGAGGCCGCCTGGCGCAAGGATCAGGGCCTTGACTATGTCAAGGATGCTTCGATGGCCAAGCTCTTCGCTTCCGAAACGGCGATGTGGACGGCGACCAAGGCGATCCAGCTCCACGGCTCCAACGGCTATTCGAAGGAGTACCCCGTCGAGCGCTACTTCCGCGATGCCAAGATTACGGAGATCTACGAGGGTACCAGTGAGATCCAGCGCCTGGTGATCAGCCGCGAGATCACCCGCCATTAGGGGGTACGACCGCTGAACCTCCTCGTATGGGGAGACCGGGTTTCCCCAATTCCCTGCCCATCGGGGCGCCAGGCGACCCCGGTAGCGGTTGGGGTGTGGGGAAACCGGGTTTCCCCACGCCCCTCCGGGCGGCGAGGTTATCCTCGAAGGGGCAACCGCTCGCTACACCGTTCCCGCCAACAGGTCGTTGAGCATCTCCACCAGGCGCCTCTGAGCCGCCGGCAGCGGGTCGCTCAGCTCGACGGCAACTTCCTTGCTGCCAATCCGCGTCACGATCTCGTAGCCGTAGCCGTCACGGGTGGCGCTGCCCGCGCCTCGCGGCGCGCGCGTCAGTTCGCTCCGCCGGATCAGGCCCTCCAGTCGCGCCAGCGCCGCCGGCCCGAGATGCCGCGGGCGCCCCTCGGCGCCTTCGAGCGGCATCACCCAGCCGTTGCGATAGACGATGATTCCCCGCGAGGTAAAGCGCAGGCCGCCGCTCTTGCGGTAGGCGATCAGACCATTGCGGGGCAGGCGCAGCCGGTCGTCGGCTGCGGGGCCTGTGGGTGGCTGTGCCTCGCTCAGGCGCGTGTCGTAGCCTTCCGCCCCCGCTCCGCCGAGCTTGAAACCCTCTGCAGGCGCCTGTGGATCCTCGGTTGCGTCGCTCATTGCACCACCATGCTTGCGATCACCCGCTCGAACCTCCGGCTCACGCGGTCGAAGACCTGATCCGGCGCAGTGAAGGTGACATAATATGACTGGTCGGCGCTGACGATGATGTACTCGCGCGCTCGCACCACCACTGGAACCGAGGCGCGCCGTGGCTCGTCAATGGGCTGCACCACGTAAGCGTACTCCGATACGATCGCCCGTGCCCCGCCAACGTCGCTTTCGGTCTCGCTGAGGAAATGGTAGCCGGTGAGCGCCTGCCGTTGCTCTACCCGCCGGTCAAGCAGAGTCTGTAAGGTGGGTGGGTTGGCGGGGTCGAGGGGGCGGCTCTCGACTGCCAGAGAGGTTTTGACCGCCGAGGGTGTGGCCGGATCTACCACGCGCAGCACGACATCCTGGAGCGACTCGACGGCGATCCAGTCGGCGGGATAGTCGAAGCGCAGCGGCGTTACCTCGTCCTGGAAGGTGCGGGTACGGGTAGTGGCACTGGTCATCACCAGCCAGCCGCCGAGGAGGAAGAGCAGGGCCACCAGAGCCACGCCGATGTCCTTGGGCCGCATACGCAGGGTGTAGATCGGTTGGTTGCGCGCCAGGTCGCTCATCGGGGCCTCCAATCACTGCCCGGCCCGCCGCAGGGTCACGGCGGTGCTGCGGCGCATCAGCGCGGCCAGGGTCAGGAAGGCGCCCAGGGCTACGCTCAGACCCATCAGCAGCGAGCGCCAGGGGGCCACCTGCAAGCCCGCGGCGCTGACCTCGCTGATCAGCCAGCTAAACACTCCGTTGAGCACCGTTGACAGCGCGTACCCCAGGGGCAACCACCAGACGGGTTTGTGCTCGAATCTGGCTTCGGCCATGAACCAGCCCTGTAGCCCGCCAAACGACGCCGCAGCGAATGCCGTGGTGACAGTGGCGATCACGCCGGGGCCGAGCGCCACGCCCTCGTTGGCCAGCACGAAGTACAGGTTGCTGACCATGGCAATGCCCAGACCGGCCATGGTACCGTAGATGATCCCGTCCATCCGCTCGTCGAACTCTGCCGTGTCGTAAACCAGCACGCGCACGGCGACGTAGACGATGGCCTGGTAGGTGGCGCCGATGATCAGGATCGAGGCCAGCAGGGAGCTTAGCGTGGTGCGCGGCGCCCATTCGCTCACCCGAAACCAATCGTAGATGAGGCGCCGGGCCACCACGTCGGTGAGCAGCGCCGCGAGCAGAAAGACTGCGGCGACGCGCTGTTTTGGCTCCGGCTCAAGGCGATCTTGCTGGTAGAAGAACACGACCCAGAGGAGTGACGGGATCACCGCCAGGAGCACGCTGGCTACCAGCAGGGCCGGGCCGCTCAGCGGGCCGATCTGGTTGGCGGCGTAGGCGACAATGGCAGCCAGAACGGCCATCCCGCCGATCTGCAGGGCAGTTGCTCGCCAGAAACCGGTGCGGGGCCGGTTCACCGCCGCGTAGTGCCGCGCGCAGTAGGCCCGCCCGCCCAGGGTCTGGTATGGCGGGCTAAGCCGCTCGTGGCAGATGCAGCATTCAATCGTGGCAGGATCTTTCTCGGACATAGTTCAGTTCCAGCCCTGCGTCGTGATGGTACCCGGCAGGATTACACAGGCCACTCCTACACCTCCACACCCCCTACCTCCCCCGGCGCAACTCTGCGTCCACCCGATACGGATTGCTGGCAGTAGCAGGAATGGACACCTCCTGGTCGGCAATGATGGGCCGGTAGCCCGAGCCGAAGACGATAACGCTGTAGGTCTGACCGCGGGGCACGGCCTGCTGGGTCCGGTAGACGCCCTGCCGGTCGGTGACGCCGAAGGTCAGCACTTCGTCGGGCGAGAGGGTGTCATCGGCGGCGGCCCGGCTCGCGGTGATACCAGGGCGCATCACCAGGAACTGCACCCCTTCGATACCCCGGCGGGTGCTGGCATCGGTGATCTGCCCCTGGATGTAAACCAGCTCGGCGTTGCTGGTTGGCGGCGCTGCCGGCCCCTCGCCGGTGGTGCAGGCGATCAGGGCTACGTCGTCAACGAACATGCTCGAAACATTGCCGCGCGGATTCTCCGAGGCGAAGACCAGGCGCACACTGCGCCCGGCCAGGCGCGAGACGTCGAAGCTCCGTTCGCGCCAGGTGTCGTCGCCGCCACGCGAGGAGATCTCCTCCACCACCTGGAGCGGGTCGCCCTGGAGGGTCGCAAACAGGGCGCTGAAGCGCGCGTCGGGGGCGAAGGCGCCGAAGAGTCCGGTGGTCTCTTCGTGGATCAGGCGGGCGTAGCGCAGTTCCACGCGGGTGGCATTGGCGGGAACGCGCACGTCCTGGTAGAGGTACTGGAGCGTCTCCTGATCCTGCCCGCCAAGCCAGGCGCTGTAGCGTCCGCTCCGTGGCAGTTGGGTGTCGATGATCGGCGCGTCGCCGCGGGCGACCTCGATCCAGGCCTCGCGTTGCTCAAAGCCTCCGGCAATGACGATGTCGCTGCAACCGGCGGGCAGGGCCGGGGCGGGCCGTTCCGGCGCAGGGCCTCCCGAGGGCACGCCGGTGGTGTCGGAGATCACCGGGCCGCCGGGCGTCGCCTGGTCGGTAATGCCCACCCGGGCGAAGGCCTGGCGCACGGCCTCCACCTCGGCGCCCTGGCCGTACAGATCGGCCGCGGCGCGGACGCTGGCGTTGGCCGCGTCCACGAAATTCGCGCTCGGCGTCAGGTACTGGGTCAGGGCGCGGTAGGCGATCTGTTCGGTCTTCTCGCGGCCGATGGCCTGCGCCAGCAGGTAGTGGGCGTGGTTGGGGATGCCGCTGTTAACATGAACGCCGCCGTTGTCGGCCCGGCGCGTGTTGGGGAGGTTGGCGTACTCGGCCATGGTTGCCGGCTGGCCGATCCCCTCGAGCGGATTGCGCGGGTCGTAGGCGCCATCAGCGTTCGGGTCCTGCATGCTCCGCAGATACGGCCGGGGGTACGGCGGCGATTTGATCACGTCTTCGCCGATCAGCCAGTCATTGCGGTCAATCATTACGGCGAAGACATCGGAGTAGGACTCGTTCAGCGCCCCCGATTGGCCCTCGTAGATCAGATCGGCGCTATACTGCGTGACGCCGTGGGTAAACTCGTGGCCGATGACGTCGAGCCCGAACGGCAGCGGTTTGAAGATGCGCCCCCCGTCGCCGTAGATCATCTGGTTGTACTCGCCTATCCAGGCGGCGTTCTCGGCGTCCTGGGGGTCGCTGCCGAAATTGACGGTGGAGACCAGGGGCATGCCGCGACCGTCAATCGAGTTGCGCTGGAAGGTGGCGAAGAAGTAGTCGTACACGACGCCGGCGCCATCGTGGGCCGCCTGCGCCACCGGGTCGCGCGAGCGCTCGCCTTCATCAATGATCAACCGGCCCGGCACGCGGGTAGTATTCTGTGCGGTGAAGGTGCGACGGCGTTTGGTGTGCATGATTGAATCGAAGGCGTGGATCACCAGCGGTCGCCGGGCGTTGACGAAGTAGGTCCACTGGCCCAGGGGCGTGGTGGTGAGGATGGTGAGTTGCCAGGCCAGTGCGGCCCCGCCCCGTTCGTCCACGTAGATCACCAGGCGGGTCCTGGCGGGCACCGGGGTGATCGCGATGCGCGCCAGTTCGTCGGCGTCGAGCTGTTTGCCGCGCAGGTCGAGCAGGGCGACGGCCAGCGCCGCATCGGGGGTGACGGCGGGGTCAGGCGCGACTTCGATCTGTGGGTGGAACTGCCCGTTGACAGCGACGATACGCTGGTCGGGATCAAGGTGAACCACCAGTTGGCGCCCGAAGACGGGCAGGCCCCGGTAACGTTGCTCGAAGCGCAGATGCGCGAAGCCGAGCTGCGCATCGGGTTCGTAGCGCAGCAGCCGCAGTTCCTCGGCAGCGCTCCGCAGGCCGAAGAGGGCGCGATTCTGGTCAAGGAAACCGCGCGCAATCGCCTCGGGCTTGCCGGCCTCGGCAGCCGTAGGAACATAGGGCAAGCGGTCGTCGGCGCGCGCCGGTTGCACAAAGCGCGCCACTCCGGTGAGCGCATCGAAACTGGCTTCCAGCGGGGCGGTGGTGCGCGCCTGGAGGGCCGCAAAGGCCTGCTGTGGAGTCGGGGCGCCGGGGAGAGGGATAGGAGCCGGGGCGAGCCGCGTATCGCTGAAACGAAGCGCCTGAGGAGGCTGCGACCACACCAGCGGCAGCGTGGTCAGCCCATAGACGAGAATCAGCAGTCCAAACTGGATCTGGCGACGCCCGAAGAGTATCCGTCGCTTCATACAAACCCTTGTCTACGTCTGACGGCCTGTGCGCCTGCGCGGCGCAATGCAACGTGAGGGTTGTTCGAGACGGCTGTGCGTTTCTGAGATGAAAATACGGGGAAACCGGGTTTCCCCACCTGCGGTGAGCCTGTCGAACCGCACCCCTCCCTGCGGGGAGGCGCCCGGTTCCCTCCCCCAGCGGG
>OGCI01001562.1_pt1 | contig 18545 bp, 15 predicted proteins | sample 1570021 | NCBI WGS metagenome assembly OGCI01 (sample SAMN06264664, study PRJEB24512) | hot springs metagenome | isolation source: Hot spring water | place: South Africa: Tshipise | collected 2015-06-21 | reverse complement strand
GTCGCTTCGCTCCTCGCAATGACACCGGGGCGATGCGAGTGGGATTGCTTCGTCGCTGCGCTCCTCGCAATGACACACATTCAACATTGACCGGCGGACCGCACACAGGACAAAAGCTGCCGCTGGAGAAAACCGCAGAGGGTGACTTGCGATGGAATATGATTTCTCCCGTGCCGTCATTATCAGCGCGGGCGCCAGCGCGCATCGCGCGGAACGTAAAGCTGCCGCTTTCCTTCAGCAAGAGGTGCGCAGGCGTACGGGTCTGGACTGGCAGATAGTACACGCTTTGGGCGAGGGCGCGCCTGCCGTCATCATCGCCCACCCCGACCGCCTGCCTGAAGGCTGTCGTTTGCCTCACGGCGCCGAGCCTCCTCCCGCGGACGCCGACGGATACACGCTTTATCTGGAGTCGCCTGCTCCTCGATCCCCACGTCTGTGGCTGGTGGGGAACTCGGGTCGGTGCGCTCTCTTTGCGGTTGGGCACCTGTTGAGATGGCTCCACACGGAGCGCCGTCGTGCATGGCTACCGAACCGATCGGCCGGCAGGCTGGTGTCCACCTCCGCCCGTTTCGCCATCCGCGGGCACCAGCTGGGGTACCGCAGCCTGCCCAACACCTACGACGCCTGGGACGTCTCGCGGTACGAACAATACATCCGCGACCTGCTGGTGTTCGGCACGAACAGCATCGAACTCATTCCCACCCTGAACCCCACCGAGCCACGCAGTGCCAACATGCCCTTGCCTCCATGGGAGATGAACGTGCGTCTGTCGCGCCTGCTGGATGAATACGATCTGAACGTCTGGATATGGCTACCGAACACCGACGCACCCTCCGGTCAACCGGCAGACATCCCAAAAATGGTGGCGGACAGGCGGCGTCTGTTCGAATCGATGCCGAGGCTCGACCACGTGTTTGTGCCGGGCGGCGACCCGGGCGACATGCCCGTAGAGGAGTTGCTTCCCCTGCTCCGGGCTATGGCGGAAGAGCTGCGTCGGGTTCATCCGAATGCCGGGCTGTGGGTCTCCCCGCAGGGATTCAGCCGGGAGCGCATGGACGCCTTCTATCACTTCCTGCGCCAGGAACAACCCGACTGGCTGACGGGAGTGGTGTACGGTCCATGGATCCGCGACCGGATGGAGCGCGTACGCGAGATGGTTCCTGCCCGTTACCAGCTGCGACGCTACCCCGACATCACCCATTGCGTGCGATGTCAGTATCCCGTGCCGGAGTGGGATATGGCGTTCGCGCTCACCCTCAACCGCGAGCCGATCAATCCCCGACCGATGGCGCAGGCGCATATCCACAACCTGTTCATGCACGTGGCGAACGGGTGCATCACCTACTCCGAGGGCGTCAACGATGACGTGAACAAAGCGATATGGTCGGCGCGACTGTGGGACCCACGCTGTTCGGTGCGCAACGTGCTGATTGAGTACGGCAGAGCGTACATTTCGTCGGAGCTCGCCGAGGAGATTGCAGAGGGTCTGCTGGCACTGGAACGCAACTGGCAGGGTGTTCTGCGAGGCAATCCCCGCCCGCGCCTTACGCTGAATCTGTGGAGGCACATCTGGCAGGCACTGGGCAAGGAGGGGCAGGCGAACTGGCGTCTGCAGATGGCGTATTTCCGGGCAGTTTACGACGTGTTCGTGCAGGCGAGGCTGGAGGGAGAGTGCAGGCAGGAGGAAGAAGCCATCCGGGCACTGGAGCTGGCGGAACGTGACGGCGCGCGTCAGGCAGCAGAGCAGGCAAAGAGCATCCTTAACAAGCCCGTCACTACCCCCGATGTCGAGGCGATGCGTCGTGAGCTCCTGTCGCTGGGCGAGATGCTCTGGAAGAGTATCGGACTGCAGATGAGCGTGTCCCGCTACCACGCGGACGGCGTGGAGCGGGGAGCGGTGCTGGACACGATGAACGAGCCTCTCAACAACCGGCTGTGGATGCTTGGCGAGCTAGAGAAGGCTCTGCAGTTGCCGCCGGAAAAGCAGGCGCTCGCGCTGGTGCGCATTGCACGCTGGACTGATCCGGGTCCCGGCGGTTATTACAATGATCTGGGCAACCCGGCGGCAGAACCGCATCTGGTGCGCGGTGAGGATTGGGCGAAAGACCCCGGCTTCTTGCGCTCTGCACAGGACGAATTCGGCGCGATGGCTCCGGGCTACCGTCTGTCGTGGGGCAGTCAGGCATCCACGCTTTACGGCACGCCGCTGGAGATGTTGTACACAGGACTGGACCCCGGCGCACGCTACCGCTTGCGGGTGGTATACAATGGGCGGTTCCGCGCCACCATGCGGCTGGTGGCAAACGGCTCGGTGGAGATACATGCCCCTATGCGCGGCACGCAGCCGCCGTTGGTGATGGAGTTTGACATCCCTCAGGAGGTGACCCGCGGCGGGGTATTGCGCCTGAAATGGGAACTGATCGAGGGGCGAGGCTGTCAGGTGGCGGAGGTGTGGCTGGTCCGGGTGGCATAACGCCAGGCGCGCTGGTCAATCAGGTTGGGCGTGAGCGGTACCCTCTCCAGCATCGTGGCGGTGAGGTGCGGCACGAAGTCGCAGTACAGGCAGGCAACGTAGCGCTGGACCCGCTCGCTGTTCAGGTAATCGCATACCTGACCGATATCCACGCCATCCACCTTTGGCACCAGGTGAAACTCCTCGCGCCACGGGTGGCACCGTTCGTCCACGGCAGCGACCACACGAGTTCCCTTGGTGTGAGCCACCACCAGATGCGGAATGGCGTAAAATGGACGCAACTCCGATGCGCGCTCACGGGGCATCCAGTATCCTGAGTAGCAGGTATCGTAGTCAATCCAGCCCGCTTTTAGGTTGCGCCCCGTCAGAACCGGCACGAGACCCGCCTCAGGCTCTCGGCGCACGTCAGGATGCCGGCGGATTTGGGTGCTGCGCGCCGCAAAGTGAATATGGAACACCTCGCCCAGCGGTACGCCACGTTGCTCCATCTCTATCCACTCCGGCGCCTCGAAGCGTATGGGCTCGCCGTGATAATCCGCTTTACACACCGCCCGCCTGTCGGTGCCATCATAGAGGTCCAGCCCACGTTTCCCGCGCTCCAGCACCAGCACCACCGCACTGACGTTGCGCTTCGGGAAGACCCTGCCGAGATAGAATACTTTCAGCCCACCCATCTGCGCCAGAAACTGGCGCAACAGCACGAAGTCATCCAGCACCAGCCAGCTGGCGGGCACGATGAACACCAGCTTGCCGTCGGGCTTCAGCAGGTTGACCGCTCGCTCGATGAACGCACCGTAAATGTTGTACTTGCCGCGCCACGTGCGCGACCTGGCGCGATACAGCTGTTTCCTTTCCTTAAGCACATGGATGGGGTAATGCGAGCTGTCCCCGATGATGCCGTAGGGTGGGTTGCCGAGCACGATATCGAAACGCTCGGCGGTATCCCACAGCAGGAAGTCCGCCTCGATGAGGATGGCGGTGGGAAGCGCGTGATGGGCATACCGCAGAGCCTCATTGCCGATCTCCACACCAATGAGATCGTGATGAACGCCATATCGACGGGCGAACGCCTGCAGGAACGGCGCATCGGCACATGCAGGCTCCAGTATCCTGCTCCGCTCCCTTCCCGGCTCTGCCAGACCGACCATGAACTCGACAACCCACGCCGGGGTGTTCACCACCCCAAACGCTCGTTCCCGCTCCTTCGGCGTGAGGCGACCAGCTCCTCCGTGACGGTGCTCCGGTGCGTACAATAGTTCCACCATCAGGTTGAGATCCGTCAATACTGCAGGGCGAACCCGGTCACGTAGATGCTCCAGTCCTTTTCGGCGCTCTGCTGGTTCGAGTCTACCAGTACCACCGCCTCCCAGCGAATCGGGTAGTACACCTGACCGTCGTTCCTCCCGCCCCAGAAGCCGGGAAATCCGCCGTCCAGCCGCATCGTCACAAACCGCCAGCCTTTCCACGTGATGTTGCCGAAGTCAGGCTGGAAAGTCTGCCCCGTGCTATCGGTGATGCGACAGCGCAGGATGTTCCCGCTGCCGTCGCCGTACACCCACATGCCCACGGCACGCGGTTTGCCAGTGATGGACACCAGGTTCTCCGGCAGGTTGATGCAGGCGAAGCGCCAGCCCTTACCAAACCGGTAGTCCAGCCGAATGGCAGAGCGCGTTCCCGACGGAGTGCTCTCCGGCGCCTCGGCAACGTTCGCCTCCGCCTTGCCCTCCACCTTCGCGTCTCCGTCGACCCACGCCCGCCAGGCGACATCCGTGCGCACCACGTCCAGAAGTACCCATCGCTTCTCCTCAGCACGCGCGACCACGGTCCCCCTGCCGTCCACAAGCCGTGCTGAGAGGCGCACGTCGGCAGGCAGGTTTTGTGACACCTCTACCGACACGGTTGCCTGTCGCTGCCCTCTGGCGATGTTGACGGGCGCACTTGCCAGCTGGTCGCCTGCGTTCACCTGCAGGGTGGCGGACATCGCTTCGCCTGCCGGGTTCTCGATGATAGCCACCACGCGCCTGCCCTGAGGCGGCAGCAGGTTGACCCGTAACGGATTAGATAGACAGAGCCACACGGTAGCCGTCTGCAGGGTCTGGTTGCCCTCGCTCACCCACTCCACGGTGGCGCGGACGTGTTCGTCACCGCGTTCACTCAGGCGGATGGGTACATCCACCACCCGCTGCTCGCCAGCATTCAGACGCAGTCGCCGCTCGCCAAGAACAGTATCCCCACCACGCACCCGCAAGGTGGCGCTCAGCGCGCGAGAGGTCGGGTTATACACGTTGACCGGCAGGCTCTGACTGATACCCGCACGTACCGTCATCACCTGTCGCGCTGGTGCCCACACGCCCAGCAGTCGTGCATCCGCGCTGGAGGGCAACAGCACATATTTTGGCTCCTGTGTTAGGTCCAGAACGAAGGGCGCGTCGGCGACGCTCACCGTGCGCGTCCTGCCCATCATCTCCACCACACGCAGGTTACCACGGGGCAGGCTCAACGTGATGGGATGTGGGTCGCCCGTCGTCCAGCCAGCCAGCGCCAGCTCCTCGCCCTTGCGGAACAGAAGCAGGTAGTCATTCGGGTTGGGCAGGGCGATACGTCGCAGATACCGGTAGCCTCGCAATGTGCTGGTCAGCGTCTTTGCTGCCACGTAGGCGGGCTTCAGGCGCAGGTCGTGGTATACCGTACCGAAGTGGTGCTCGGGTTCTTTGGGGTCTTCACCGTCGTTTTTCCAGTCGTACCAGATACTCAGGAACACATCGCTGGCGAGGTTGGTGAGCCACTGGCGGGTCAGGTGTCGCGCCTGTTTCTGCATGTCCATGCCCTGCCAGATATCCGAATAGCCCCACTCGCCCGACAGGATGGGCAGGTGTCGACGTGGACTATATCTGTCCAGCAGCACACGCAGTCGGCGGTAGTCTTGCTCCGCGGTCTCGGGGTGATGCGGTCGGTAGGGGTGTACCGTGACTGCATCGAGCCGTGCCAGCACCCCCCGTTCGCCCAGCGTCTCGAAGAAATCCCACGGAAATCCCGAGGAGGCAGGCGCCACGATGAACTCACCCGGCGCCACGCGACGGATGGTATCGATGACCACGTGCGCCAGTTTGGCGTAGTCCTCCACGTTTGGCTTGGGACGCCAGAAGAAGATGTTGGGCTCGTTCCATATCTCCCACAGGATGCCCTTGCCCGCATACCGGCGCACCGCGGCTTCGGTGAACCGCGCAAAAGCGGCTCGCCCCTCGTCTGTATGCGGCGCCAAATCGTTGTCGTAGAACCGGTTGGTATAGTCCAGAATGAACAGGATGCGGATACCGCGCGCGGTCATGTCGCGCACAAGCACGTCATACGAGGAGAAATCATACTTTCCTTTCTGCGTTTCTATGTCGTGCCAGAACAAATCCATCCGGATAACGCGAAAGCCGCCATCTGCCAGCAGATTCAGTTCCCGCTCAGGGGCACGGGTGAAATGGATGTTCACCCCAAAGGGCAGAGGGACGACCGGCTCGGGTACGCCACCCGGTTGCGAGCAAGCGATGGTAGTCAATGTCATCATCAACAAGATGCTCCCCAGTAGTCGAGTTCCCATGGCGCTACACATACCTCCTGCAAACCTGTTCGGAGCATGGAACTCGTATCCCTTCACGTGCTGTTTCTGCGCAGGTAGAAAAGCATCGCGACAGCCAGCCATCCGATAGCGAAAGCCAGCCCGATTCCCCCCGCGATCGGATGAAACCGCAACGAGAGTATGGACAGCACCGCCAGACCCAGCCAGACCATCCATCCCCGCCACCACATCAGCGAGACAGGCAGGAAGTCCAGCAGGGCACGCAGATACCGGCTTGCCCCGAATCGGCTCCTTCCTCTTCGCCGCGGCACATGCGGCACGGGTACCTCCACGATCCGATAGCCCATCCGCGCCGCCAGCACCGGCAGATAGCGGTGCATGTCCGACCTCAGCCAGCCCTGCAGTTTCTCCGCTACCTCAGGCCGAAGCGCTTTGGTGCCGCAGTTCACGTCGTGCAGCGAAATGCCCGTCAGCCAGCGCATAGACGCATTGAACAGCCGTGAAGCCATCACGCGAAACGCGGTATCCTGTCTTTGTTGACGCCATGCCACCGCCACGTCTGCCTCCCCTGAATCGATACGCCCGATGAGCATGGGCAGGATTTCCGGTGGCTCCTGCAGGTCGGCGTCTGTAGTGACGAATATCGCGCCGCGTGCCACCGCGAACCCGGCACTCAGCGCACCGGTCTTCCCACGCCTCTGCGGCAGGTGCACCGCGTGGACACACACGGGCTGAGGGTTCTGAAGGATGGCTTCCAGCTCGGCAACGGTGCCGTCGGTGCTGCCGTCGTCCACGTACACAATCTCGCTGGTCATCTCCAGCCTGCCCAGCGCCCGAACAAGACGGGCATGGAGTTCGGGAAGGTTTGCCTCCTCGTTATACATCGGCACAATGACGCTCAGCCGAACGGAACTCACCGCAGGTCTGCCTCCACTGTGAAGAGGTCAAACTGCTCGCGATAGCCCTCAGTTAACCAGCGGAAGGGAGGCGCACCGCGCAGGGACGCATAGAAGCCAGCCGCCGGAGGCAACGTAGCGAGGCGTATCGGCACAACGACCTCGACGCTTTCTTCATACGTCAGGCGAGGCACCAGCGCAGCGGGCACCGCCGCATCGCCTCCCACGTTGGGCACGGCAACACGCACACCCGCTTCCGGCAAGCGATTGGTGCTCACCTGCTGGCATCCCGCCCTCTGCGCATAGTACATCCATCCCCAGTGCCCGACGAACGCCTGTGCACCATCCTCCTGCACCATCTGAGCCCCGCGCCGGTACACTTCGGCAATCTGCATATCGCACCAGCCCACATACGCCCCGAAAGCTGTCTGCATTGCCAGCACCGCCGCTAGAAGGGTGCTGCGCACCTGTCCCAGCGCCTCGCGCGGGCACCACGCTAGCGCCAGAGGAGGCAGTGCAGGCAGAAGGTGCCTCGCCGCGGCAAATGGTGCGCCCACACCTATCGCCAGCAGCACCCAGCCTGTCCAGAGCGCACCGAAGGCATGGTCGCGCCTCAAGCTCCAGAAACGGGCAACACTCAACGCCAGCGCCAGCATACCCAGCGTACTCCACAGCGCCGCTTCTGTATCGCCCGCCGTGGAGACGCCCCTCCATCTCCACCACCCCACCAGCAAAGCAATGCCCAGCGAGGAAATGACGGCTCGCCAACGGGTACAGACCACCACTGCCCAGAGCCACAACAGCCACACTCCGCCAAAGCCGGCAATCGTGCCCCAAACCCTGTCGGAAGTCGGGGTGACGATATCTTTGCGCGCCATCGTGGTGAGAAAGTGCAGGCGGTCATACACCATCAGGTTGTGAACGCACCAGATGACAAATGGCGCCAGCGCCCAGAACAGAACCGGCAGATGCTTCCAACGCCGGTGCAGAATCAGGTAAATCGCCAGCAGGACAACCGCGCCGAGACCCGAGTATTTCATCAACACTGAACAGCCGGTCAGCAAGGCGCCACGCGCCATCATATCACGCCGACCGGCATCACTTCCAAGCACAAAGTATGCCGTGCCAAGCGTCCACAGTGCCACCATCGGCACGTCGCGCATCAGGTTCGGCGAGACAGCCATTGCCGGGTTAAGCAGGACGAGCGCCGACGCCAGGGTGGAGCTGGCGTTGAAGCGCCGCGCCAGCAGTATCACGCCCCACCACAGCAGAACCTGCCACACCAGCATCGTGCCATGCAAAAGCCACTCGCGCTCTCCTCCGAGGGCGATGAAGGGAGCCAGAATATAACTGAGCAGCGGCGGGTTGGTGGTGACGAGAAAGGTGCTTCGTACGGTGCCATCCCAGTCGATCTCGCCAGCGTAGGGGTTCAGCGGGTTCATCAGTATCTGTCTGGCGATGTGCAGAACGATGGTATCGTCCACGTGGAAGGGTTTCTGGATGAGGGCAATCTGAATACCCAGAGCGACAAGGAGCACCACCAGCGCGCCCCTCGGCAAAGATTCTGCGGACCAGCTGTGAGATACCGATTGCGCCATGCCTCGTTTCCAATGACGGTATCCTCATTCAACTGTTCGAAGGGTTTGTCCTGCAACTGAAAGAACAGGCGCCCTATGCGCGGGCGAAATACGCTCCGACCCGTCCGCTGGTTGCCCGTGCGCTTCACCGTACAGTATAATCTGTAGAGCAGGCACTCATGACCAACATCGGGAGAACAGCGCATGTCGGAAACGACCAGCATACCCAAGGTATACGACCCAACCAGCGTGGAAGAAAAATGGTATCGGTTCTGGAAGGAACGCAACTACTTCGCGCCGGAACCACAACCCGACAAACCTGTCTACTGCATCACCATCCCGCCACCGAACGTTACCGGCTCTCTGCACATCGGACACGCCCTGTGCTACACCATTCACGACACCCTTATTCGCTGGCGGCGCATGCAGGGCTACAATACCCTGTGCGTGCCGGGCACCGACCACGCGGGTATCGCCACGCAGAACGTGGTGGAAAAACAACTTCGCGGCGAGGGCTTAACGCGCCATGACCTTGGCAGGGAGCGGTTCCTGGAGCGTGTATGGGACTGGGTGCGGGAATACGGCGGTGTCATCCTCACTCAGTTTCAGCGACTCGGCTGTTCGTTCGACTGGAGCCGAACCCGCTTTACGATGGATGAGGGTTACACCCGCGCCATTCTGGAGTGCTTCGTGCGATGGTGGGAAGACGGCTATATCTATCGCGGTAAGCGGGTAATCAACTGGTGCCCGCGCTGTCTCACTGCGCTGTCCGATATCGAGGTGGAGCACGAGGACGAGCCGTCCAAACTGTACCATATCCGCTACCGGTTCAAAGATGGCTCGGGCTATGTGGTGGTGGCGACCACGCGCCCCGAAACGATGCTGGGCGATACCGCCGTCGCTGCGAACCCCGCCGATGAACGCTATCAGCACCTGTTCGGCAAGACGCTCATCCTGCCGCTGGTGGGTCGCGAGATACCCCTGATCGCCGACGACTACGCCAGGCCCGAGTTTGGAACCGGAGCGGTGAAGGTGACCCCCGCCCATGACGCTAACGACTTCGAGGCGGGATTGCGCCACAACCTGCCCCGGGTGGTGGTTATCGACGAACACGGACGCATGACCGCCGAAGCTGGCGAACGCTACGCCGGGCTGGATCGTTACGAGGCGCGCCAGCGGGTGCTGGAAGACCTGGAGGCGCAGGGGTTGCTGGAAAAGGTGGAGGACTACACCGTACCGGTCGCCACCTGCGCGCGTTGTGATACGGTCATCGAGCCGCTCCTGTCCGAGCAGTGGTTCGTGCGCATGAAGGAGATCGCCCAGCCCCCTATCGACGCCGTAAAGGAGGGACGTATCCGCTTCATCCCCGACCGCTTCGCCCGCACCTATCTGGACTGGATGGAAAACATCAAAGACTGGTGCATCTCGCGCCAGCTGTGGTGGGGGCACCGCATCCCCGTGTGGACCACCGACGACGGAGAATACATCGTTGCCCGCTCGGAGGAAGAGGCATTCCAGAAGGCAAACGGCAGAGCCATCTATCAGGACGAAGATGTGCTGGACACCTGGTTCTCCTCGGCGCTGTGGCCCCACGCGGTGCTGGGATGGCCTGAGACCACCGAGGACCTCAAGACCTACTACCCCACCTCTGTGCTGATCACCGCGCGAGACATCATCTACCTGTGGGTGGCGCGCATGATCATGACGGGGCTCTATTTCATGGGTGACGTGCCCTTCCGCGATGTGTATATCTACGCCACCGTGCTGGACGAACAGGGACGTCGCATGAGCAAGTCGCTGGGCACCGGCGTGGACCCGCTCGACCTCATCGAGATGTACGGCGCCGACGCGCTGCGTTTCGCCCTGCTGGTGCGCACCGCCAAAGGACAGGACATCCGCTTCGCCAGCATCCAGCACGGCAGACACAGTCAGGTGGAGGAGGCGCGAAACTTCTGCAACAAGCTATGGAACGCCTCTCGCTTCGTGCTGATGAACCTGGACGACCATTTCCGCGCTCGCTTTGACGGCTCCCTTCCCCCAAACGAGACGATGACCGACGTGGACAGATGGATATTGAGTCGTCTCAACGCCACCATCCGCGCGGTGAACGAGGCGCTGGAAGGCTACGATATGGACGACGCGGCGAAGGCGCTTTACTCTTTCCTGTGGGATGAGTATTGCGACTGGTATATTGAGATGTGCAAACCGCGTCTGAACGGCGGCGGCGAGGCGCGCGAAGTGGCACAGCGCGTGCTGAGCGTGGTGCTTGAGCACACTCTGCGTCTTCTGCATCCCTTCATGCCCTACATCACCGAAGAGATCTGGCAGAGCCTGCCGCATGAGGGCGACAGCATCATGGTCGCCTCCTTCCCCACCGTGCATCCCGAATGGAACGCCCCAGAAGCCGAAGAGCGTATGCAGAAGCTGATTGAAGCGGTGCGAACGGTGCGTGCTTTACGCACCGAGATCGGTTTTGACATCTCGTTGAAGGCGAACGTGCTGGTGGTGCCCACGTCTTCAGAAGCGGCACACCTTCTGCGAACATATGAGGGTCTCATCCGCACTCTGCAGCGCGTGGAGCCTATGCAGATTGTCGACCACCTGCCCGAGGGCATCAAGGCGGTAGCTTCACACAGCGACCTCGCCGATGTGTACCTGCAGCTGGAGGCGGTGGACGTCGAGCGCGAACGCCAGCGCGTGCAGAAGGAGCTGACAGCCATCGAGAAAGACCTCCAGCGGGTCAACGGCAGGTTGAGCAACGAGCAGTTCCTGCATCGCGCCCCGCAGGAGGTGGTGGAGCGAGAACGCGCCATTCAAGCAGAACTGCTGGAGAGGCAGGCGAAGCTGCTGGAAAGGCTCCAGCGGCTCAGCTAGGGCGTCAGCGCTAACCGGGGCGCCCTGTCTGCCGTCTTTATGCATGGAAACAAACGGCAACGCGCACGTTAAGGAGAGTGGGATGCGACTGAGCAGAGTCATTTTAACTGGTTTTGTGTGGCTGTGCGCCCTTTTGACGATGGCGCAATCGCAGGACATTAACGACTACGTGCAGACTCGTCTGCACGACCTGCGGGGCACGGTTCGTCAGCAGACGGCTAACCAGCGCGAGCTGGAAAAGATAAACAGGGATTTCGCCAACTCGTACCGCATCAAGCAGATGACGGCCCGCTACAAGGAGCCCTCCAAAATGCGTTTGGAGAGCAAGGTGGGCGTGGTGAATGTGGTTTATATCATTAACGGAGACCACAAACACGTCTCCGCCGGTCCCATCCGAAACACCGACGACATCAGCAATGCGCCGGGCAAGCGGCAATCGCTGATGGACTTCGGCATCCTGACGCCCAGCTTCATGAGGCTGGTCAACGCGAAGTTCCTGCGTACCGACTCTGAGGGCGGCGTTCGATACCCCGTGTTTGAACTGACCTGGGCGAACTCGGATGACACCTCCAAACACGTGGTGTGGATGGACGGCAAAACGCGCACCATCTTCAAACGCCAGTGGTATAACCAGCAGGGGAAGCTGATGGCAACCTTCTTCTACAAGAACGCGGCGGAGGCTGCGCCCGGCATCTGGGTACCCACGCGGGTCGAGGTATACAACGCTGAAGGCAAGCTGGGTGGCATCACCACCTATACCGATCTCCGCGTGAACGAGGGCTTACCCGATAGCCTGTTCCAGTTCTGAAATGCCCTGGACGGCGGCGTGTGATTACACCCCAGCGAACGCACTGAATCCCCCGTCTATGGGAATGACCGCGCCCGTCACAAAGGCGCTTGCCGGCGACGCCAGCCAGATGATAGTGCCGATCAAGTCGTCTGGCTCGCCAAACCGCCCCATTGGCGTATGGGCGATGATGGACTGTCCTCGGGGTGTGAGAGTACCCGCCTCGTCCAGCAGCAGGTAGCGGTTCTGGTTCGTCAGAAAGAAGCCCGGAGCGATGGCATTCACCCGAACCCGCGGCGAGTACTCCTGCGCGATGTGCACCGCGAGCCAATGCGTGAAGTTGCTCACCGCCGCCTTCGCTGCGGAATAGCCCAGCACGCGCGTCAGCGGCTTGAACGCCGACATCGAGGAGAAATTGATAATCACCCCGCCTGCCGCGTTCTCCAGCATCTGCTTCGCAAAGACCTGACTGGGCAGTATCGCCCCACCGAACAGGTTCAGGTTGACCACTTTCTGCAGAGCTTCCATGGGCAGGTCGAAGAAGCGTCGTTCAGGCGCGGTGGAGGCTTCGGGAATGTTGCCACCCGCCGCGTTCAGCAGGATATCCACAGCGCCCACTTCGCGTTTCACCGCCTCCGCAACACGCTCGGTATCGCCCTTGTCCAGCACGTCCATGCGATAACCGAATGTCTCGATACCTGCGTGTCGCAACTCTTCCAGTCGCTCATCCAGCGGTGCGATGTCGGTCAGCACGATGCGCGCACCAGCCTTCCCCAACCCACGCGCGATGGCGCCAGCCAGTACACCCGCCCCTCCGGTGAACAGCGCTACTCTGCCCTTGACGGAAAACAGCTCCTCAACGTAACTCATGCGACAACCTCCCTCATGATCGCCAACTCGCTACCTCTACGAGCGCGCGTGTTCGGTGAACGCCCCGCCGAGGTCTGTCATCAGGCGACGGAAAAAGCGGTACCGCCGCGACATCTCCTCCACCCGCTCCTCATGCGGAGTGTACCTCGCACCCGGCTGAACCATCGCCTGCGTGGCTTGTACCACATCGGAATACACGCCCAGCGCGGTGTAGCCCAGCACCGCCGAGCCGACCAGCGCCGGTTCTTCCACAGCGCTAACCTGCAGGGGCACGCCCAGCACATCCGCCATCGTCTGCATCCACAATGGCGAGCGTGAACCACCGCCCCCAACGCGAACCTCCGCGGGCGTGACGCCGTTATCCAGCAGCGCCTCGTATACGATTCGAAGGGCGAAGCACACTCCCTCCATCACCGCGCGCACCATGTGTCCCCTCGTGTGGTAGCCGCGCAAGCCGAAAAACACTCCAGACGCCGCATTTCCGATTTGCGGGTTGCGCTCACCGCTGAGGAAGGGCAGGAAGAACAGCCCCGCAGAGTCGCGTATCGCCTCTGCCTCGGCGTTCATCGCGTCGTAGCCGATGTGCAGCACATGGTCACGCAGCCAGCGCAGAGTCACCCCGGCGTTATTAATGGCTCCACCGGGGAACCACTTTCCACTCGCGAGATAGCAGGTCTGCAGTCGCATCGCCGGGTCCGCATCCAGCACGGGCTGGGGTAGCGCCATCCTCAGCATCGCCGTGGTGCCCACGTTGATGGCAGCGGTGCACTCCAGCATCGCGCCAATACCGATTGCCACAGCGCCCCCGTCATACACGCCGGGCACCAGCTGGCATCCGCGCGCCACACCGATCTCGTCGCAAATCTGTGCGGACACCGGTGCCAGTATTCTCTCCGCAGGCACGGGCGCAGGCAGTCGTTCTGGCTCCACACCCAGCAGTGAGAGAGCGTATTCGTCCCATTGCAGGTGCGCCAGGTTCATCATCTGCGTGGCTGTGCCCAGACTGGCTTCTGTCACCCAGCTTCCCGTCAGCCGAAAGATCAGGTAGTCCTTCGCTCCCACGAAACGGCGCGCCCGCGAGAAGGTCTCTGGCTGCGTATGTTTCAGCCAGCATAGCTTGGAGAGCGGATAGTGGAACAGCGGTGGACAGCCTGTGCGTTCATAAAGACGCCGAGTATCTGCCTGTTCCAGAAGGTGTGTGAAGGTGCGCTGAGGACGGGTGTCCAGCAGGGTGATGATACCGGTGAGCGGCTCGCCATGGTCATCCACTGCCAGCACGCTCAGCTGGTAAGCAGAAAGCACCAGTGCCGCCACCTGCGAGCCATATGATTCGGTGACCTCCCGACACACCGCCCGGAACGCATCCCAGAGCTGCAACGGGTCGTGCTCGGCTCGCCCGCTCTCGTCTCTTACCAGCGCCAGCTCCCGCGTTGAAACCCGAAGCACCTGCCCGGTGGCGCTCAACACGCCTGCCTTGATGTTGGTTGTGCCGATATCCACCGCAAGTATCAACGGCACACCGACTGACCTCCCTGCCACGCTTCCGGTTGTCATCACCAGCCATTATACACGTTCGTTTGGGAACCAGCAAAATCCCCCACAGGGTGTATCACTGTGGGGGTTCCGGCGTAACACAATGGAGGTGCCAGATTACCGCCGGCGTCGCAAAGGCAGAAAGCCCAGCAGTCCCGCGCCAAACAGCGCCATGGTGGTAGGCTCGGGAATGACCGGTCCTCTAGCAGGTGCATAGCGGAAAGCGCCAGCAGCCCAATCGACGTCAGAGGACAAGAGCACATAGGAGACTGGCACGCTGGACTGCGCGGCGAACAGACGTGCCCCGGCGTCGCCGCTCACATCCCGGCTTATTGTGCCCAGCAGGTTGTTGGAGGCATCGTAGAACCAAGCCGTCATCGTGTGCACGCTAAAAGGATTGGGTTGCGCTTCAAAGCCGAAGATGGATGCTGGCAGGGACAGATTGAAACGGACAGCCGTTCGCCCGCCCGACCAGAGCACTGGCAGGGTATCACCGTGTCCGCGCTAAGAGTGCGGGTCCTCGCTCCAGGTCAACCAATGCGTGGGAGCTGTCACCTTCAACATGTCGACCGGTGCGCCACTTCCAGGATCCACAAAAGACACCGTCATGACTCCATCGCTGATGCTCGTGACACCAGCGAAGTTGGATATCGCCGAAGGGTCGATGTAGGTAGTGGATGCCAGATAGGACACATCGGGGCTCGAGATGGGCGTGAACGCACTGGCAGGCAGAGCCCATACCAGTAACAGCACGCCACACAGGCTGAGAAACCTCTTCATGGTCGAGAACCTCCTTAAGTTAGCTTGCTAAAACGAGCATAGCACGATAATGGCATCGATACTATAGAACTATTGCCAGTATGTGCAAACCCTCGTTCCATTGCGGGGAAGGGAGCCAGCATTGTGGGCGGAATTGCTGATTGACACGTGGAGCAGGTAAAATACTATCAGCAACATATTGTTACCGACACCAGGAGACGGTAATGAGCCGCTATGCCCACCAGCGCGTGCGCAAGGAGGCTGGCATCTGCGGGGGAGCACTCAGGATTCCGGAGGAGCGGATGCCGGTGTCGTTCATCCTGCGCTGTTTTGCGGCAGGCATGAGTCAGCGTGAGGTTTTGCAAGCCTACCCGCAGCTTAGCGAGGAAGACCTGCGGATGGCACTGCTTGCTGCGGCGCAGAGGCTGGAGAGCGACGATGAAGCTTCTGCTGGATAGCCAGATCAGCGCGCAGACAGCCGGGTGTTTGCGCAAGGCAGGACACGATGTGCGAGAGGTGCGCAACGACCCTTTACTTCGCTCGGCATCGGACGAAGTGCTGGTGCAGACGGCTTGGCGCGAAGGGCGCGTGCTGGTGAGCGCATTGTCGGTGTTTGCCCAGCTGGTCTCCCGCGATAGCAGCTGGCGTCCGGGCGTTATCCTCCTGCTGGCTGGCGACCCCCGTCCCCGAAGCCAGCAAAAGACATTGCAGAGCCTGCTGCGTCAGGTGCCCGAAGCGAAGCTAATGACCAGTCTGACCATCATCGAGGGGCATCGCGCCCGTATCTACCCGCTGGTTGCCAACCCACCACAACAGGTGACCGCAGAACTTCAGCCCCGCCCTGCCGAACCCCTGCCCTCCCGTGCAAGCCCTGCGTTCGCGCGCCCCAGCCTTGCCTGTCCGGTGTTTGGATACACGTTGCACCCGTTGCACGGGTGCAAGCAGGTCTGCCCGGCGTGTGGTTACCTCAGCTCGTGCAGTATGGACTGACAGAGGACGAAGACGCAGGTTTCCTTCCTAACGACGCGAACCTCATATATGGCGAAAGCCTGAAGCAATGAGGAGGAGCACGACGATGGAAACCTCGTTTCTGCAACTACCCCCCATGGGCAAGCACATCGGACACCAGCCTGCGCAGATACGCGCCGTGCCAACATACCGCAAGGGACAGCCACTCGTCGGCACTTATTACTTCTACTGGTACGACGTGAACACCGGCGAACACTTCATCGACCACGACGGCACCGACGCACTCACCACCCATCCCGCGAACCCCGTAGGCTACAGCTACCGTTCACCCGACTGGCACCGGCGCGAGATGGCGGATATCCTGCGGGCGGGTATCGACTTCATCCTGCCCGTCTACTGGGGCTGCCCGACAGACCGCCAGCCCGGCAAGATGCTCTACTGGAGCTTCGAAGGGCTGGAAGCGCTGGTTAAGGCGCAGGAAAAGATGGTCTCTGAAAGGCGACGACCGCCCCGCATCGGGCTGTTCTACGACACTTCCACCCTGCAATGGAACGCTGACCGCTACCACGCCGACCTCACCACCCGTGAGGGACGCGAATGGTTCTACGTCTCCATCCGCGATTTCTTCTCGATGGTGCCTCCGAAACTGTGGGCGATGCTGGATCATCGTCCGATCGTCTTCCTCTATGGCGCTGGCTTCGCCAAGGATTACAATCAGCAGGCTATCGATTTCGTGTATGAGCAGTTCGAGAAGGATTTCGGCTGCCGACCCTACATCGTGCGCGAAGTCTCGTGGAGCCGTGTGCAGACCGACAGCGAGTACGGCTGGGGCGGCGCGCTGAACCCGATCATACTGGACGTGGCGGCTATCGGGCCCGGCTACGACCATTCGGCAGTACCCGGCAGAGCGCCGCTGGTGCGCGAGCGCGAAGGCGGTAAGTTCTTCGACCGCAGCTGGGAGACCATCCTGCGAATGAACCCCGCTCGCCGCCCCTCCATCGTGATGATTGAGACCTGGAACGAGTTTCACGAGGGCACCGACATCGCCCCGTCCAGAGAGTACGGCGACCAGTACGTAAGGATGAACGCCCGCTTCGCGCAGATGTTCAAGCGAAGGATGCGCCTGCGCCCGCAGGGAGAGTACCGCTCTGCCCGCGAGGTCTCGGTGGTACTTGAGCGGGAACTTATATCGCGCGGTATCCGTCTGAACGTCCACCCGAACGGTGACGGTCTCATGGAACCTGCCGAGGTGAACGGTGTTGCCGCCTGGCGCACCCTGCCCAACCGTCACCACTCTATGCGCTACGCCTACTTCGACGTCGACGACAGCTTTTACTACGATGACGACTTCCCCGTGCAGGTCGAGGTAGAGCTGTGGGACAGCGAGGGCACCTTCTCCATCGAATACGACTCCGCAGACGCCGCCGGAAGCGTGCGCCACGGCGCCTTCAAGCCCGCGCAGACCTTCACCCTGAACAACAGCAAACAATGGCGCATTTTCCGCACGACCCTCCGGGATGCGCGCTTTGTGAACAGGGCAAACGGGGCAGATTTCCGGCTGGGCACTGCGCAGGAACTGTACATCCGGCGCGTCACGGTGCGGAAGCTGTAGGGCTGGCGGTGGTCGCTCCTGCCGTCTCAGAACGCTCTCCCTACCGCGCCCCGACACGGGGAGAAGTATCCTGCTAGCGAGCGGATGACTGGCTTCGATGACGAAACCCCTCTCCCAACCTCTCCCCGACAAGGGGAGCGGAGAACGCCGTTTAACAAAGGGGTTGAGGTCATCCTCCTTCGTGTCATTGCGAGGAGCGCAGCGACGAAGCAATCCCCTTCGCCCCCCAGTGTCATTGCGAGGAGCGAAGCGACGAAGCAATCTCCTTCGTCTTTCATGTCATTGCGCGGAGCGCAGCGACGAAGCAATCCCATCTGCTTCGCCCCGGTGTCATTGCGAGGAGCGAACCAACGAAGCAATCCCCTTCGCCCCCCGTGTCATTGCGCGGAGCGCAGCGACGAAGAAATCCCACTCGCATCGCCCCGGTGTCATTGCGAGGAGCGAAGCGACGAAGCAATCCCATCTGCTTCGCCCCGGTGTCATTGCGAGGAGCGAAGCGACGAAGCAATCCCACTCGCATCGTCCCGGTGCCATTGCGAGGAGCGAAGCGACGAAGCAATCCCCTTCGCCCCCCGTGTCATTGCGCGGAGCGTAGCGACGAAGCAATCTCCCGCGCCCAGTACCAAC
>OGCI01001560.1_pt1 | contig 18567 bp, 15 predicted proteins | sample 1570021 | NCBI WGS metagenome assembly OGCI01 (sample SAMN06264664, study PRJEB24512) | hot springs metagenome | isolation source: Hot spring water | place: South Africa: Tshipise | collected 2015-06-21 | reverse complement strand
ATCACGGATCTCGTCGTCAAGGCCCTCCGCCGCGACGGCGACAGGGTCAAGGATCTGCTCAACTACCGGACCACGACCAAGGACGGTCGCGTTCTGAAGTCATCCACCTTCTTTTTCCGCAACCACCGAGGACACGTGGTCGCTGCCCTCTGCGTCAATCTCGATACGACCGACTTCATGAACACGATCCGTTTCGTGGAATCCTTTGTTCGAATCAACGGTAGAGAAGGAACCAGTGAACCCATCTCTCCAGGAGGAATCGTACGGGTTTCCAAAGCTCTCCCCTTTCGACCGGAACCGTTGCTTCGGGCGTTTTCCCTCTGTATCGCTATCGTGGCCTTCCTTCTGTTGGGTTTCCGTTCCTCTAGAAAACGCTGATTTTCCGTCCTTCTAGATAGAACCTTTTTTCCAAGGCTTCCCCTATGGAAAATGCTTTTCGGGGCAACACCCCACTAGTCTCGATTAGTGGGAAAAGTTGGTCCTTCCGCAAGCCTGGAAGGTAGACTCCTACAGTGTTCGGTCTGATAGAGAGGGAATGAAAGGTTTGATCTCCGTGGATATAGTCCACTTTGATGTCAGGGTTTTTCGCGAGGAAGGCATCTATAACTTCCTGTACCACTTCCGTAACAGTACGAACATTCGGCTCGAGAAGATGCACGGTGTGTAGTTCTCGTTGATCCACAAGACCTATCCAGAAGGGACTCTCCGTTGTCACTTTTTTTAACTCGTCGAAGGAATGGGCCTTTCGGAGTTGGATAGGGGTAAAAGTTCGAAGGAATTCGAAAAATTGAACAGGTTCGACGGGATGAAGGATTCGATGAATAGGGTGGAACTGTATGCCGGGATCGTAGAGACTCACCAATTCTACCAGAGTGCTATGGGCTGGATGGGATGCCTGTTGAGAGGGTGAAATGTGGTTCTTCAATTCTTCCCAGAAGGATTTAGCAGAGGCTATACTATGGTTCCCATCCCCTACTGCGTAGATGAACGAATTGTGTTCCAGGTTCTTCATTAACAATTCCATCAGGACGTCTTTTACCTCCCTTTCAGGAATGAACCAACCCCTCACTCTTCCCGCCCCTAACAGGAGTTCCAGTTCATAGGTGGGGGGAGTGTGGGTAAAGCGGGCAAAAAGGGCGTCGATCACTCGGGTTTGGAGATCGTTAATAAGAACTAACGTATGGGGGAATTCGATGGGAGCTCCCTTTCGTATTTTCACCCGTGGCGGGAGGCGTTCCAGGACGGTTTGTTCGGTAGGTCGAATCAAGGGTTTTGTTCCGGGACGGTAATCGTACTGCTCCAAATCCACAGTGATTACCATTCCTCTTCTTCTGGTGTACGGGGTTTCACGATCCACTAGCACCAGACCAGGTTCGGTTTCTATCAGGGTACCGCTCTCGAGATACTCTTTCATCCTCTTTTGGATTCGTTTGATCCGTTCCTCTTCATCAGTGGACCCTAGGTAACATTCTGGATAGATACAGTGAAGGGTAGAAGGAGAGTCTCCAATGCTAGACTCCAACGACTTCCATATTTCGGGTTGAGAGGTGAACTGATCGCAGGCGATCACCGCCCACTTCCGTAAATCTACACCTGGTCGGGGAAGGAGGATGGGGGAAAACTCGATTCCTACCGATGATTGCCAAGGATGCCTTCGAAGTTTCTTCATAGGGTCTCCTTAAGTCTTCCGAAGGATATAGCCGGGTTCTACCGGAACACTGGGCTTTAAATACACTTTCTGCCCATGGGATGCCACTGATACGGGATTCCCCTCCTCATCCCAAAGAGTAAAGTTCCTGTCTTCCAGAAAGGGTACCGAAGGGCCGATGTATTCGATCGGTTGCCCTACCTCGATCCGGTTTCGAAGATCAAGTTCGTATCTTCCATTCGAATGAGACGTTCCGATGGTGCCGAGAAACACATGGTGTTCTCGATACGTAGCGCTTGTAGGCTCTTCCACCTCGGATTTTCCAAAGTAGAACCCTGTGCAGTATTCTCGATGGCTCACTCGAAATAAATCTTGGTGGTAAAGTTCCAACTCAGCGATAGGGATTCCAGCCAGTGCGTCTAAATGTTTCCGGTAAGCTCGAGTCACGACGGCGGTGTAGTAGAGAGATTTCATCCGGCCTTCGATTTTCAGAGCATCCACTCCGGTTTGGCGAATTAGATCCAAGTGATCGATCATACAGAGATCCTTGGAAGAAAGGATCGTGGTGAATCCTTCGGATTCGAAAATAGGGTAATATTCCCCTGGACGTTCCGCCTCTTCCAAGACTCGGTAATTCCATCTGCAAGGATGTGCACAATTTCCCTGATTGGCGGAACGACCAGCCATCCAAGCACTGAGGAAGCAACGACCCGAATATGCAAGGCACATGGCACCATGAACAAAAATCTCGAGTTCCAGATCCGGCAAGTGAGCTTTTATTTCAGCTATCTCTTCCAAGCTGAGTTCTCTGCCAAGAATGATTCGCTTGAACCCTAGATCCCTATACACCTCCGCTGCCCGCCAATTAGTGCAGTTCGCTTGAGTGCTCAGGTGAAGAGGGATCTGGGGAAACCGGTTTCGAAGGAGGGGCAAAAGGCCTAGATCACTGATGATAAAGGCATCGAAGGGATACAAGGAAAGGTATTCCATCTCTTTTTCGATTCTCGAAAGATCCCGGTTATGGAAACTGATGTTCAACGCGCAATATAATTTCCGGTTGCCTTTCACCTTTCGGATCTCTTTCCATTCGTCCTGGTAAAAATTATCTGCTTTGGTACGGAGAGAAAATTGTTTTACCCCGATGTATACGGCGTCCGCTCCGTATTGATACGCGTAAATGAGCTTTTCCAGGTTCCCCGCTGGTGAAACGAGTTCCATACAAAGGGGAGAGTATCCATTTAAGAAGAACCTTTTCAAGGGGCTATCGTTTCTCTATAATACAGCTCTCTGGAAGTTACAGGTACGGGAACAAATGCTTATTGATAGAACAGACTCGAACTTTTCGAGACCTTCGAGAGCGATTCTGCTTTTTTCCTGTCCCGATGTGAAGGGAATCGTTGCGGAGGTGTCCCATTTCATCTTCACCTATAATGGAAACATCCTCCGTTCCAACCAGCACAGCGATCCGGAAACAGGAACCTTTTTCATGCGGGTAGAGTGGGACATTTCGGAGTTTACTCTACCGGAATCGAAGATCTCAAGGGCTTTTGAGCCCATTGCGGAAAAGTTTTCCATGGACTACCGGATCGAGTTTTCTTCCAGAACTTCGCGGATTGCTATCTTCGTTTCCAAACTAGATCATTGTCTGTACGATCTTCTCCTACGAAACAAAGAGGGCGAGATCCCTGGGGAGATCGTCCTGATCATTGGAAATCATCCAGACTTAAAACCGGTAGCCGATTATTTTCACATTCCCTTTCATCATGTTCCCGTGACTCCGGAGACGCGGATGGATGCAGAAGCCTTGGAGTTGGATCTACTATCGAAGGCCAACGTCGATCTAGTGGTTCTAGCCCGTTACATGCAAATCTTAAGTCCTTCTTTCGTGGAAACCTACCGGAATCGGGTGATCAATATCCATCACAGCTTCCTGCCTGCTTTCGTGGGAGCCAAGCCATACCATCAAGCTTTTGAACGAGGGGTGAAGATCATCGGAGCTACCAGCCATTACGTAACCGAAGACCTGGACCAAGGACCTATCATCGAACAGGATGTGGTTCGAGTGACTCACCAAGATTCTGTGGCAGATATGATCCAGAAAGGAAAAAATCTCGAGCGGCTTGTGCTATCCCGGGCAGTGAAGCTACACCTGGAGCACAAGATCCTCGTGTTTGGAAACAAGACAATCGTTTTCGAATGATCCCAGTGGGGAAGGAGTTGTTATGGTGGAACCATTGAAGAAAAATCCAAAGTTTTCCCGTCGAAGGGGACCTGTCGTGTTGGCTATCCTGGATGGAGTGGGGTACGGTGCGTACAAGGAAGGGGATGCGGTGGCAGAGGCGATGACCCAGAACCTTGATTACCTCAAGACCCGCTGTCCTCACACAAAGTTGAAGGCCCACGGCACCGCAGTAGGTCTGCCTTCGGATGAAGACATGGGGAACAGCGAAGTGGGACACAACGCGATTGGATGCGGCCGGGTGTATGCTCAGGGAGCAAAACTGGTGAACGTCTCCATCGAGACGGGAGCTTTGTTCAACGGCCCGGTATGGAAGAAATTGATCCAATACGTGAAACAGAACAATGGGACTCTCCATTTCATCGGACTGTTCTCCGATGGAAACGTCCATAGCCATATCGATCATCTGAAAGCGATGCTCATGCGGGCCGCTGAGGTAGAAGGGATTAAACGGGCTCGAATCCACATACTTCTCGACGGAAGGGATGTAGGAGAAACTTCGGCTCTGGAATATATCGATCCTTTCGAAGAGTTCCTTGCTCGACTGAACCAGAAAGGGGTGGATTATAGGATTGCCTCTGGCGGAGGTAGACAGGTCATTACGATGGATCGGTACGGGGCGAACTGGGACATGGTGCGAAAAGGATGGGAAGTCCATGTCCACGGAATGGGAAGGCAGTTTGCCTCGGCCCATGAGGCTGTGGTTACCCTTCGAAAGGAAACCAATGCCATTGACCAGGATTTGCCTCCCTTCGTGATCGCGGAGAACGGGAAGCCGGTAGGTCCCATCCAGGATGGGGATTCAGTGATCTTCTTCAACTTCCGGGGGGATCGAGCACTGGAAATCACAGCGGCCTTTGAGCAGGAGAACTTCGACAAGTTCGATCGGGGTAAAAGGCCCAAGGTAGAGTACGCGGGGATGATGGAGTACGATGGGGATATGCATGTTCCCAAGCAGTATCTGGTTTCTCCCCCTGCGATCGACCGAACGGTGGGCGAGTTTCTAGTGGCCTCCAAGGTTCGGCAACTGGCCATAAGCGAAACCCAAAAGTTCGGTCACGTGACCTACTTTTTTAATGGTAACCGCACGGGTAAGTTCGATGAACAACTGGAAGACTATGTGGAGATTCCTTCGGACATCGTGCCGTTCGAAGATAGGCCATGGATGAAGTGCGCTGAAATTACAGACTATGTGATACAAGCCATTCATAGTGGCAAATACGATTTCATTCGATTGAACTACCCCAATGGAGACATGGTAGGGCACACGGGGATCTATGAGGCGGTTCTCTGTGCCATTGAAGCGGTGGACCTTTGCCTCGGAAGGTTGATCAAAGCGGTAGAACAAGCGGGGGGGATCCTGATCGTATCGGCTGATCATGGGAATTCGGATGATATGTTTGAACACGACAAAAAGACGGGAAAAGTAATCCTAAAACCCGATGGAACCCCCAAAGCAAAGACAGCCCATTCGTTGAATCCCGTGCCCTGCATCATTTTCGATCCGGAAGGAAAGGGAGAGTATGCCTCAAAGCTGAAAGAAGGGCTCGGTATCAGTTCTCTGGCAGCTACCTGTATCGAACTATTGGGGTTCCTTCCCCCCTCCGACTACGACCCGAGCGTGCTGGAGTGGAAGGGATAGGGAATCTGAAGGACGAAGCGCGCACCCTTTCCTTTTTCGATATGGATCGTTCCCCCTAACTGCTCGGTCAGTAGGGTAACCAATTGAAGTCCGAATCGTTCCGATTGTTCTAGATCGAAGTCTTCTGGCAGGCCGATTCCATCGTCCTCATACCGGATTCGGAGGATCCCTCCTACAGTTACCAGTTCGAGTGTGATAGAACCTGATTCCCGATCCGCAAAAGCGTACTTCATCGAGTTGGTGATCAGTTCGTTTATCATCAAGCCGACGGTAGATAGGGTTTTAGGATCCATCGTTAGGGGAGGAATCGTCAGAATCGTTTGAATTCCCCCCCGTTTCGGGAAGAGGGATACTATTTCTTTCACCAACGCTTCGAGGTACTCCTTCATGGAAACAGACTGGATTGTTTCAGAGCGATACAGTTTGTCGTACAGTACCTCCATGCTTCGGATTCTTCCTTCGGCGGTTTCTAGAGCTTTTATTGCTTCTGGGTCCTGCAAATAGGAGCGTTCCAGGTTAAGAAGACTGATGATAAGAGCCATGTTGTTTTTAATTCGATGATGAACTTCCTTCAGGATCAGCTCTTTTTCCTTCAATAGGGCCAGGATTTTTCGTTCCATCTCTTTACGAACAGTTATATCCTGATAGATGCCGTATACGTATCGTCTTCCATGAATGGTGATGGGAGCCCCTAGGATCGAAACGGGGAATCGAGTACCGTCCTTCCGTTGTCGGACAGATTCTTTTTGCACGATGGTTCCAGACAAGACCTCTTTAGAAATCGTAGAAGCCTCTTCTTTCAGTTCGGAAGGGACGATGAGGTCGTTGATGTGTTTTCCTTGGATTTCCTCCAATGAATACTGGAAAAGTTCGCTGAATTGCAGGTTACAATCGAGAAACCGATCCTCCTCGTCCAGGATGGCGATGGCTACAGGGGCATGCTGAAACAGATGTTCAAAATGAGCCCTTCGAATATCCAGTTCTTCCTCTTTCTCCTTGAAGAACGTTACGTCTTCGAAGGCAATTGCCAGCGCTCGGCTGTTTTTCCATGGAACAGAGCTGGCAGTGTACCGGAACCAAATTAGAGAAGGCGGAAGGTCTCTAAACACTTGGGTTATGCCGGATATTTGAAAGGGCTCATTTAGCTTACCGCAATGAGTCCGAATCAATCGGAAGAACTCACAGGCGGGACAGAGGTTAGAGAACCCACATCCTAATGGAGTGAGGGTTCGGTTTCTGCAGGCAATTAGATCTCCCAACCGGCCAGGGTTCGAGGAAGGATGGTTTTGGGGTGTAAGTTCAGCGTTTGGTACGTGGAAAAGAGATCTCGCTTTTTCATTGAAAAAGAGGATCTTCTCGTTCTCATCGATTAGTACCAATGCAGAAGGGATATTTTGTAATAACTGCTCAACCTGTAGAGAGAACTTAGTAACTTTTCCCATTGAATCTATAGTATACTGTAGAGTCAGGTATTTTCCAATCGCACTTGCTCGATGGGTAAAAATTACAGTACACTAACGGCATGCTTCTCAAAATGCGTTCTGTATCGCTAGATGATGCAAGGGAAATAGGAGCTTCTTTTGCCGAGTTAGCGATACGCTCCAAGACCCTTCCGCGGCGTCCCGTGCATGTGCATGCGATTGTGAGTCCTACGGCCGGATTCTTTCGTCATCCCATTCAGGTACAAGAAACCCTCACGTGGTTACGGATGATCGTGTTGGATAGAGCGGCGGCAGTGGAACCCAATCCCGAAAGTAGAGTGTCTGTTCATGTGGCACGGCACAAAGGACATCCGGGAACCTTGGTAGGGGAAATTGTGGAAACCCTGATTCTCAGGGAAGGGATCCAAGGGGATACACCCTATCATTTTATCCTTTCTTTGGGGGGGGATGGAACGCATCAGGAGATCCTCAATATGTTGGTGGATCTACCGATCGAAGTATTGGAACGGATTCTTGTGTTTCGACTTCCCATGGGCACAGGGAACGATGGAGCGGATGTGGAAGAACTATCTTCCGCAGCGAAGTGCCTTTTAGGGGAGGGGAGGATTGGGGAAGTATCTGCCCTAAGAATACAACCCCAAGGATTGAAAGCAGTGTATGCCTTCAATATTGCCAGCATAGGGATCGATGCGTTCGTTACTCATACGGCCAATCGTTTGAAGACCCGATTCAATACGGATATCTATCGGAAAATCGCCGATTTATCCGTACTGTTCTATCCTATCCTCTTCCCCGCAAAAACCTTGGGGATGGACATCACCCTTTCAGACGGCCGGATAGAACAGGCATATGGGAAATACGTTCTCACAGCGGTTGGCGTGTCAGGACACAGAAGTTATGGTAACCATAAATGGATACTGCCCGGAGAAGAAAATCTTTGTGCGATTGCCGATCGATCTCTCCGGAAGAAACTTCAATTGAAGAATCTTCTGTATGCGGGGAAGCATGTGAACCAAGAAGGGGTGCTACTACGAAAAGCCCAACAGGTTCGTCTCCACTACGATGATTCCCTTTACCTGCAGTACGACGGGGAGGCTATCCGATTGGAACAGGAAAATTTCCCCTGTCAAATCGAACTGGTTTCCACCAGAATCCAAACCTTAAGATTTTAGACTCAATAACCTTTCCCAAGCTTTCCCGATTCGATCTTCCTCTCCTTCCATGAAGGAAATGAGAATCTGGATTCGCTTCCGGGGAACATCCAACCGGAGGTTTCCGGGAGTGCCCGTGCTAGTACGCTGAGCGATAGTATCCTTCGGATCCCGTTGGGTTAAAGCCTTTAGGTTACTCGATACTTCTTTATAAGCCGCCCGAAAGGGAACTCCTTTTCGAACCAGCTCGTACACTGCATCGGTAGCGAATATGTCGGGAGTGAACCCTTTTCGGAGGGCTTCTTCATGCACCTGAACTTTTTGTATTAGATGATCCATCACCTGAACCATTTCCAAGCATAAGGAAAGTCCCTTTAGGAAAGGTTCTTTCGTTTCCTGGAAATCCCGGTTATACCCTGAGGGAAGGGAACGGATGATACTTTTAATCGCATTCGAGTAAGATCCCAACACAGCTGCCTTTGCCCGAGTAAGCTCCAGCCCATCGGGATTCTGTTTCTGGGGCATGATACTAGAACCGGTACAGAGCTCTTTGGGAAGAGAAAAGTACCCAATTTCCGGCAACGAGAAGAGGATCAGATCGGTGGAAAGTTTCGATAAGGTAAGTCCTATCTGGTCCAACTGATCCAGAATCGCAGCTTCTAGCTTGCCGCGGGAATTGTTGGCCGCCAGAACATTGTTATGCACCACAGGAAAGGCGAGGAGTTCTGCCGTGTATTCTCGATCCAAGGGTAGGGAAGTTCCATAGCTAGCTGCCGAACCCAAAGGACATCGGTTCCAGAGTTCATAACCCCTCTGTAGAAGTTCCAGATTGTCGAGAATCTCTTCTCCAAAGGCGGAAAGCCAAAGACCCACGGTACTAGGCATGGCGAGCTGGGTATGCGTGCGGCCTGGCATGGGGACCTTTTGGTACTGTTCTGCCTGATCGAGAAGGGTATTGGCCAATCGGAGAGAGGCGCGGAAGATTTCCAGAAGGCGTTCCCTTCCATGGATCCGTAACGCGGTTAGAACCTGGTCATTCCGGGACCTTCCCGTATGAATCTTCTTACCCGTTTCCCCTAGACGTTGAACCAAACGGTTTTCGATGGCGGTATGACAATCCTCGTCCTCTTTTTGGATAGAGAACTGCCCCCGTTTTGCTTCTTCGATGATCTGGATCAGCTCTTTTCGTACCCCGTCTTCTTCCGAGGAAGTGAGGATTCCGATCTTGCGGAGCATCTTTGCCTGGGCAATACTTCCCATACAATCGGCTATTATCAATTCACTGTCGATCTGATAATCTTTTCCAACCGTATAGTCTTCGATCAAGGAGTCGATCGAATAGTCTTTTTCCCAGAGTTTGGACACGTTCCCTCCCTTTTCAGCTCGAACGGTTTAGACTATCGGTATATCGGTATAAGAGGGAACGTGTCAACGTTCCTAGACGAGGAACACGAGTTCCCCCTGTTTCACATCGAGGGTAACCGTATCTCCTTCCTTCACTTGGCCCGAAAGGACTTTTTTCGCCAGTTCGTTCAACACTAAGTTCTGGATCGTACGCTTGAGGGGCCTAGCACCGAAGGCTGGATCGAATCCCCTATTGGCCAGGAGTTCCCGGCCAGAGTCCGTCACTCTAAGGCTGATCTTCTTTTCTTCCAATCGTTTGGCGATCTTTTTCAGTTCTAGATCCACGATGGCGAGAATTTCTTTCTTGCCCAGCCGATGGAACATCACGATCTCATCGAGACGGTTGAGAAACTCGGGTTTGAAAGTGGCTTTCAGTAAAGCATCGATCTCCGGTCTGATGGAATCCAAGTCTTCCGCTTGCAGGATCAGATCGCTTCCCAAGTTGCTAGTGAGGATGATGATACAGTTCCGAAAGTCCACGGTTCGTCCCTGTCCGTCGGTCAAACGGCCTTCATCCAGCAGTTGCAAAAGCACGTTGAACACATCCGGATGGGCTTTTTCTATTTCATCGAAGAGCACGATGGAGTAGGGTCGCCGTCGAACTACTTCGGTAAGTTGACCTCCCTGATCATACCCCACATACCCTGGGGGAGCTCCGATGAGCCGGGACACGGAGTGTTTCTCCATGTATTCGCTCATGTCGATTCGGGTAAGGGCCCGCTCATCGTTGAATAGGTAGTCTGCCAGGGTTTTTGCCAATTCGGTTTTTCCAACTCCGGTTGGCCCTAGGAATAGGAAGGTCCCCAGAGGGCGATTGATGTCGGAAAGGCCGCTCTTGTTCCGTCGGATGGCATCGGAAACAACCCGTATGGCATCCTGTTGGCCCACCACCCGCTGGGATAGAGTTTCCTCTAGTTTTAAAAGTTTAGCCATCTCGGAGGATAGCATCTTGGTGACGGGAATCCCCGTCCAAGAGGAGACTACCTTGGCAATATCTTCTTCCGATACTTCTTCTCGCAACAGGCGACGTTCACCCTGAATCTGTTGTAGTTTCTTGGTCTTTGCCTCTAGTTCCCGTTGGGTAAGGGGGATCAATCCATGTTTGATTTCCGCAGCTTTGTTCAGGTTTCCTTCCCGCTCATAACGGCTTTCTTCGATACTCAAAACTTCCAACTTCTGCTTTAAAGACCGAATTTCCTCGATGATCTCTTTTTCGTTCTTCCACTGGAGGAACATGGCATTTCGCTTTGCCTGTAGCTCGGAGAGTTCCTTATCGATTTTTCCCAATCGTTCCATCGAAGCGGGATCCGTTTCCTTCGAAAGGGCCTGTTTCTCGATGGTCAACTGGAGAATCTTCCGCTCGATCTGGTCCAGTTCCGTGGGTTGACTCTCGATTTCCATCTTGAGCCGGCTGGCCGCTTCGTCCACCAAATCGATCGCTTTGTCTGGCAGGAACCGACTGGTGATGTACCGGTCAGAAAGTACCGCCGCAGCAACCAGGGCTTCGTCCTTGATCCGGACTCCGTGATGCACCTCGTAGCGCTCCTTCAAACCCCGGAGAATGGCAATGGTATCTTCTACGGAAGGTTCGCCAGTATACACAGGTTGAAACCTTCGTTCCAGAGCCGGGTCCTTTTCGATGTGCTTTCGATACTCGTCTAGGGTAGTGGCACCAATAGCTCGAAGTTCGCCCCGCGCTAAAGCTGGTTTCAGCAGATTACTGGCGTCCATCGCTCCCTCTGCGGCACCTGCACCTACAAGGGTATGTAGTTCGTCGATGAAGAGGATGATCTCTCCATTTGATTCGGAGATCTCTTTGATTACCGCCTTCAAACGCTCCTCGAATTCTCCCCGGAACTTGGTTCCTGCGATCAGAGCTCCTAGATCGAGAGCAAGGAGTCGTTTATTCTTCAAACTGTCCGGAACATCACCCGATACGATCCTACGCGCCAATCCTTCCACGATGGCTGTTTTCCCCACTCCCGGTTCTCCGATCAACACGGGGTTGTTCTTGGTGCGACGGCAGAGGACCTGCATGATCCTCCGGATCTCTTCGTCCCGTCCGATTACAGGATCGAGTTTTTCCTGTCTGGCCAAAGCGGTAAGATCCCTGCAATACTTTTCCAGAACTTGATACTTATTTTCAGGATTTGGATCGGTAATCCGGTTGTTTCCCCGAATAGCCTTCAACGCCTTCAAAATCCCGTCACGGGTGATCCCTGCCTTTTTCAAAAGGTCCGAAAGTTTACCCTCCTCGGCTAGGGCGGCGAGGAGTACATGTTCCCCGCTAGTATACTCGTCCTTCAAATCGGCCGCTTCCTTTTCTGCTCGGGTAAGAAGCCGACCTAGATCGGCCGACATTCGGAGTTCCATCCCTTCCCCGTAGACCTTTGGCTTGGAATCGAGGGAACGTTCTATATTTTGTTCCAGCGATTTTCTATTTACTCCTAATCGATCCAATAGAGGAGGAACAACACCCTCCTCCTGTCGGATCAGAGCCAGGAGAAGATGTTCGCTCTCCAATAACTGGTGGTTGTACTGATGAGCAAAAGATGAAGCTTCCTGCAGGGCTTCCTGCAGTTTGATAGTCATTCTGTCATAACGCATATAGATCCCTTTTTGTGCTATCTTTAGATTTTTTGTAGATTTCGATTAAAATATACTTAAGAAACTCTGAACCGGCAACGATTCTTGAGTAGAATGCAAAACTAGGGTAGAGTATGGCTTCTGTATGCAAGATCGAAGCAGAGCGATCAGCAAAGCCGCCCTTATTGCCCTTGTTGGAAATGGAATTCTAGCGACCCTCAAGATCGTTGCCGGATTTCTGGCTGGAAGCCTTGCCGTAGTTGGAGACGGGATCGATTCCTCCACCGATGTGATCATAGCGGCCATTACCCTCTTGGCTAGTAAGATAACCGCAAAACCTTCGGACCGGGAACATCCCTTTGGGCATGGAAGAGCAGAAACGTTAGCCACCACCCTCTTGGCCTTCATCATCTTCTTTGCGGGAGCCCAACTCTGCATCTCTACCGTGGAACATTTTTTTGAAGGCCGCATCCGGGACATCCCTGCGCCGTTAGCCTTGTACGTGTCGATCCTGTCCGTCATGGGCAAGTTGTTGCTGGCTTGGACCCAGTTCTCCTTTGGAAAAAAGTACAACAGTGAGATGCTGAAGGCAAACGGAAAGAACATGATGAATGATACCCTCATATCCAGTACTGTGCTGGCAGGGGTATTCTTCACGATCGTTCTACAGAAACCCTTTCTCGATCCTCTATTTGCTTTTTTAGTGAGTCTTTGGATCATGAAATCTGCCATTGGTATCTTCCTCGGAGTGCGTACAGAGCTAATGGATGGAAATACAGATTCGGATTTGTATCATGCCATTTTTGATGCGGTGCGAGCCGTTCCCGGCGCCGGGAATCCCCATCGTACTCGGATCCGAAAAGTGGCGAACCTGTTCGATATCGACCTGGATATCGAAGTAGATCCCGCCCTTTCAGTAGGGGAAGCTCATGACATCGCTGTCGAGGTAGAACGGCAGATCCGCAGTAGGATCGATTCGGTGTTCGATGTTATGGTTCACGTGGAGCCCCAGGGAAATCTGGAAGAAGGTGAAAGCTTCGGACTGGCCGAAAGCCACTTCCCCGAACGCAAGGAGGAACAAGAGCCATGAAGGATCCCCAATTCAAGACGATCCTTATGCATGGGTTTACCCACGAGGAAGCTCTAACGATAATGCGGGTGGTGAAACAAGCGTTCAAGGAACCCAAAGAGCTAATCTTTGCCCTCAGTACCCCTCAGTCTTTGCAGAAAAAACTGGATGACCTGCTCCAAGAGTTAGAGGAAGAGCATCGAGCGATGACAGGGCAGGAGGGCAAAAAACCTTGACCCCTATTCATCGGTAGGGTAGTATCCCATTGACAGGAGAAACAACCCAATGAAACTCAGAAAGACCTTAGAACACATCGTTCCGTATTCACCGGGAACCCTGAAGGAAGGGGCCATCAAATTGGCTTCCAATGAGAATCCCTTAGGCCCTTCCCCTAAAGCAATTGCTCGGATCAAGGAAGTGGCAGCTACCGTTTCCCTCTATCCTGATGCGGGAGTGGTAAAACTTCGGGATGCCGTGGCAAAGAGATTGGGAGTAGAACGAGACAATTTGATCTTTGGAAATGGTTCCGATGAAGTGCTCTGTTTGATAACGGGAGCCTATATTGAAGAAGGGGACAACACCGTCACCTCGGAACATACCTTTTCCGAATATACTTTCGCTACCGTACTGTTCGGTGGGAAGGTGAAATACGCCCCCATGCAGGAAGGACGGTTCGATCTTACGAAAATATTGGACTTGGTGGATTCCCGGACGAAGATCGTATTTCTCTGTAACCCCAACAATCCTACGGGCACCTCCTTTGGGGAAAAGGAATTCCGAGCCTTCATGGAGCGTCTTCCCTCATCGATCCTCGTAGTATCGGATGAGGCTTACCGGGAATATGTGGAACGTCCCGATTTTCCCGATACGGTACGGATGATTCCCCAGTATCCCAACCTAGTGGTTCTGCGAACGTTTTCTAAGATCTATGGTCTAGCAGGACTTCGAGTAGGGTACGGGGTTGGATCCAAAGAAGTAATCGCGGATTTCTATAAGACGAAAACCCCCTTTAACGTAAACCTTATCGCCCAGGAAGCGGCCCTAGCAGCCCTAGAGGACGAGGAGTTCGTGAAATGGTCGGTAGCAACCAATCGAATGGGAAAGAAGTATCTATACCAGGAGTTCGATCGTTTAGGTCTTAAGTACTACCATACCGATGCGAACTTTGTGTGTGTCCATGTGGGAAGAGATTCAATGGAAGTCTTTCGAACCATCATGGATTTAGGTGTCACCATACGACCCCTTCGAAGCTTTCAACTAAACGAATGGATTCGGGTAACCATTGGGACAGAGGATCAAAACCGGAAGTTCGTGGAATGTCTAGAAAAGGCCCTCAGAGGTTGAATTTAGAATAGGAGGGGGGAGTTGCCCTGGTCTTTCGTTGCCCATCTCCTGGTAGTATTCCTTGTTCCCTTTTTCCTATTTGGGTGGGTCTGCCTCGGGGAAAAAAGCATTCTTGTTCAGTCGCCCCGATCTGAAAAATTTAGGGGATCCTCTCTGTTTCTTGCGTTTGTGGGGGGAGGCATTGTTGCATTTCCCGTATTGGTAATCCTTCTCATCCTTCCCCCTTGGGAAGGGTACGGTGCCTATCTACGGGTAGCGGCAGTGGAAGAAGTAGGAAAGGCTATTGTACCCATGGTACTGGTGAGAATGAAGGGTACAGTCTCCATCCGAAGAACGATCCTCTTGTTCGTGGCTTCAGCCCTTGGTTTTTCCCTCTTGGAAAATCTTTTATTTCTTATGAAGGATCCGGATACTTCCTTCTTACGTTCCTTTACTTCGGTTCCTCTTCACGGCGCCCTTTCTGCGATTTTTGGTTTTGCCTATGGATTCAGTCGGTACCAATACAAGACCCGTACTTTTTGGGGAGGACTAGGTGCGATCTTGCTCCATGGGATATACAATGCAGGTTGGGAGTTCTCTGTTGCGATTCCCGTGGGAGTATTGATAGTATCCCTCGGAATTAGTGGATTTTTGTGGGTAATAGCTCTGAGATTGGGAGAAACCTGAACATCCAGCGATCCCTTTCCCGACCGGCAAATCAACGAAGATGGGATGGGACCTATTGACGGGGCAATCAATATTTTGTATTTTTATATGTAAAGATATAAGACGACGCAGGGTAGAGCAGTTGGCAGCTCGTCGGGCTCATAACCCGGAGGTCGCAGGTTCAAGTCCTGCCCCTGCTAATTATACCGCCGGAAAGGCGGTTTTTTTTCTTATTGAACTTTTGTTATGCGTGGTTACTCCTTCCAAGGAAAGATCATCCCTTTTAAGGTTCTTTTTCCTACACGCTCCCGATCTTCCGTTAAAAGGGTATCCCAGGGGATTTGTTTACGGTTAGCGTGAGGATTTTTCTCTAGGTAATCGTATTTCAGTAATCGAAGTTTAAATCCTACTTGGAGCCAAAGAAGGATTCCCGTAATGCCGGGGAGGAGGAAGGCTGTGAGGAAAGAGATCACGAATATAACCGCCGCGCCTACCGCGAGAAACACGGTGAATCCGGTATTATCAAAAAAAACTAGAAAACATTTTTTAAGGATTTTTTTCACATTAGAATCTACCTGCGTTCTCAGAGGAAAAAAGTAGAGGCTTGAAAGGAACCATAGAACGCTAAACCAGAAAATAAGGACCAACGCGACGGTTCCCAAGATCGATTTCATAGAAGCGTATACGGGGAATGCCACCATAAGAACGAAAATATGGAGCACCACGATTCCTCCGAATACTAAACTGGATGGCCAGGATTCCTTGAAAAACTGAACGAATTCAGCCGCTCCAGGATCTCTGTAGTAGGCTACCTCTTTCATCATGAAGGAAACCACTCCACTGTAGAGGAAAAGGAGTAGGATCCCAGCAACAAAGGAGATGGCCGAAGGGACCACGCCGAATCGGTATAACCAGGAAGGTAATAGAAAGGGAACCGCCAATAAGAGGAGGAACCCCAAGTTCAGGATAATCACTAAAAATAGATGGTCCCAGAAATCAAAAAAAGCCTTTTTGATCGTAAAGCCCCACATACAGAAAGCCTACCCGAAAACCTTCTCTAGTGTCTATAGAAGTGATACATTTGTAGCATGATGGATGACCAGGTTGTGGAACGTTCCATCGAGGAACTGTCCGTTGTGCTGGCGGAAACCACCGACAAGGAATGGATTCGAAGATTTCTCTATGATTTGTTGACTCCTTCCGAAATACGGGAGATTGCGGGTCGTTGGTTACTGGTTCGCGAGATAGAGCGAGGCACTACCCAACGAGAGATCGCCCGGAAGTTTTCCCTAAGCCTCTGTAAGATTACCCGTGGCTCTCGTGAATTGAAGAAACCAGATTCGGCCTTTCGGTACATGATCGACAAATTGAAGGAAAAGGAAGGGAAAGAAACGGAGTAAAAAAGAAAAATCTCTCTTAATTAGAAAGCCAGGTTATCACTGCATCTGCCACCCTTTCCCGCTCCACATCATTCAAAACGACATGACCACTCTCGAAAAAGGTGAGGGAATCCACGTTGCACTGATGGGCTTTTCTTTGAATGAGGTCCAGAACAGAAGAGGGAACCGTGTCATCCTTCCCTCCGAGAAGCACCAGGATGTCCCCAGTTAGGTTGGATAAATGCCGTCGAGCAAACCGCTGTAACTTGTACAACTCTGCCGCTTGGATGGGCCAGTTGTACTTCCAATAGGTATCCGCAATCGGAGCGTACTCAGGGGGTCCTTCTAACAAAAAGTCTTTCTTTCCCATACGGCGTACGAATAACCGTAGCAAGGGGGTTAGAAAGAGTCTACGATCGAATACCTGCAATGCGGGGGCAGCGAGAACAAGCTTGCCCGATCTAAATTGAGACATTCCCAGGATAGCGAGGAGGGCTCCCATGGAAAGACCTACCCAATGAACGGTGTGGAATTGTCCTTTCAGGTCTAGGTACGTGTCCAACGCTTTCCTGTACCAATCCTCAGCTCGGGTGGTGATAAAATCCACTCCCTCTGTTCCGTGTCCGGGTAGACGGGGCAGAGCTACGGTGAAGCCTGAGGCATGTAATCGATGGGCGAAAAAGGATAGTTCATCCGGGATTCCTGTGTAGCCATGGAGGATTAGCACGGCTTCTTCTCCACCTTTTAGGTACAAAGGTAGACCTACCGGATGAGTATGCAGATCTCTAGGAAGAGATAGTAAGTTCGATAGACTCATTGGTATCCCTCCTCATCGTTAACCGAACTTTGGATTGCCTTTCACTTGGCCGCGACATGCTCGAAACTTACCTGGACTGATCCCCACATGCTTCCGGAATACTTTAGTGAAGTAGCTCTGATCTTCGAACCCAGTTAGTAACGCAATATCTACTAAAGAAATATTATCATTCAGTAGGAGAGACTTGCTTTGTTCGATCCGTACTTGGTTCAGGTAATGAGTAAAGGTCATAGACATTTCCGTCTTGAAGAGACGACTGAAATAGGAAGGGCTGAGTTTTACATAGTCGGCCACATCCTTGAGGGTGATCTTCCGATGATAATTTCGCTTTATATAATCCATTGCCTTGTGCAGTACATCCACATGTTTTACATCCCGCAAATCGAACACAAGATCGGTAAAACGTCCCATAATCCGACTTACCCAAAAGGAAAGATCCTCCACCGTGTTGAGTTTATGGACCTGATTCAGATAGTTGTAATTTAAACCGAAAATCTGTTCCACATCGGCCCCTCCTTCCATGGCTGCCCGGGAAAGAAGAACCACCAGTTCTAGAATGCGGGCTTTCACAATATCGATCTTTCCCCCGCTAGAGACGAACACATGGCCGAGGAGCTCGTTTAAGAGGTTTCTGGATCCTTCTTTATCCCCCAGAGTGATGAGTTTCATCAGTTCCCGTTCTTTCTTCAGGGGGTATCCCGTCATGAGGGACTCATCTCCACCCATACTCTTTAGGTGATGAATGTAGGCAGATATGTTGGACTGTTGGGCTAATCTTTCTCGTTCCTCTATGAACTCAGCAGCTTTCAGGTCGGAAATATAGAGACTCAGGATAAAGAGGAGCTCGGACAGACTGGTTACTACCTCGGGTGTTTTGAAGGGGATTTCCTTTAATTCTACCCACAGTTTCTCTGAATCTTCTTCTGAGAGTTGGAATTTGGATAGGTACTCTTCCCGGAAAAACTCTTCGTGCTCGACCATCAACACGGGTCCACCAATGAGTGCTCCGATCATGATTTCTTCATGAAAAAGGGGGGAGGCCCAGTGAACTAGCCCAATCGGGCAGAAGTAGATATATTTTCCACCAAATCGTTCTGCTTGGTAACTGCCGTACAGGTGAGAATGAATACAGGTATCCTTGAATCCGAATCGATTCTGAAGGGATGAGCAGAAGGCACAAGCAGTCCGTTGGGGAGGATCG
>OGCI01001559.1_pt1 | contig 18569 bp, 18 predicted proteins | sample 1570021 | NCBI WGS metagenome assembly OGCI01 (sample SAMN06264664, study PRJEB24512) | hot springs metagenome | isolation source: Hot spring water | place: South Africa: Tshipise | collected 2015-06-21 | reverse complement strand
GGGAAACAGGGCTTCTCCGGATCCCCTTTGGGTTCGGACAAGCCTTTAGGCCCACGGACTTTCTCAATCCCCCCAACCCCCTGAATCCCGATGCCCGGCCCCGGGGAGTACTGGGGACCGCGTACACCTTATACCCCTCGGATACGACCCTTTTCAAGCTTTTTGCCGCTTCAGGCCAGGATCCCACCCAGACGGATGGTTCCGGGGCCATGGCCGGGATTTCTGGTGAACTTCATGTGCCTTCTTCCAGTGTGCAGGTATTGTACGTTCTCCAGGCTCCTAGGAAAGGGGAGCAGCGTCCCAACCATCGGATGGGGCTTTCCTACAAGTGGGACGGAGGGGTGGCCATTACGCTAGACGCTCTCTATACCTTATGGGGGGATTCGCTGGCTACGAATCGCTGGTACGACCGTTCCTGGCATCCCTTACTAGGCTTACAGGCCGCGGGAGGATTGGATGCTTCCTTCGGAGACTTTATCGTCCTGCTCCAGTACCTATACAACGGCGGGGGGGCTCTGGAGCCAAAGGATTCTCTTGCCGAACTCTACGATCCCTCCAGGGGCGATTGGCAAGCTGTTCCTCCCGCGCGACGGGCGCTTCGATCCGATCTACCCGTAGGGGAATTGAATCGGCGGAACTATTTGTTCGGTTCTCTCCTGTACAAGATGGATGACTACACGAGACTTACCCTAAGTAGCACGATAAACCTGGACGACGGATCCCTTGTTCCCGCGGCTTCTATCGAGCATGAGCCTTACCAAGGTTTCACGCTTCAAATTACTCTGAGGGCTTTTCTTGATCCCGATGTATGGGGAATGGGCTCCCCCGGAGAGTTAGGCCCCCTTCACACAGGGAAACGGCTAGACTGTACGGCAAAGGTGAGGATACGGTTTTAGAAAATCTGGTTTTGATTCTAGAGGGTCACCGTCCTGCGCTTTCGCTTCAATACCGATTGGATCAATCCCTCGTCTGGCCGAGGGACATAGATTCCACTCTTGGAGCCGGTAAACTCCAGCTGAAAGGTATCCCCCGCTTTGTGGATCCGGAACCTCCCTGTACAGGAGGGGCATTGCAAGATTTCCCCTTCCTGGATATCCGGTCTAGGAACGATCAAAGGCCCGCACACCGGGCAGGATAACAGGGAACGGTTTTCCCCGGCGTGTCCCAGAATATGGGTTAATTTGTCCTTCTTTGCCAGCTCAAGGAAAAGATCTACCAGGTGAGCATCGAACTGTTTCCCTTTCCCTTCGGAGAGGATGGAAAGGGCTCGATCTACCGGTAAGGCGGGCCGGTAGGGACGGGGACTCGTGAGGGCGTCGAAGGTGTCCGCGATGGAGGTGATCTTTCCCCAGATAGTTATGCTATCCCCATCCAGTCTGCCGGGGTACCCGGTTCCGTCTACCCGCTCATGATGTTCCAGGATACTGTAGCGGACGAGAGGATACAGGGGATGGTTCTGCCCGATTTCCCCTCCCACCACCGGATGCTGTCGTACTACCTGGAACTCTTGTTCGGAAAGAGAGCCCTGTTTGTTGAGGATGCCGTCCGATACTCCCACCTTCCCAAGGTCGTCCACCAGAGCTCCCAACTCGAGCACGAATAGATAGTTCTTGTTTAGACCGTACTGTTCCCCCAGTAGAACGCTGTAGCGGCTTACCCTCCAAATATGTCCCCCCGTGTAGGGATCCCTGGCTTCGATCACGGAGGCCAGAGCCACGAGGGAGCGGAGTAGATCATTGTTCACGTCGATTTTTTTCATGCTACCAATGTACCCTGTAAATGAGATTTCGTCTAATGCGAAAAAAACAGGTTTACCATGGAACAGTTAGAGGGCGCCTCACCCATGGTCCAGCGGGTTTCCTTCATATTTTCCCCCAGACCTTCCGGTTCCAGATTTTTCGGGCCCTTCTGTCTCGAACATTGTGCGCGGTGGGAACCCGAACGTTTCGCGAAGGTTAGAAGGCGCTTCGTTTCTTGGATCCGCTGGACAAGAGCTTCCTCTTCTGCGGTTTTCCGTTCCTTTTTTAACAGGTTCACGTACCGACAGAGACGAAAAGCGGTCACGAGCTCTTCCATGGTCAGGGCTCCAGTCCAGGGGTACGCGAAGGATCCTCGGCCCAATCCCGGATGATCCAGGAGAGTGGATGGGGGTGGGGTGAAGCCCGGAATTCCAGGCACCGGATAGAAGAGGGAAATCCCGATCAGGGTAGGGAGGGGTTGCAGGAAGCGGATCTGCTCCACGATCCGTTCCGGCGCGTCTCCCGTAAGTCCCGCGATGAAATAAGTGATCGACGATGCTCCCCGGTTATGGATTTCCCGAATTACTTCAAGGTATCGGGATAAATCGACCGGGCGATCCACCTGGAGGGCTGTTTCCGGATAGATCGTCCCGAGGGACAGGTTAAAACGGCGAAAGCCATACTGGATCAACCGGTCTATTGTGGGTGGATCCAGAAGCAAATAGTCCAGACCGTTTTCAGCGGAAAACTGAGCGTAAGGGTGGAGGATTTTTACCATCTCTAAGACCTCGAAGAAGTACTCGGGCGCGGAAAGGAGATTATCGTCCTCGAAGTTCAGGTGGAGAATCGGCTTTGGGGGAAGTCTACGTAAAGCCTGTTCCAAAGCTTGGAGGGGCGCGGTGCGGAACTCGCTCCCATGGCAGAGGTGGTTGGAACAGAACCTACACCGTTTCGGGCAACCTCTACTCAAGGAAGTGGTAACCCAGATTCCTTCGGAGGTTTCCTTCACAATGGCTACTGGGACAGAAATCTCTTCTTCCCGGCAAAGATGGTCCGCTCGAATCACTTGTGGCTCAGTGTCTGAGATAGGGCCTCTTTTTTGGACCAATCGTTCTAGTTTCTCCAAAAGAAGCGGGACCGTGACTTCACCCTCCCCCACGACGACGAAGTCGAACAAGGGCTTTTGTGTGGCTGAGCCGCACGGGCGCGCAGTAGCAACGGGGTCATGGGGATCTTGGTTCTGCGTTACTTGTTTAAAATAGTACTCAGGGCATGAACTTGGACCCGCCCCTCCCACCACGAGGCGCGCGCCTGGGATTTTTCGGCGAACAGCGCGGGCAAGTTCTACCGCTTCTTCCGCGTACGCGTAGGCAAAGGAAGAGATAAACACCGCCTCAGGGCGCCAAACGGAGATCTGGCGGGAGCACTCCTCGAAGGTAGGTCCAAAGTGTTGGAACCGGGTAAAGAACGAAAGGGGCCCCAACTCCGCCGGCACCAGGTAGGGCTCTAGGTAGGATGCCTCCGGAGGAAGGGGAAGCACGTGGGAGCGTTCCTTGGAAGGAAAACGGAAAAGCCTTACCTCATGGCCCGCCTTCCGACAAAGTTCCGCCACGATTCTCGCGCCAAGAGCGCTCAACCGGTGTGGGGTAAGGTAGAAGTCGCGGATAGGAGGCACGGCAACGGCGATCCGCATGGAGGAAGTATACCAAAAGGGAAAAAGAAAGTTGACAGTACATGAAGGTATGGTATACTAATGGTATACCATATGAGGAAGGAAGAGTTATTCGAAGATCTAAGACGAAGGATCATTTCCGGTGAGCTTCTGCCAGGGCAGTGGCTAGTGGAACGCGATCTGAGCGAAGAATACAAGATCTCCCGAACGCCGATCCGGGAAAAGTTGCGCAAATTGGCAAATCTAGGTCTCGTGGAGTTGGAGCCTTCTAGAGGGTACAGGGTAAAGGAACTAGGAGTCGAGGAAATCGTAGAGATCTTCAACGCCCGGGAAGCGGTAGAAGGAGAATGTACTCGACTCGCCTGCATCAGCGGCTCTACCGAGTTTATTTTGCAGGTAAAAGCGTTAAAAGAACGGTTGGAAGGAGTGGATGTTCAGAAAGAACCTGAACGTGGAGTGATTATAGGGAAAGAGATGCATGACTTGATCGTTCAAACGGCAAACAATCGATACCTCGAAGAGTTCTACCAGAAACTCGCCAATCTTGCGGCTCTCACCCGGAACATGAGCAAGAAATCTTCCCAGATCGAAATGATCTCGAAGGACTTCCATTTGCGGATCCTGGATGCTCTTCTGGAAAAGAATGCGGAGGAAGGGGAGCGCTTGATGCGGGAACACTTACGGTTCACCTGCAAAGCATTGCTCCATACGTACTTGAGGGTAGGTGTAAGTATCTGATGCATGGAACTTGAGGCTTTATGCCTTTGAGGAGGGCTGTAAGTTTTACAGCCTAGAAAACCATCGATAGCAGGAGGAAGAATCTATGAAACGAAGGATCCTTGTGGTTGCGCTCGGTTTGTTGGTCTGTATGGCCTTGATAGCGGGAGGTAAATCGGAGAGCGCAAAACCGGAAGCGAAAAAGCCCACATACGTATTGCGGTTTGGGCATGTTCAAACAAGTGAAGACCTGTTCCATAAGGCATACGAGAAGTGGGCGAAGGCTGTAAATGAAAAAACAAAAGGGGATGTGCTAATCGAGGTATACCCGAGTGCGCAGCTTGGAAAGGAAGAAGATGTATTGGAACAGATACGGCGAGGCACGAATGTGGGATGGCAAACAGACCCTGCTCGACTCGGGAACTACGTGAAAGAGTTTTCCATTATGTACGCTCCTTACTTCTTCGAGAACCTGGAAGAAGTGAAGAAACTCCTGAAGTCTCCCACAATCGCCGAATGGGTAAAGAAGCTGGAGGACCAGTTTAAAATCAAAGTAGTTTCCTATGCCTATGTGCAGGGGTACCGAAACGTATTTTCCAACAAAATGGGAAAGAGTCCTTCAGAGTTTCGGGGTATGCTGATCCGAACTGCACCCGCTCCCATGTGGGTTGCCACCGTGAACTCCCTAGGTTGCAAGGCGGTGGCTCTTCCCTATGGAGAATTGTACAACGCGATTCAAAGCAAAGTGGTGGATGGGTGTGAATTGCCCTATGCGGCAGCGGCCAAGTTGAAAGTGTACGAAGTGGCGAAATACATCATAGAAACTCAACACATATTCCAGGCTAATGTCCAGGTAGTGAGTGTAGATTGGTTTAACAAGCTGCCGAAAGAGTATCAAACGATTCTGATCGATGAATGTGACAAAGCGGGGCTAGAAGTTTCCGAGACTTTGAACAAGAATGCCGAAGAGGACAAGCAGTTCATGATCAGTAAGGGAATGACGTATATTCCGCATTCCGAGTTGGATGTGAAAGCTTTTAAAGAGTCTGGCAAGAAAGTATATGAAGAATTCCAGCTCTTGGAGGTCCGAAACAAGATCTATAAAGAGTTGGGGAAATAAAAATGAAATAAGCGGTGCGGTGAAGGATATATGAAGAAAAAAATTGACCTATCCGCACCGCTTTTATTAAGGGGTTATAGATTTATGAAACGTCTATACGAGATGATCTGTAAATTAGAAGTGATTATCTCTGCCAGTTTCTTGTTGTTGACGGTATTTGTCATTTTCTTCGCTGCTGTTTCACGAACCTTTGGCTATCCCATGAACTGGGCCTTAGATTTTGCCCTCCTTGTGTTTACGTGGGGAGTGTTTCTCGCAGCAGATTTTTCGTATCGGGAGAATAAGTTTCTCAACGTGGATTTCATTGTTACCAAATTCCCCAAGCCATTGCAGCGAACGCTAGAGATCGTCATTTACCTAATCGTTCTGGCCTTTCTCGTTTTTCTGGTGTATCAGGGAAGTATCCTGTCTGTATTTACCTGGCACCGTACGTTTCAGGGGATTCCTTCGTTGAGTTATACCTGGGTGACGATAAGCGTTCCCCTTTGCTCGTTCCTAATGGTGATCTCCACGGTTCTCAAGTTGCGCACGATCCTGCGCAATGTAAAAAAATAAAAAAAGGATTACGGTTATGGTATTAGTATTTATCATATTCATCCTATTTGTTCTGATTGGGATGCCTGTAGGCCTAGCCATTGGGATATCGGGTGTTTTCTTTTTCTTGCAATATCCAGAGTTGCCGCTGTTAACCATTGTTCAACTTCCTATTTCTCAAACACAGAACGTGACCCTTCTGGCGGTGCCTTTGTTCATTTTTGCCGGGAATTTAATGAACTCGAGTGGAATCACCGATCGATTGATTAAACTTTCCATGCTACTCGCGGGTCACATGAAAGGCGGAATGGCACAGGTGAGTGTAGTCTTGAGCACTCTCATGGGAGGATGTTCGGGTTCATCCAACGCCGATGCTGCCATGGAGAGCAGGATCCTGGGGCCGGAAATGGAACGACAGGGATATCCCAAAGGGTTTACTGCGGCAGTAATTGGCTATACTTCGTTAATCACTTCAACAATTCCGCCGGGAGTTGGAATGATTCTCTATGGAACCGTAGGGGAAGTCTCGATCGGTAGATTGTTCGCCGCCGGGATCCTGGCGGGTCTCATTCTAATGGTAGTCTACATGATCACGGTTGCCATGATCGCTCGATCGAGAGGATTCAAACCTGCTAGAGAGAAGCGGGCTTCCTTCAGGGAATTGGTGTCCTCATTGAAGGAGACGATCTGGGCGCTCATATTCCCCATTGTTCTTATTGGTAGCTTGCGGCTAGGGATCTTCACTCCTACAGAAGTAGGCGCCTTTGCCTGTGTGTACGCTTTAGTGATCGGGTTTTTTGTGTATCGGGATCTGAACTGGGAATCTTTGAAGAAAACCATGGTGGAAGCAGTCCGCGATATGGGAGCTATCATGTACATGATCGCGATGGCTGCCATATTCGGGTACGGAGTTCCCATAGAAAAAATACCTCAAAAAATGACCTCTTTCATCATTGGGATTTCCAGCACTCCTCTTGTAGTACTGGCTATCGTGGTTGGCTTTTTGATCCTGTTCGGAATGTTCATGGAAGGTTCGATCATTATCCTCCTGTTGACCCCGATCCTTCTTCCCTTGATCAAGAACATTGGGTTCGATCCAGTGGTGTTCGGGGTCATGATGAGTGTGGTAGTGACGATGGGGATTCTAACCCCTCCAGTAGGGGTGGCCATGTACATCGTCTGTGGGACGTTGGAGTGTAAACTGGAAGATTTCATGAAGGAAAGTATTCCTTTCATAATTGCTGTGATTATCACTGTGACCATATATGCTCTGTTTCCCAAGGTGTTACTGTTCCTACCGAATTTGATCTATGGCTGAGAAGGAGACGAAGACATGAAGTACAAAAAACTAGGGAAAGCGGATGTGGAAATCTCGATGATTTCTTTGGGAGGGCATGAGTACCTTCCAGACAAGCGATCGAGGGGATTTAACGAAGATTTTCAAAAAGCGATAACCCCTGGGTATATCTTTGAAGGGTTCGGTCAGGAAAACCGGAAGCGAGTTTTGAAAGCCGCGTACGACCATGGAATCAACCTGTTCGATGTGACGATGGATTCGGAAAAGGAGGCTTTGGGTAGGAACCTCCAGGAACTTCCTCCTCCTTATCCCATCTATGTGCAAACCCGACCGGAAGGATTCGTGTACACGTACGATGAAAATAACGTGAAGATGGGGAAATACGACCTCCTGAAAGCGGAAGTACACAGGATCTTGAAACTTCTTCGACGGGAACAGATCGAGTTCTTCAACTTTGCCTTCATGAAATCGGCCTTGGATCACGATCCAGAATACATGGCCAAGATCTGCTACAACATTCGGCAGCTCAAGAAGGAAGGCCTTATTCTCTACGCATGCGCGGATACCTTCTCGGGGGAAGGAACCTACCTGAAACAGATCGAGTCCGGATGCTTCGATACGATCTACATCAATTTCAATTTTGCAGACGATGGCGCTACCCGAAAGGTACTTCCCGCAGTGCGGAAGGCCCAGATGGGCATGATCGCTCGAGAAGCGTTCATGAAAGCGAATCTGTTCAAAATGGCCAAGGAAGCGGGAATAGAGGACTCCAGTGCCTTGGCACGAGCAGCGTTGAAATGGTGTTTTTCCTTTCCCGAGGTGACTTCCATTGTCTATGGAACAGGAAATGTGGATCATCTAGCCAACGCGGTTCGGGTAATCGATGAGCTCAAAATTACAGAAGAAGAACAGATGTTGATCGAAAAAATCAAGCAAACGAGCTTATTCAAACAGTATCAAGAGGAAAAACATAAAAGTTTCTTCCAGCCCTAATCTTTGCAGTACAAGAGGAGTGCAGCATGAAAGTACGAGTCTTCGAAGGAATTATTCCCCCCTTGGTAACACCGTTCAACAAGGACGGTTCAGTGGACGATAAAGCTTTGCGAGCGGTTATCAGGTATGTGTTGGAAGGTGGGGTACATGGTGTGTTCATCGCGGGTAGTACGGGCGAGGCGTACGCCTTAGAAGACAAGGAACGGTTACGGGCGTTCGAAATTGCGATGGACGAAGTGAACGGTAAAGTTCCCGTGTTTGCCGGAACCGCACAGATCACCACAGAGGGTACCATCCGTCTCACCAAAGCGGCCGAATCCCTTGGTGTTGACGCGGTCTCGATCGTGACTCCCTTTTTCATCACCCCGAGCGATGAGGAACTGTACGCTCATTATCATGCGATTGCCAAATCTACCCGTCTCCCACTGATTCTATACAACAACCCGGATAGAACTCGGGTCACGATTTCTGTTCCCGTAATCAAGAGACTCGCGGAACTGGAGAATGTCTGCGGAATTAAGGATTCCAGCGGAGACATGACCTACGTGGCGGAAATTATCCGGAATACAGATTCTGATTTCAGTTTCTTCTGCGGAAAGGATACCATCATCTATTCGACCCTTGTCACGGGAGGAAAAGGAGCGGTGCCTGCTTCGGGGAATGTGGCTCCTGCTTTGATCGTGAACTTGTACAACGCAGTAAAGCGGGGTGATCTATCGGCAGCCCGAGCGTTCCAGTTTCAACTGGCTCCTCTCCGGAATGCTTTTTCGTTGGGAAGCTTCCCTGTAGTGTTGAAGGAAGCATTGAACCTGATCGGAATACCCGTAGGTACTACCCGCCTTCCCATTCAACCGTTGACCGAAGAGAAGCGGAAGGCTTTGAAAAAGATTCTCGAAGAGATGGGCCTGATTCGGTAATCGAATGGGAACGAATCCTTCCAAGGACATGCTGGTCGTAAGTGCTCATGCGGCCGATTTCTGTACTCGAGCGGGTGGCACCATCGCAAAGTACGTAAAAGCGGGGTGGAACGTATCGGTCATCGTCCTTACCTTTGGGGAAAAGGGGGAGTCCGGAGGGTACTGGAAGGAGCATCCTCTGGGGACCCTTGAGGATTGTCGTACGGTTCGACTCGAGGAAGCCCGAGAAGCAGCTTCGGTACTTGGTGTCAGTGCTATAGAGTTCTATGGGTACAACGACTATCCTTTATTCATGGATGAAGAACGGATTCTTCGTTTAACCCGACGAATGCTGGAGATCCGGCCCCGGATTGTATTGACCCACTGGATCGAGGACCCCCTGAACAGGGATCATAGTGTCGCAGCCGAGAGTGTCATCCGGGCTATCAGCAGTGCCGCGCAGTTAGGAGCGCTTCCCAACACAAAAGCCCACTATTTCCCCGATGTGTATCTTTTCGAAAGCACGGTTCCTCATGCCGAGTTCAATCACTTTCAACCGAACACCTTCATCGATATCGAGGATACTTTTCAAACTAAGCTGGCCGCTATCGGGAAATTTGCCTGCCAACCCCAACTTATTTTCTACTACACCCATTTCGCAGCACATAGGGGGTTCCAGGCTACCGATTGGGCGAAACGGCCCATACGATACGCAGAAGGATTCGTTCGCTATTTGCCATACGTTGGAAGTTCCTTCCCTTTGACCGAACGGACCGAACCCTTGACATAGGAAACTAAAAATACGATTATAGTTTCCATGGTTTCCTATACGGGGAAGCCCGCGTCCAGTGCATACGAAAAGGATTCATGTAAGGCAAGGGGCTTGTTACATTGATCGAACACATTGACAAGCGTATTTGTCAGGTGGCGGGCGAACTGTTTTTCCGTAAGGGATACAGCGCGGTTACCACCGACGAGATCGCGTATCGGGCAGGGATTAGCAAGAAAACGTTATTCAAGAGGTTCCCCACGAAGAAGGTTCTTTTCGATACAGTGGTGGACCTGTTCTTATCCGAAGCGGAGAAAGAACTGGAAGAGGTATGGAACTCCCCCGAAGCTAGTAGCCTTTCGAAGATGAAAGGGTTCTTCCTGGTGGTGGCGAACCGGGCAGGTCGGATATCCCGAGCGTTGATGGATGATCTGTCGCGGGTGGTTCCAGACACGTGGAACCGGTTTGACTCCTTTCGTCGCAGAATGTTCCGGGAGAGGATCGGAACCCTCCTTCACGCGGCCCAGCAGGAAGGGTTCGTTTCACCCGAATGGGAGGTGAACCTACTCCAGGAACTGCTCCTGGAAATCATTTCTCACACCTTCATTCCCGAAGTGATCGGTACCTTTTCCTATCCTCCCCCTCGAATCGTGGAGGGACTGGTGAATCTGATGTTCCAGGGCGTTCTGACAGAGGAAGGCAGGAAACAGTTCGGTGTGTTTCAGATTTCGAATACCCCTTCGGTAGGGAGATAGAGCCGTGTGGAAACCTAAAACACAACGGGAACTGGCACACGATGCCACGCGAGGCGATACGGGGAAGACGGAGACCGGTTTGTTCACCTTTCTTATCGGAGGAGCCCTGGCAATCGCTCTGTGTTTCTTCGTATCATCTTGCGGAACATCTAAGCTGCGACCAACCGGCGCGGGGACCCTAGAGGGGGAGGTGGTACGGGTTCCTGCCCGGATCGCTAGCACGGTGAAAGAGGTACGAGTCCGGGAAGGCCAAACGGTTGAGGAAGGGGAGGTGTTGGCCCGATTGGACGATGAAATGCTCCGGATTTCCCTGAGGCAGGCGGAAACGGGAGTGGCCTTGGCGGAGAACCAGTTGCGGTTACTCCTGAAAGGCGCCCGAGAAGAGGATATTCGACAGATGGAGGCGGCGCTGGCAAAGGCGGAGGAGAATCTGAAATCCGCCCGGGAGGACAACGACCGCATGCAGACCCTCTTCCGGTCGGGTTCCATCACCCAGAAACAGAAAGAGGACGCGGAACTCCGGTACAAGATCGCCGAGGCGGAGTATACCGCCGCGATGGAAGGACTGAAAAAGATAAAGAATTGGGCGAGACCCGAGGAAGTGGAAGCGGCAAGGATCCAGCTGGAACAGGCGCGGGCGAACCGGGATCAGGTGCGGAAGCAGTTGGAATATATGGAAGTGAAAGCGCCTCGTAAGGGTACCATCCTTACCCAGGGGGTGTATGAGGGCGAGTACGTTGCCCCTGGTTCGACCCTCTTTACCCTTGCCGAAATGGATACGTTATTCCTGACGATCTATGTTCCGGAAACGCTTCTCGGAAAGATCCGGTTGGGTCAAAGGGGAGAAGTCTGGGTGGATTCCGTCCCGGATCGAGGATTCCCCGCTGAGGTAGTGTTCATTTCTTCCCAGGCCGAGTTCACGCCCCGGAATGTGCAAACCCAAGAGGAACGGGTGAAGCTGGTGTATGGGGTGAAACTCAAAGTGAAAAATCAGGATGGAGTCTTGAAGATCGGGATGCCGGCCGATGCGATCCTTGAATGAAACCATACGAATCGAAGGGGTATGGAAAACCTACCCTTCCTCTTCATTCCCGGCGTTACAGGAAGTTTCCTTTTCCTTCTCCGAAGGGAGCCATGTGGCCTTGGTTGGCCCAGATGGGGCAGGAAAGACGACCCTTTTAAAAATGCTGGCTGGAATCTTACGGCCGGACAAGGGTAGGGTGGAACTCTTTGGTAACACCTGGGAAGAATCTGCCCTTCTCCTGAAGGAACAGATCGGGTATCTACCCCAACAACCCGGTATCTATGGGGAACTCTCGGTCCAGGAAAACCTGGAGTTTTTTGCCGATCTCCAGGGGGTGCATCCTTCGAAGGAGCGGATCGAAGAACTCCTTGTCATGACCCAGCTTGTTCTCTTCCGGAAGCGATTGGCCCGAAAACTTTCCGGGGGGATGTTCCAGAAGCTCGCCCTCGCCTGCGCCCTTATCCATCGCCCAAGATTGTTACTCCTGGACGAACCCACCACGGGTGTAGATCCGGTGGCGCGGAGGGAGTTCCATGGGCTATTGGATCAGTTACGGAAGGAAGGGGTCACCCTGTGCATGGCTACGCCCGCGATGGATGAGGCCTCCCGCTGTAACCCAGTAGTTCTTCTCTATGAAGGGCGACTCATGGCTCACGGGGACCCGATCTGGTTGTCCAAACAGGTACGAGGTTCCCTCTACGAGGTGCTTTCCCAAAATCCCCGACAGATCGCACTGAAGCTGAAGGCCCGACATCCCGCGTGGAACATACAGGTGTTTGGGGATCGGCTCCATGTAACGATTCCCGAAGAGGAAGAGTCCAGGCTGATTAACCTTGAAGGCGGGGGAACCGAAGGAAGAATGTTCGAACAGGTCGATGTTCGCAGGAAGTCTCTCGAAAATATCCGCGCGTCCATCTCGCCAGACGAAGGACCAGTGCAGGTGCGACCCATCAAGCCCTCACTAGAGGACGTGTTCCTTGAACTAACGTACCATTCCGAAACAGGGGGTACATACGATGCCGAAGAAAGGTGATGGAGGGATAGAGGTTCGCCACCTCTACAGACGGTTTGGTTCGTTTACCGCGGTGGAAGACCTTTCCTTTTCCGTTCCCAAAGGGGTGGTGTATGGACTTCTGGGCGCGAATGGTGCGGGGAAATCTACCACGATTCGGATCCTCTGCGGGCTTTTGGAACCTTCCAGAGGGGAGGCGTGGGTGGACGGCTTGGATGTGAACACGGAGAGCGAAGAGGTAAAGAAACGGATAGGCTACATGTCCCAAAAGTTTTCCCTTTACCAGGATCTCACGGTAAAGGAAAACCTGGAGTTCTTTGGCGGGGTGTACGGATTATCCAACGATCAGTTGGAAGATCGGATCCTCTGGGCCATTCAAACGGCTGGCCTTGGGGGGAAGGAAACCGTACTGACCAGCGAACTTTCCAAAGGGTACAAGCAACGACTTGCCCTCGTCTGCGCCCTCCTGCACGATCCATCCATCGTGGTATTGGATGAGCCGACCAGTGGAGTAGATCCCCTTTCCCGCAGGAAGTTCTGGGACCTAATCCTTTTCCTCGCCTCCGAAGGGAAGACTGTCCTTGTCACCACTCATTACCTGGAGGAAGCGGAGCATTGTAACTCCATCCTCCTGATGCACCAGGGGAAAAAGATCGCGGAGGGAAGCCCGGTAGCCCTCAAACGGCAGTTTTTCCCCGAGCGGTTCGCAAAGGGGCATGTGAACGTAGCCCATTACGCGCGGGAACTTATAGGATCTACGGAACAAGTCGCGGAAGGCGCAGCGGAAGAGGTGCCTTCCTTGGATGAGGTGTTCATCGCGGCCCTAGAGCGGGCAAGCGGGAGGAAGGGTTGAAACCGAGTTGGGGAAAGTCCAGAAGGGCATCGCTCCCCTCTAATGGCGGCGGGACCGGGTCTCGAACGGACATATCGCAAGGGGCTCGAACTTTGCGCCGGACCCTAGTCCCACATCGGCACACGTCCTCGAACGCTGATAGGATAGATCCTCAAGTTGACCAAGCCAAGCGATTCTTGGCCCTGCGCCGGATCCGGGCCCTCATCCGAAAGGAGTTCCGGAGCCTATTCCGGGATCCCATATCGCTGGGGATTCTCCTGTTCCTGCCTTTGTTCCTTCTTGTGATGTTCGGGTATGCCATCTCCCTCGATGTCACGCAGGTGCGGACGGCGGTTCTCGACCAGGACCGGAGTACCGCGAGCCGGATGTTTCTATCCCGAATGTTTTCAGGGGACACGTTTAAGTTGGTGAGCCACCTCGAGGTGGATCCGGGCCCGGATTCCTTCGAGCGGCTCATGCAGGAGGAACGGATCGCCCTCGGGGTAGTGATCCCGCGGGGGTTCGAACGGGAATCTCTTCGCGGTGAAAGTCCAGAGGTGCAGTTTCTGATCGACGCGGCCAACTCCAACACGGGGGCTGCCATCCTGGGCTATGTGGAATCCTTTGTCCGCGCCTATAACGCGCAAACGGGTTCGAAACAGGCCCTAACCGGATCAGGGGGACGATTCGGAGGGGGTGTGGAGATCCGGCCAAAGATCCTGTACAATCCCGAACTCAGAAGTTCCCTCTTCCTCATCCCCGGATTGATCTCCATGCTTCTCATCGTGACGGCGGTGATATCCACTTCCCTTTCCATCGTTCGGGAAAAGGAATTGGGAACCCTAGAGCAACTGATGACCACTCCCCTTTCGGCGCCCGAGTACATCCTGGGCAAGATCTTTCCTCCCTTCTTCCTGTCGATCGGGGAAACGATCCTGGTTCTGGTAGCGAGCTATATTTTCTTCGACGTACGGATCCAGGGTAGCTGGTTCGATCTGGGAGTCCTGATCCTGTTTTTTCTCTTCGCTTGCCTGGGGTTAGGGCTATTTGTCTCTTCCCTGGCCGATTCCCAGCAGGTGGCGTTCATGGTGGCCATCATCCTAACCTTTCTACCCTCCTACATCTTATCGGGGTTCGTGTTTCCCCTCCGCAACATGCCCTGGATCATTCAAAGGATCAGTTACCTGGTGCCCTCCCGCTACTTCCTTTCCGGCTTACGGCAGGTGATGATCCGGGGATTGGGAATCCTTTATTTCTGGGAAGATCTCGTCGCGCTGTTCGTGTTCGGATCCCTGGTGTTCATGGCCGGGGTCCTTCGTCTAAGGAAAACAGGGATCCGCTGAAAGGGAACGTCGATCGAGTAAGGGAGAAGTAACGTGAAGAGAATTGGGGTATTGATCCGAAAAGAGTTCCTGCAGGTGCGGAGGGACAGGAGGATGCTTCCCATCATCTTCGTCTCCCCCATCCTTCAGTTGCTCCTCTTAGGGTACGCGGCGAACCTCGATGTCCGGGAGGTTCCCCTTATGGTGTGCGATCTGGATAGAACCGTGGAAAGTCGATCCGTGGTAGAAAGTATCTTCGCGGCGGGGTATTTCGTTCCAGCTGGTTCGGTGCACGATTACCGGCAGATCGAAGGCAGGATCGACTCGGGAGTGGCGCAGCTCTGTGTGGTGATCCCCCGGGGATTCGGAGCTTCCCTCTACCGACAGGAGAAAGGGGCGATTCAAGTCCTGGTGGATGGCGCGGATGCCAATTCAGCGGGGATTGCCCTAGGTTACGTTATGTCTATCCTGCAGAATCGGGTACAGGAGGTGGGGAGCCGGGTTCGGATCGTTCCTGGGACAGGTCCCCTTGACCGGGGTGCCTTACGAGGGGTGGTGGCGAAAACCAGAGTCTGGTTCAATCCCGATCTGCGAAGCCGGAACTACTTCGTTCCCGGTATCCTTGCCCTGCTCCTCATGGTGCTTACCATACTGTTGACTTCTTTGGCAGTGGTGAAAGAAAAGGAACGAGGCACCCTGGAACAGCTTTCTGTCACACCCATCAAGAAGTGGGAGTTCATCCTGGGAAAACTGATCCCCTTTGCCATTATTGGGTTCATCGATGTGCTCCTCGTGCTGGCGGCGGCACGGTTCCTATTCGGATTGAAACCCGCGGGGAATCCCTTGCTCCTGCTCGGGTTCTCCTGCCTATTCCTCCTCTCTACGTTGGGCCTTGGCCTCCTTGTCTCGACTCTGGTGCGAAACCAGCAGCAGGCCATGATGAGTTCCGTCTTCTTTGTGCTGATGCCCATGCTGTTCTTGTCCGGATTCATCTTCCCCATCGAGACCATGCCCCCCCTTATCCAGGGAGTCTCGTACCTTTTGCCCCTCCGGTACTACTTTGTGATCATCCGGGGGATCTTCCTAAAGGGGGCGGGGATCGAGGCCCTGTGGGATCAGGCGCTGGTGTTACTGGGGATTGGAGTCGGGATCCTGTTTTTAAGCGCCGCCCGGTTCCGGAAGCGGGGTGGGTGAGAAAGGATTATGAGACAGGAATGAGGATGGATAGATCTCGTATATCGTGGGCGTTTAATACGGTTAGTGGATATTGAAACGCGGAGCTGCTGCCTTCGGGCGCAGTGAATACCTCCGCGTTTCATTCTATTCGATTGAGAATAGCATTTGAAACAGCGAGGCTGTTTGGGCGAACATCCCTTCGGAGATGATTTGCATATAGTGGTATTTGAGAAAGATCCGATTCCTCCGTGGCCCAGTGATTTCTCGGCAGATGCCGGAGGAAACGACTTAATCCATACCCCTTAAATGTACAACTTGATCATGTTATTCAAGTTAATTATTATTGACCTATGAAAACCATACCTGTAGCGCAAGCCAGGAAAAAGTTTTCCGCGATCCTAAAAGAAGTAGAATCAGGCGAGCAGATCGGTATTTCCTATGGCCGCAAAAAAGAACTAATCGCTGTTCTTGTCCCCATTCAGGAATACGAAAAGTTTAAGAAACGAAAACTAGGCACCCTGGAAGGCAAAGGTTCCGTGGAGTTCAAAGGGGAGTGGACTTTAACGGATGAGCAACTCGTGAACGCATGAAGCTACTTCTGGATACCCATTACTTGATCTGGACGTTCTTGGATACAAGTAGAATCGGGCAAAAACTGCACGAACAGATTCTGAATGAAGAAAACGAAGTTTATTATAGTCAAGCGAGTCTTTGGGAAATTGCCATTAAGTATAGCTTAGGTAAACTAGTGTTTCATAACCTATCACCCGAAGAACTTTTCCAAGAGATAGAGGATAGTTTCCTGAAATGTAGGACGTTGCGAAATGAAGAACTTATCACCTTCTATAAACTACCTCAGGAGCATAAAGATCCTTTTGACCGATTGATGATCTGGCAGTGCATACAATCGGATCTGATTTTTGTATCAGCGGATTCCACGGTATCGAGATATAAGAAGTATGGATTGAAGGTATGGGAGTGAAGGGGCACCTGTTACATATAGAGTACACTACCCTCGTTATTCCTCTAACCAATTTTGTACATCCAATCCGGGTATGGGGACAAAGTGCTTCACGTTCCCTGTTACGAGAACGCGACCTGTAGCTAACGCGATCGCCCTATCTGCAGATCCGCAGGGGGGATGGTGATCCTTTGTTTTTCAAGTTCGGTTCGAACCTTGATAGCGATCCGAGCAGCCGTGTCATCGAAAGGTAGGACGGCAATCTGGGGTAGAATTAGGGACTCAAACAGTTGGATGAACCGTTGAGAGTTAGGACTTTTATGGGCACCGTAATAGATCTCAAACACCGTGATAGCGGAAATCCCTTGATCCTCAGATGGGATAGCCTTCAGCTTTGATAGAAAGCTCTTTGAAGCCTTCCTTTTCATGAGGACGGATATGACATCAGTATCAAAAAGGTATTTCACGGTACGATTCCCTCGCCCGAAGCTGATACGATTGATCTACATAGTCAGCCAATTGTTCGAATTCTTCCCATGGGAAGGTGGCAAGCCCTCCCTTCTTGATTTCTGAGTTTTGCAGGGGAACGATCATGGCGATGGGTTTGCCCCGGCGTTGGCTAATAATGCGCTCTTTGCCATAGATGCTCTTTCCCAAACAAATATTCCGAGAGTCGGGCTTTTAACTCATGGACTGAAACGTATAGGTCCGCCATTAATTCCTCCTATTAGTCATAATGACTATTATTAGTCCATGCTGAAAAGAATCGGCCCGGAGACGGATATGGTCCAGGATCGTAGTGACTTCTCCAGATACCTGTCCGATCTCTGTGAGGGAAGCGCTTGCCTTTTCTCCCTTTTCCAGAGATACCTGCAAGGATTCTTCCATCTTCCGTATGAGGGAGCGGGTTTCGGTGGAACGCTTCTTCGCTTCTTCGGACAGTTTTCGTACTTCCTCGGCCACCACGGCGAACCCTCTTCCCGCGGCGCCCGCATGGGCCGCTTCGATGGCGGCGTTCATCGCGAGGAGGTTCGTTTGGGCCGCGATATGGTTGATCATGCTATTGACCGCAAGGAGCTCCTTCTGGAACTCCGATAGTTCCTGAATCGCCTGAACCACACCGCCAAGATCCTCGGAACCCCGTTGGGAAGCGGATCGTAGACCTTCGACTACTTTTTCAACATCTACCATCTGGCGGGATTCTTCTTTCAACACTGTTTGTAGTTCCCCATGCCCTTCCAGAGAACGCTGGATCCGTTCACCCTGGGATTGTAGAATGGAATCCACTTCCCGGATCACCGCATACAGGTGATGGAACATCTGTCGGGAATGGTTGAGGTATTCGGTAAGATTCTCTGTTCGCTCATGAAGGGTTTCTGTCTGGTGATGGTAGGATTTCACGATCCCATCGATGCGCTCCAGGTACTTGTTCGATTCTTCCCATCCCGCACGAGCGGATGCTTGGATCGCTCCCAGACGGGATAAGATTTGTTGCAACTCCGAGGTTGCCTTTCGGCTTTTCTCGATTTCTGCGTTCAGATCGGTCATGAGTCTCCGGGCCACCAGTCCAATCGCCGCGGCCACGGATCCATGGAAGAGGAACACCACGATGAAGAGGGATCGTCGTTCCAGGAGAATCGGGATCCCCGAACGGGTGATGAACCATAGAATGCTTCCGATGGCGGTTAGAACAAGCGCCCCCTGAAAGGCGGGAGAAACGAGGACCCCCGCAGGGGTGATGACTCCCAGA
>OGCI01001556.1_pt1 | contig 18603 bp, 14 predicted proteins | sample 1570021 | NCBI WGS metagenome assembly OGCI01 (sample SAMN06264664, study PRJEB24512) | hot springs metagenome | isolation source: Hot spring water | place: South Africa: Tshipise | collected 2015-06-21 | reverse complement strand
CTCGCGACCGATCACCGGATCAAGCTTGCCATCGCGCGCCAGGGCGGTCAGATCGGTGCTGTACTTCTCCAGGATTTCGTAGCGCCCTTCCGCGCCGGGATCGTCGGCGCGCTGCGCGCGCATCCGGCGTCCGACCGCGTCGAGGTCGCCGGCTCGCTGCGGCGCAGGGCCGACGCCGTCAAGGACCTCGACATCATCGCGACCGCCTCCGATCCCGCGGCGCTGGCCGGCACGCTCAAGGACCTCGAGCTCGTCGAGTCGGTCCACTCGGCGGGCGAGGCGGGCGCGCGCGTCACGACGCACATGGGCATGAAGGTGGACCTCAAGGTCGTCGAGACTGCGGCGGGGGTGCGCGGTGACACCGTGTCGGGAGGTTCCAAGGCCGCGGTTCTGGAGAGTGGGGCCACGGTGCAAGTGCCACTGTTCATCGAACCGGGGGATGTGGTGCGAATCGATACACGTACGCGGGAGTACGTGACCCGCGCTTAAGGGGGTCGGACTGGACCCACTGGGGAAACACGACTTTATGGCGGTGATGAGAGGGCGCCGGGTCGGTATCTGTGACGTGACCCTGCGCTCGTTGTCGCGAGCCACTCCGCCGGAAAACGGGCGACTAGGCCGACTACTTCCCATCGTGGAGACTCTAGACCAGGCCGGCTTCGCAGCGATCGAGGTCTGGGGCCTGGTTCCTGTTACCCATGCGCTCAAGTGGTGGAATGAGAGCCCGTGGGAGCGTCTCCGGGCCATCTGTGCTCGCGTAGAACGTGCCCTTCCTCAGATGGAGTTGGCTGGGGCCTCTCTGGTGGGCATCAGGCCTTACCCGCGGCGTCTCATGCGGGAGTTCGTTGCCCGCGCTGCCGAATGCGGGGTGCGAGCCTTCCTTGTATACGAGCCGCTCAACGAGTTAGGTGGTCTGGAGAGTGCGCTCGAGATCTGCCGCGGTCTGGGAGTGGAGATCAAGCTAGGCCTCGTACATGGAGAGGGAAAGAGTGGAGCCGCACGGACGGTCGAACTCGCTGAACGACTCCAGGCCCTCAAGCCCGATGCTGTCTGCCTTAAAACGGGGAATGGTCTCGGGCCTGCCGCGCTTCAGACACTCGTGGAACAAGTGCGTCGTGCAGTCTCCGTGCCGCTGGAGGTCGACGTGGACAATGCCGGTGGTCTGGGGGCCTTTTCGGCTGCCCTTTCCGTTCCGGCGGGTGCAGACTTGGTATACGCCGCTGCGTCTCCGGCTTGGATGGATCCAGCGGCGGTGTCGGTAGCGACAGTGAGGAACGTCTTGGAGAAGGCCGGGGCGGTGACGGGGTTGCAGGCTTCGCTGGTGGCGCGGGTCACAGAACAATTCGGCGCACTGGGGCAGATCGAGGATGGCCAGGTCACCGTCGCGCTGGAGCTGGCCGGGCACTGGCCGGAGGCTCTTGAGCTACCTGCGGGCACACTGCAGCGGCTGGCTCTGCGCCTTGAGCAGCAAGGAGCTCTGCCTCGGTTGGGTGAAGTGGTACGGGAGACTCTCGATGTGCTGGCTGATATGGGGATGTCAACGGCAGTGTGGCCCCTGGCCGAAATCGCCGCCGCTCAGGCTGTGCTCAATGTACTCTACGGAAGACGTTGGCATATAGTGCCGGACGAGATGCGCGCCTATCTGCGCGGAGCCTACGGCTCGCCCCTGCGGCCAGTGGCGCCGGAGGTGCTGCGGGCCGTTCTTGGCCCCGAGACTCCAGAGGCAGGGGAAGTGGAACAAGGCGGGGAGGGCGAGCGGTCCACAACAGGGTCGGCAGCCGCTACGATGGGCGCGCCGTCCGAAGGGATGGAGGCCGAGGACGCGCTGCTTCTGGAACTGGCCCCCGAAGAAGCCCGCATGTTCCTTGGCAGGCGAGCGGACCTTGCCAGAGTGGCGACTGAGACCTCCCGGGGGCAAGGTGAAACCGAGGGCCTCGAGGCTATTGAGGAGTGGGAGAGGTTCGGGCCCGACGAGCTGCGAGAGTTGGTTGCCATATTCGAGGCGTCCGAGGTCGAAGAATTGACGGTGGAGACAGCGGGGGCCAAGGTGAGCTTGCGCAAAGCGGGTTCTCCGAGCGCTTCCCCCGAAGGTGCGGTCTCTGGCTCTGCCACCGTTCTGGCAGAGGGCTTGGCGGCTCCAGGATTGGGCTCCGGGGCTGTCCTCGAGATTCCGGTGAAAGAGAGCGAACATGTTGTGCGGGCTCCCATGGTCGGCACCTTCTACCGAGGTCCCTCGCCCGAAGCTCCTCCTCTAGTGGTGCAGGGGCAGCGAGTCGCTGCGGGCGACCCGCTTTGCGTGCTCGAGGCCATGAAACTCTTGAACGAGGTGGTCGCGGACGTGTCGGGCGTGGTGGCAGCTATCCTCGTGGAGGATGGGGCACCGGTCGAATACGGTCAGCCACTCTTCGTCATAGAGACGGCCGTGGAGTAACTAGCTCAGATGTTTCGCCGGGTCCTGGTGGCAAATCGGGGCGAGATCGCCCTCCGGATCATACGTGCCTGCGAGGAGCTGGGTATCGAAACGGTGGCTGTCTACTCCACCGCGGATGTTGACTGCCTTCACGTCGAGCGAGCTACGCAGAAGGTCTGCATAGGTCCCCCCGATCCCCGCAAGAGTTACCTATCGATCCCCAGCCTAATCGCCGCCGCCAAGAACAGCGGGTGTGAGGCTGTTCATCCTGGTTATGGATTCCTGGCTGAGAGCGCTTCTTTTGCAGAGGCCTGTGCGGCTAACGGCTTGACCTTCATCGGGCCCGCTGTCGATTCAATCCGTGCCCTCGGCGACAAGTCCCTGGCCAAACAGCTTATGGCCGACGCGGGACTGCCTATCATTCCCGGCAGTCCCGGTCCGGTGGCTGACACAGCCGAAGCTCAGGCCTGGGCGGCGCGTGTGGGTTACCCCGTCATGCTCAAGGCTGCCGCTGGAGGGGGCGGGCGGGGCATGAGGCGGGTGGAGACGGCGGCAGAGCTGGAGCGCAGCTACCGGGCCGCGGCGGCGGAAGCGGAAGGGGCCTTCGGAGATGGTGGGCTTTACGTGGAGAAGGTCATCGTTGAACCACGCCATGTTGAGATCCAAATCGTCGGAGATGGCAAGGGCGGGGTGGCCACCTTCGTCGAGCGCGACTGCTCTATTCAGCGGCGTCACCAGAAGGTGCTAGAGGAGACGCCTTCTCCGGCCATCGCTGGATCGGTCCGGGAGCGGATGCAGTCTGAGGTGGCCGAAGCCTGTAGCGCCCTTAAGTATGCGGGTGCCGGTACGGTGGAGTTCCTTGTCGACGCTGAGGGAAACTACTACTTCATGGAGATGAACACCCGGGTGCAGGTTGAACACCCGATCACCGAGGTTCTGAGCGGGGTAGACATCGTCAAAGAACAGATCCGCGTAGCCGCCGGACACGGTCTGAGCAGGCAGGGGCCTCAGGCGTATGCAGGCCATGCCATGGAGTTCCGGATCAATGCCGAAGATCCTGCCCGCGGTTACACCCCCCAGGCTGGTGTCATCAAGAGGTTGCGGCTGCCGGGGGGGCCGGGTGTGCGCGTGGATACCCACGTCTACCAGGGCTATTCCGTGCCCCCTTACTATGATTCACTGCTGGCCAAGCTGATAGTGTGGGACGGCGACCGTGACAGTTGCCTATCTCGGGGCCGGCGTGCTCTCGCGGAATTGCTGGTAGAGGGAGTGCCCACTACGCGCGACCTCCACCTTGCTATACTTCGGCATCCAGATTTCGTTAGGGGGAGATACTCGACCAGCTTCCTGGAGCGGAGCCTCTAGGCTTCCCGAGACCTCCTCCAAGAGGAACAAGAGACCTCCTCCCAAAGGAGGGAGAGCCGTCATGAGCCAATACTTGATAGCTACGAACGTGCTCGAAGCGATCGTGCGCGGCTCCTTGGCCGACATGGAGACTTTACGTGTGCATAGCTCTCTTCCCTTGGTGGGGGGCAAGCCGATCGAGGTCGCCGTCGAGGGAGAGGAGTGCCGCGTTTCAGTACAGCTGGACGCGCGCTTCGGTGAGTTCATACCGGGGTTGGGGGCTGCCGCCAGACGCCGTATTGCCCAGGCTTTGCACTCCATAACTGGATTGAAAGTGGCTGCGGTGGATATCATCATCAGCGGCGTGTTCGCTGCCGCTACCTAGGCAAGCCTGCCCGTGTCCCCAGGTCGTAGAAGTGCCAGGCGTCAGGCCATGTTCATCCTCTATCAGCAGGATCTGCTCGACATACCTACCGAGGAGGCACTCTGTCGTGCTGGGCGGCAAGAAGAGCTGGCTCCTTACGCCGAAGAGTTAGTCCGGGGGGTGAGTAGCCGTAAAGAGGAGATCGACGGGCTCCTGGACCGCCACCTGGAAGAGTGGGAACTAGGCCGTCTAGGCGCCGTGGAGCGGGCGATCTTACGAATAGCTGTCTTCGAACTCATGCAAGGAAGGGACGTTCCTCCGGCCGTCGCCATCGATCAGGCGGTGGAGCAGGCTAAGCGCTACTGTTCCGATGAAGCGGGAGCTCTTGTCAATGGGGTGCTGGCGTCCTTGCTGGTTTTTCTGCAGGGCCCAAGGGACCGGTCAAGCGGGGGCCGGACCGAGGACAAATGAGTACCATGGGTAGCAGGCTCATTGACAGACTCAGCCTGCCGGCGGACCTGAAGAGCCTCGACCGGGCCTCCTTGCGCCAAGTCGCGGAAGAGGTCCGAGAGGAGATCATAGCCACCATCTCCCAGAATGGAGGTCATCTGGGAGCCAGCTTGGGCACAGTGGAGCTTACCATTGCTGTGCTTGCCGAGCTGGAGCTACCCAAAGATGCCATCGTCTGGGACGTTGGTCATCAAACCTACGCCTACAAGCTGCTCACGGGCAGGTTGGCCCAATTCAGGACCATCCGCACTTTTGGTGGTCTCTCTGGTTTCCCGTGCCGGGGGGAAAGCCCCTATGACGTCTATGGCACGGGGCATAGCAGTACTTCGGTGAGTGCCGCTGTGGGTCTCCTACTTGGCCGTTCTGCTGCCACTGGCAGGGCGACAGACCGAGGCGCGTCACCAGAAGCTGACGCTACCAGCCGACTGGATTCTTCCGGGCGTGTGGTTGCTGTGATCGGCGACGGGGCACTGACCGGTGGTATGGCGTATGAGGCCTTGAACCATGCAGGCCACCTGGGGATACCAGTGGTGGTGATACTGAACGACAACACCATGTCCATAGATAAGAACGTGGGCGCCATCAGCAACTATCTATCCCGTTTGCGAACCGATCCTGCGCTCTACCGTCTGCGTCGCGATCTCGAGCGACGTCTGCAGCGCCTTCCCGGCGTGGGGGACATGGTCGCCATGCTGGGAGAGCAACTCAAGGACAGCATCAAGGCGGCCCTCGTACCGGGCATGCTTTTCGAGGAGCTCGGGTTCACCTACATGGGGGTGGTCGACGGCCATGACATTGCAGAGCTGAGGGCGAACATCCGCCGCGCTTTGCTCATGGAAAAGCCTGTGCTCCTCCATTGTCGGACCGTAAAGGGCAAAGGTTATCCTCCGGCTGAAGAACAACCTGGTCGCTACCACGGTGTGTCGGGAATGAAGGTCTCGACTGCTTCGCTGCCTGATTCAGACCGGCCGACGACATATACGAGAGCTTTTGGCGAAGCGATGGTAGAGCTGGCGCGCCGTGACGACCGGGTGGTAGGGATAACCGCGGCCATGGCTATCGGCACAGGGCTTGATTTGCTGCGCGAAGCTATGCCCGAGCGCTTCTACGACGTCGGGATCGCGGAAGCCCATGCTGTAGGTCTGGCCGCCGGCCTGGCGGCGGCGGGAAAACGTCCAGTGGTGGCCATCTACTCCACTTTCCTGCAGCGGGCGTATGACCAAGTGATCGTGGAGGTGTGTCTGCAGAACCTGCCGGTAGTATTCGCGGTGGACCGGGCGGGCCTGGTGGGGGAGGATGGTCCTACGCATCACGGCGCTTTCGATCTCTCCTTCCTGCGGATCATCCCTAATCTGACGGTCCTAGTGCCTTCCGACGAAGCTGAGTTGCAGCGTCTCTTAGCCACTGCCTTGCAGCTCGATGGGCCTTGCGCTATCCGTTATCCCCGGTCCTCCGGGAGGGGAGCCCGCTTCAGCCGACCCATCGAGCCGTTCTGGGGGCCTTGGGTGGAAACGCTGCGCGAGGGGAAGCGGGTATTGGTTTTGGCTGCTGGGCCTATAGTGGCCACTGCTCTTGAGGCGGCGGAGAGATCAATGGCTGAGGGGATCGAGCTTTCAGTGGCGGTCGTACGCAAGGTCCATCCTCTAGATGAAGAAGCTCTGCGTCCTTTGGTGGAGAAGCACACGGCCGTCATCACTTTGGAGGATAACGCTCTTGCCGGCGGGTTTGGATCAGCCGTTCTGGAAGCCATGGCTTCTTGGGGGGTATGGCGGCCCGTCGTGCGGCTGGGCTTGCCCGATGCCTTCGTGAGCCACGGAGCGGTCGAGGAGCTCCGTCGTCAGGTGGGGCTGACTCCCGAAGCCGTGTGCGCAGCCGCCCGCGCTCTCAGCTCCGGCGGGGCCTTACTTGCGGAGTGAGGCAGGGTGGCTGGAAGCCCGCGCCTACGCTTGGACGAGCTGGTAGTCGCCCGAGGGTTCGCTCCTAGCAGGAGCGCCGCTCGAGGCATGATACTTGCCGGTCTTGTTTTGGTCGGAGAGCAGGTGTGCGACAAGGCCGGAACCCTGGTCGATGCCAATGCCGTGGTGAGTGTCAAGCGTCTTCCGCGTTTCGTCTCTAGGGCCGGGGACAAGCTCGACGCTGCCATTGCCAGCCTGGATGTAGAAGTAGCCGGTCGGTCGGCTCTGGACGTAGGTAGTTCGACCGGAGGCTTCGTTGACTGTCTTCTTCAGCGGGGCGCAGCGCGGGTCATCGCGCTTGATGTGGGACGGGGCCAGCTCGACATACGTCTGCGCAACGACCCGAGGGTCTTCGTGATCGAGGGGCAGAACGCCCGTCATACAACCCCAGACCTATTGCCGTGGCAGCCGGATCTCCTGACGATGGACGTGTCGTTCATCTCTGTGACCAAAGTGCTTCCGGCTGTCGTGCGGTGTCTGGCGCCAGTCTTCGACGGGCTGATCCTGGTCAAGCCTCAGTTCGAAGCCGGGCCCAGAGAGGTAGGGAAAGGCGGCGTTGTGCGTGATCCCGGCGTGCATCGGCGGGTGCTGCACGAGATAAGTCGATTCGTGCTCGAGGATCTGGGCGTGCGCTTGCTGGGGATGTGTCGGTCTGAGGTGCCTGGCGCTCAGGGCAATATCGAGTTCTTTCTCCATCTCGCCCACAAGCAGCCGGAAGCCGGTGGAGCGGAGGGCGTGACACCTGATACGCTGGACCAGGCCATTTCTCAGGTTCTCGCGAGTCCGGCGTTCGACAAGGCAGGAGAAACCGCATGAACGAGTCCATTCGCAAGGTGATGTTGATGACCCACAGCGATCCCCGGGTGGCAGCTCCCGCCCTGTGCGAAATCGCCCCAGTGCTAGACGAGCGAGCGGTCGAGGTCTTCATCTCGCCCGAGGAGTGGGCCAAACATCGGGAGCTCCTTCAGTCTCTGGGGGGCGTGGTGCTAGAGGAGAACGAGGCCGCCAGAGTCGAGGCACAACTGTGCCTCGTTCTTGGTGGTGACGGTACGATGCTGCGGGCTTTCCATGCCACCCAGGATACGGGTATCCCAGTGGCTGGGGTCAACCTGGGCAGGGTCGGTTTCCTGACTACGCTATCTCCGGCCGGCCTGCGTGAGGGACTAGCGCAGCTTCTTGACGGTCGTTTTCGCCGCTATCCTTTGTTGGGTCTCAAGGCGCGCTTGGGGTCTGCGCTGTACCGCGCGGCCAACGACGTGGTGGTGAGCAAAGGTGACCGCGCCCATGCTTGTGCGCTCGCCCTCACTATCAACGGGGTCGCGCTCTTCGAAGTCCTGTGCGACGGGGTGGTGGCCGCTACGCCGGCAGGCTCTTCTGCCTATAGTCTGGCGGCCGGAGGACCGCTGCTCGGCATCTCAGTCCAGGCCTATGTGATCAGTCTGATAGCCGCGCACGCTGTGGGAGTCCGGCCAGTGGTGGCGGCGCCGGAGGATGTTTTCGAAGTCATCAACACTTCTGCGCACTCGGACTGCTATGTGGACATCGACGGACAGAGACTGGGGGTCATGCGCCCCGGGGATCTCATCCGAGTCCAGACGGAGTCGGCGGGGGTCACCTTGGCCCTACTCGAGGACGACAGTCTCTACCATCATTTTCGGGACAGGCTTCTCTAGACCTCTTGTGCAGTCGTGCTGAGTTCGCTCCTTATAAGAAACTTCGTGTTGATCGAAGACGCGGTCCTTGACTTCGGTCCGGGGCTGACAGTGCTAACCGGCGAGACAGGAGCGGGGAAGACTTTGCTCACCCGGGCGTTGGGCTTGTTGATGGGGGAACGGGCTGAAGAGGGACTGGTGGGGACGGCGGGCGACGAAGCCCTGATCCAGGCAGTATTCACCCTTGAGGCCGAGGACTTGGCCGAACTTTCTCCGGAGCTGCGCGAGATGGCTGGACTGCAGCAGTCGGGTGAACTGATAATCACTCGGCGGTTGGGGCCAGGCGGGCGTAATCGCTGCTATGTCAATGAGACCGCGGTCACCTTGACCACCATGGCGGCAGTGGCCGGTGCCTTTCTCTCTTTCGCGGGGCAGCATGAATATCGACGTCTGCTGGACCCGCGGTATCAACTGACCGTACTGGACCACTGGGCAGGGCCGGAAGTGGTAGTCCTGGCCCGTCGTTTCGCCGAAGTGTGGACGCGGGCCAGAGCGGTCATACGATCCCTTGAAGAGCAGGTGGCCTCGGCCGAGGCTCGTCGTAAAGAGATGGACCTTCTCCGCTTCCAGGTGGCGGAGTTAGCTGCGGCCGATCTGTCGGTCGAGGAAGAAACCGCGCTTCAGGCCGAACTTCGTCTGCTTTCGCGGGCGGAAGACATAGTCCAGGCCCTGAATCTGGCTGCGGAATTGCTCCGCTCGGAGGGAGAACATCCCGATGCGACCCGACTCTTGGCCGAGGCGGCGGGGCTGCTCGGCGAGCTGGAGGAGGCCGATCCCACTCTCGGCGAGTGGGCGGGCAGTCTGCGGGACCTGCGGGAGCAGTTGGTCGAACTCGGCCGAGAGTTTCGCCACTACGCAGAGAGGGTCCCCGTGGACCCGGAAAGGCTGCGCTTTGTGGAGGAAAGGCTCCGCCTCTACTCGCAGTTGGCGCGCAAGTATGGCGGAACGACGGCGGAGGCTATGGCCTTCCTGGAACGGGCTAGGGAAGAGCTGGGGCGCCTGGAAAGCGTGGAAGAGGACACCGGACGTCTGCGCGAGGAAAGGGAGCGGCTACTGGAAGAGGCAGAGGACCTTGCCACCCGTCTCCGGGCTGCCAGACGTGAAGCCATCCCGAGTTTGGAGGCGGCAGTGAACGCGCAGTTGGCGGACCTGGGCATGGAATCCGCCTCTCTGCGCGTTGCCCTCGAGGAACGAGAGGGCTGGGAGGGGCTGCGGGAGAGCGGGGGAGAGTCGGCCGAGTTCCTACTTGCCGCGAACCCGGGCCAACCGTATCGGAGCTTGGCTAAGACGGCCTCCGGGGGAGAGCTGTCCCGCGTGCTACTTGCCATCAAGTGTGCTCTGGCGGGCTTGGGGGGGCGGGAGACCCTGGTATTCGACGAGATCGACGCGGGCATAGGGGGCAGGACTGCGGTGAGTGTGGCGCAGAAACTCCGGCAGCTTTCGCGGGAGACCCAGCTACTAGTGGTGACCCACTTGGCGCCTGTGGCTGCTGTAGCCGACCACCATTTCCTGATCGAGAAGGCTACGGACGGGGCAGGGGCGGTCACGCGGCTTTCCCGCTTGTCGGGCGAAGCAGTGGTAGCCGAGCTTTGCCGCATGATGGGAGGTCGCCCTGAGGATGCGGAAGCGATGGCTCATGCCCGTCAACTGCGAGACAGGGCCGCGAGCGGGCTGCTAGACTAGGAAAGGCGCGGGGCTCGCAGTCCACGCGCCGCCGGGGTTCTTTCCGCAAGAGTAGAGGAGAGCATGGCCAAACATGTGTTCATCACCGGCGGTGTCGTATCGTCACTCGGGAAGGGCATCACCGGAGCCTCGCTGGGGTGTCTGCTGAAGAGTCGCGGCCTCAAGGTCACCATCCAGAAGTTCGATCCCTATCTTAATGTCGATCCGGGGACCATGAGCCCCTTCCAGCACGGGGAAGTCTTTGTGACCGACGACGGGGCCGAGACCGATCTGGACCTTGGTCATTATGAGCGCTTCGTCGACGAGAACCTCACCAAGGACTCCAATGTGACCTCGGGGTCCATCTACTACAGCGTCATCCGCAAAGAACGCCGGGGGGACTATCTTGGAGCCACGGTCCAGGTCATCCCGCATGTGACCAACGAGATCAAGGAGCGCATCACTAGAGTAGGCCGCAGCCGCGATATCGATGTGGTCATCACCGAGATCGGGGGTACTGTGGGCGATATCGAGAGCTTGCCATTTCTGGAGGCGATCCGCCAGTTCCGCAACGACGTAGGCAGGCGCAATGTTCTGTACATCCATGTCACCCTCATCCCCTTCATTGCGGCAAGCGGGGAGCTGAAGACGAAGCCGACGCAACACAGCGTCAACGAACTGCGCAGCATCGGTATCCAGCCCGACATTATAGTGTGCCGTTCCGACCGACCCATCACACAAGAACTAAAGGAGAAGATCGCGCTTTTCACTGACGTGGAAGCTAGGGCGGTCATCAGCTGTGTCGACGCTCCCCACATCTACTGTGTCCCCCTCAACTTGAGGGAGGAGGGTCTGGACGGTCTGGTAGTGGACAAGTTGGGCTTGGATGCCGGTCGGCCCCAACTTGGAGAATGGATAGCCCTAGTGGAGAAGATCAAGTCAGCGACGGGGAATGTGCGCATCGCCCTGGTGGGGAAATACGTCCAGCTGCAAGACGCCTACCTGAGCGTGGTCGAAGCTCTTCGTCATGCCGCCATCCACCACGGCCGGAAGCTTGAGCTGATCTGGGTGGACGCCGAGAGCCTGCGGGAAGAGGAGATCACTTCCAAACTGGCGGGCGCCGACGGCATCCTTGTGCCGGGCGGGTTCGGGGTGCGGGGGATCGAGGGCAAGATCCTCGCTGTCCGCTACGCTCGTGAGAACAAAGTGCCCTACTTGGGGCTGTGTCTGGGGCTGCAGGTAGCGGTGGCCGAATTCGCCCGTCACGTGGCCGGCCTCGAAGGGGCGAACTCTGCAGAGTTCGATCCTGACACCCCTTATCCCGTCATCGACCTCCTGCCGGAACAGAAGGGGGTAGCCGACAAGGGCGGGACCATGCGTCTGGGGGCGTGGCCGGCCCGCCTGAAGGAGGGAACGAAAGCTGCGGCCGCCTACGGACAGGAGGTTATTTCCGAGCGACACCGGCATCGTTACGAAGTCAACAACCAGTTCCGTGACCAGTTGACGGCCGCCGGTCTTGTCATCAGCGGCACTACGCCCGACGACAGGCTGGTCGAGATGATAGAACTGCCGGATCACCCGTGGTTCGTCGCCTGCCAGTTCCACCCCGAGTTCAAAAGCAGGCCTACCCGGCCGCACCCGCTGTTCCGGGAGTTCATCGGCGCCGCCGTAACCAGGCAGCAGACATCGTGTGCCAGTCCCCAGACGGTCGGGGCGCAGTCGCGCGGGCCCCGTCTTGGGGTCTGAGCGGGCAGGGTGGGTGACTTGACGATTGCTTGCTGGAGGGCCTGACGGGGGTGGGAGGACGCCACGTGTACATACCGGAGTTTTGTTCGGAACGGCTTAGCGAGCTCTTCCTGGCCCTTACCCGGATAGCCAGCCCGTCCAAGAGAGAGCGGGGCGTGGCTGACGTCGTCATCTCTACCTTGGAGAAGATCGGCGTGGTGGTCTGCGAGGACGAGACTGCGAAGGCTATCGGGGGGGACACAGGCAACTTATGGTGCGTCGTGGCTCCACGCGGCCCCCGCCAGCACGAGCGTAGTGGTCTTTCTAACGGCGCCACCGCCTGTAACCCAGGTCACAGTGAGGACGGAGGCAGTATCGGTGGCGCGCCCTGTGTGGCCTTGGGTGCGCATCTCGATACCGTGGCGCCGACCGATACCATCGAGCCGTATCTGGACGAGGAGGGTGTGTTTCGAAATCGTCGTCACACCATCTTGGGGGCCGACGACAAGGCTGCGATCGCCGCTCTCCTTCACGCCGCCGAAGTGCTGAAGGGGGGCTCGCACGTTTTCACTCCCTTCGAGCTCTTCTTCACGGTGGCGGAGGAGATCGGCCTGGTGGGGGCGAAACACCTGGACGTCAAGGTACTTGCCAGCCCGTTCGCGCTGGTGCTGGACTCGTCTGGTCCGGTAGGAGGGATAGTCGTGCGAGCTCCCAGTCAGAAGAGTCTGAAGGCCAGCTTCCGCGGCCGCGCTGCCCACGCCGGGGTGGAGCCAGAGCGTGGGCGCAGCGCCATCCAGGCGGCAGCCCGAGCCATCGCGGCGATGTCCTTGGGCCGCGTGGACGAGGAGAGCAGCGCGAACATCGGAGTCATCAGGGGGGGAGTGGCGACCAATATTGTCCCGGATTTCTGCGAGGTGGAGGGCGAGTGTAGAAGCCACGACGATGAGAAGCTTGTCCGCATCGCAGGCTCCATGGTGGACGCCCTCCAAGAAGGAGCCGCGCGGACTGGGGTGGATGTGGATGTATCTCTGACTCATGAATATAGTGCCTTTTCGCTCAAGCCGAAATCTGCGGTAGTTCGTCTTGCCAAGGCTGCCCTCAGCGATCTTGGGGTCGAAGGTCGGCTCTTGACGGGGGGAGGCGGTTCAGACGCCAACATCTTAAACGCACGAGGATTGCCGACCGTGAATCTGGATGCCGGGATGATGCAGGTTCACAGTCCCGACGAGTACATTCCGTTGAGCGAGCTGGAAAGGCTATGCGCGCTGGTCTTGCGTGTGATCCTTCTCGCGCCCGCCTACGGTCCAGGCCGTCCTTCTCGTGCCGAAGTCCATGACTGAGCCCAGGAAGAGAGACGGAGAGGAGCGGTTGCCCGCGGTTCGCGGTTCCCGTGTGGTCTACGCGGGGCGGGTGGTCAGCCTGCAGGTGGATGAAATCGAGCTGGCGGGTGGACGCTGGGCGGTGCGAGAGGTAGTCAAACATCCGGGGGCAGTGGTGATCGCTGCTGTGGATGCGGAAGGCAAGGTAGTGCTGGTCAAGCAGTATCGACACCCTGTGGGCCGCTGGTTGCTTGAGCTTCCTGCTGGCGGGTTGGAACCGGGCGAAGATCCTCTGGCGGCCGCACAACGGGAGCTCAGAGAGGAAGTCGGCCTAGAGGCGAAGGTCTGGCAGCCGCTCGGGGAGTTCTATTCGTCGCCGGGGTACGCGAGTGAACTGCTTCATGCCTTTCTGGCCACTGATTTGACTTCAGTCCCCACGCAGCCTGATGATGACGAGGAGCTTGTCGTGGTGCGTCATCCGCTGCAGGGATTGCTCGAGAATCCAGCCCAGATAGCTGATGCCAAGACTCTTGCCACCTTGCTTCTCTTGCGGGAGTTATACAAGGACGGCAACAGCATCGTATCTTGACAGGAAGGCGACATGCGCATAGGGGTCCCCACAGAGATCCGCGAAGAAGAATACCGTGTTGCTCTCACCCCTGCCGGAGCCCGGGAGCTCACAGCCCGGGGCCACGAGGTATTGGTGCAGCGAGGGGCGGGGAAGGGGTCCCGCTTCTCCGACGAGGCCTACGTGGCTGCCGGGGCTAGATTGGTGGCAGACGCCCGCGCTGTTTTCGAGCAGGCCGATCTGGTCGTGAAGGTCAAGGAGCCGTTGCCGGAAGAGATACGGTTGCTCGAGCCTCGTCACACGCTGTTCACCTTTCTGCATTTGGCTCCAGACCCGGAACTTACTCGCGGTCTGCTTGCCACAGGGGCGACTTGTGTGGCCTATGAGACGGTGGAGACCGAAGACGGGCGTCATCCTTTGCTCGCGCCCATGAGCGAGATCGCCGGTCGCCTGGCTCCCCAGGTGGGAGCGAATTTCCTGGAACGGCCCAATGGCGGCAAGGGAAAGCTCTTGGGAGGAGCGACGGGAGTAAAGCCAGCCAGCGTGGTGATTCTGGGCGCAGGTACGGCGGGGTCAAACGCGGCAGCGATCGCCCAGGGGATGGGAGCCCGTACCAAGGTCCTCGACATCGACCTGGGAGCGCTTGCCCGGCTGCGAGCCCGGCAGCCCCAGGTGGAGACTTTGCATAGCAACCAACTCACCATAGAGGAGGAGGTTCTGGCTGCCGACCTGGTCATCGGAGCAGTACTGGTTCCGGGAGCACGTACGCCTGTCTTGGTATCAGAGGAGATGGTCAAGAGTATGCAGCCCGGCTCGGTGATCGTTGACCTGAGTATTGACCAGGGAGGGGCGGTGGCCACCTCCCGGGTCACCTCTCATCGCTCTCCCACTTTCGTCGAGCATGGGGTGATCCACTACTGCGTCGACAACATGGCAGGAGCGGTCCCCATCACTTCGACCCTGGCGCTGACCAACGCTACGCTGCCCTACATCCTTGCCATTGCCGACTCGGGAATAGTGGCTGCTGCCCGGTCGGACGCTGCGCTGGCCCGTGGTATCAATATCATGGAGGGCAAGGTCACCCTGCGGGAGGTGGCCGACGCTACCGGGAACAGATATTTCCCCCTGGAGGCTGTCCTGCCTATAGACTACGTATGAGCAGGCACTCGGCATGGAAGAGTCGGGATCGTTCACTGCACGTGACGCCGTAGGTAGCGCGAAGGCTGAGCGGCTGGTCACCGCCCATCTCCGCGCGCTTCGCCTTCAGAAGGGGCTAGCGGAACGCACCTTGGAGGCCTACGGCGGGGATCTACTTCAGTTCGCCTCCTACTTGGCGGAGAGGGGTAAGGATCTCCTCTCGGCTGCGGCCGAGGACGTGCGCGCCTACCTTGCAGAAGGCCAGTGGCGAGCGACTACTCGGGCCCGCAAGGCTGCAGCTCTACGGTCCTTCTATCGGAGCGCGGTGCTTGAAGAGCTTATGAGCAAGGACCCCACCCAGGGTCTTGCGACCCCGCGTCTTGAAGCACAACTACCGCGCGCCCTCACGGTAGAGGAGGTGGAAAGGCTGCTCAGTCAGCCGAAGCCGACGCCTAGCGGTCTCCGGGATCGAGCCATACTGGAGATGCTCTACGGGGCAGGACTGAGAGCCTCGGAACTGCTTGCCTTGCGTCTTCAAGACATCGACCTGGAGGTTGGTTTCGTCCGCACTGCGGGGAAGGGCAACAAAGAGCGGGTGGTGCCGCTGGGCAGGATGGCCATCCAAGCTCTCCGCGCCTACAATGAGCGCGGACGCCCGTACTTGGGTGGGCCCGGTCGGCTCAAGGCTCCCGAGCTCTTCCTGAACAGCCGGGGTCGGAAGCTTTCCCGGCAGGGGCTGCATGCCATCATCAAACGGTATGCGCGGGCGGCAGGGCTCCCGGTCGATGTATCTGCCCACACCTTGCGACACTCGTTTGCCACCCATCTGCTGGAAGGCGGTGCTGACCTGCGGGCTGTCCAAGAGATGCTGGGGCATGCCGATCTCTCCACCACCCAGATCTATACCCATGTGAGTACCGCCCATCTGCACAGAGTCTATCGCGAGGCACATCCTCGGGCGAGAAAGAGCTGAAGATCCGGGGTGGGGGATGGGGCGCCGCTTCGTCTTGATCGTCTTGGATGGGGTAGGCGTCGGGGCCATGCCTGATGCCGGGCAGTACGGGGATCAGGACTCCAACACGCTCGGCAACCTTAGTCGCTTCTTTCCTCTTGCCTTGCCGAACCTGGCAAGTCTTGGTCTGGGAGACGTAGTGCCACTCCAGGGTATTCTCCCCTCCCAGGAACCGCGGGCGCTTCCCGGCCGGCTGGCCTCCCGGTCGACCGGCAAAGACACCACCGTTGGCCATTGGGAGCTGATGGGGTTGGTCACCGAGCGGCCGTTTCCAACCTACCCGCACGGTTTTCCTGCCGAGGTCGTGGAGGCGTTCGCCTCCGCCATCGGCCGGGGTGTCCTTGGCAACAAGCCGGCCTCCGGCACAGCTATTATCGAGGAGCTGGGGGAAGTGCACCTAGAGACGGGCAAACCGATCGTCTACACCTCGGCCGACAGCGTCTTCCAAATCGCTGCGCACGTAGATGTAGTCCCCCTTGAGCAGCTGTATGAGTGGTGCCGAGTGGCGCGGTCTCTCCTCGCTGGCCCCCACGCAGTGGCGCGGGTCATCGCTCGCCCCTTCTCGGGGAGACCAGGAGCTTTTGTGCGTACTCCGGACCGCAAGGACTTCTCCCTGGCTCCTCCCGGCCCCACCTATCTTGATCACCTACAGGCGGCTGGGGTTCCGGTCGTCGCCCTAGGCAAGATCAGCGAGATCTTTGCCGGCAGGGGCGTGACCAGGAGTATCAAGGTGGGCGGCAACTCCGAAAACCTGGCTGTGGTGCAGGAACTGGTGCAAGGTACGGGTTCGGGTGAGAAGTTTGAGGCCGGGCTCCTTTTCACCAATCTGGTGGACTTCGACATGCGCTGGGGGCACCGGAATGACGCAGAAGCATTTTACGCGGGTCTTCTGGAGGTAGACAGAGCGTTGCCGCGGCTGCTTGGGGCTCTCCGCCCCGAGGACCGGCTACTGATCACGGCCGACCACGGGGTGGATCCGACTACGCCCAGTACGGATCACAGCCGGGAGTACGTACCCCTTCTGCTGGTGCCGCGGCCGAAAGCAGCTCCTTCCGCCGTGTATGAAGGGGAGCTCAGTGACGTGGGGGCGACCGTATTCCGCTACCTGACCGGCCGGCATCCCCGGCTGGCTGGAAAGGTCATCGATGAGCTTCAACCCTCTCGGGGGTGGCGACCTTTCCCTGCGGCACTTCGTGTTCCCGGAGGGGAAGTGGCGCCGGTGCGCGTCGGGATCCGCGAGGCGGAGCAGGCGGCCGCCTGGCTCAGAAAGCGGTGGGGAGACGCGCCTGAGTGGGCTCTGGTGCTGGGGTCAGGGCTTAGCAAAGGTTTGGGCTTGCTGCAGTCATCTGCGGATCGAGTGGATTTCGCCGACATTCCCGGCTGGCAAAGGGGAGGCGTTCCGGGCCAGGCCTATGAGCTGTTGCTCATCGGGGCGAAAAAGGGAACCCGGCTCCTAGTGCAGGCCGGTCGTCTTCACCGCTACGAGGGTTTCGACGACGGCGAGGTGCAGCTGCCGAGTCGAACGTTGGCAGGTTGGGGAGTGCGACATCTGCTGGTCACCAGTGCCTCAGGCGCTGTGGACCCGGAGTGCAGGCCAGGGGAGTTGGTAGTGATTACGCGGGTAGTCGATTTCGATCACTTGTCAGCGGAAGGCAGCCCGCCCTCTATCCCTGCCACGCCTCTGCCACGTGCGAAAACACTAGCTGACCGCCTCAACATGCGAGTGGGCGGCCATGCTTGCGTACCGGGGCCCCACTACGAGACCGAGGCCGAACTCGAAGTCCTTCGCCATCTGGGGATCACAACAGTGAGCATGTCCCTAGCCGCAGAAGCCTGGGCGGCCTGGGACACCGGGCTGGACCTCACGGCTGTGGCTGTGGTGGTCAATGTGGGGGATACCACGCACGAACAGGTACTAGAAGGGGCCGCTACAGCGGTCGCTGGGTTGGAGCGTCTCCTCGACGCGATCCTCTAGCGCGCCGACGCTGCCTCATGCTGACAGCGGGGCGCTCACACCTTTTGCCCAGGTATACTAGCGGCATGACGGCTCCGCCCTCACTGCTCGAAGTTCCGACGGTCATCACGACCCATCAGAACGCTGATTTCGATGCCTTGGGGGCGGTGGTGGGAGCGAGTCTGCTCTATCCCGAAGGCCGTATAGTCTTCTCGGGTTCCTTGAACCCGAACGTGCGGGAGTTCGTATCTCTGCACGGGGAGAGCCTGCCGCTGGTGAACTTACGCTTTGTGGATCAAGACAAGGTACGGCGGCTGGTCATTGTCGACACCTCCGATCCCGAACGCATTGGAGACCTGGGTCGTCTCTGCAATCGCCCAGGGGTCGAGGTGGTCATCTTCGACCACCACCGGGCGGAGAATCCCCCGCGGCCACCCTTTGTGAGAAGCGAAAACTGGGTGCTCACTGACGACGGCGCCCAGTCCACCTCTATGCTCCACATGCTGCTGGAGAGGGGAGTGGAGGTACCTCGTCTGGTAGCCACCATCTTCGCCTTGGGGATCCACGAAGACACCGGGTCGCTGACCTATCCCCGCACGACAGTCCGTGATGCAGAGATGCTTGCCATATGCCTGCGCCTGGGAGCTTCGCAGGCCCTCATTGAGCGGTATCTCCACAGTCCCTTGACTACCGATCAGCGGAAAGTCCTCATGCGGATGGTGGACGAGGTGAGAGTGGAGAGGGTGCGCGGTCTCGATGTGCACACACTGGTACTGGAGCTACCCAGGTACGTGGACGGTCTCAGCGTGCTTGCCCATAAGCTGCTTGAGCTCCTGAACGCGGAGGTCCTCTTGCAGGCGGTCGGAATGGAGAACCGGGTATTTGTGACAGCGCGGTCTAGAGCAGGCGCGGTGGATGTAGGGTCCCTACT
>OGCI01001554.1_pt1 | contig 18622 bp, 13 predicted proteins | sample 1570021 | NCBI WGS metagenome assembly OGCI01 (sample SAMN06264664, study PRJEB24512) | hot springs metagenome | isolation source: Hot spring water | place: South Africa: Tshipise | collected 2015-06-21 | reverse complement strand
TTCTCATAATCGGCTATAATACTTTTCAATGTGGAATCCTCTGTTGGAATTTTTAGCGATGATTTCCTCTGCAATGAAGAATAAACATAATATTTAGCAAGATGTATATCGTCAACCATTTTGAAAAATTCACCATCACTTGTTTTGATTTCAAAATGACCGAATAATTCTGAGGCGATAACAAGAATTTTGTCGGGGATAGTTTCATTATAGTAATTTGAAGAACTTAAAAAATCATCAGGGAATACTTTCAATTCGGAGGATTTAATTCTTTCGGTTATTTTTTTAAGTAATTTATTTTCAGGATTTATTTTATTAGTGGACATAGGGAAAAAGAGAGTTACTAAAGACCTAAAACTTTTTGATAAAGATTTTCATACATCGGAATTACAATAGACTTATCAAATTTTTCAACAGCTCTTTTCCGTGCGTTTTTAGAAAACATCTCAAATTTTTTTTCATTGGTCAAAAGATCAATGGAGTATTTTGCCATTCTATCCGTATCACCGATTTCAGAAATGAATCCGCATTCATTGTGTTTGATTAATTCCGGAATTCCTCCAACTGATGAAGCAATCACTGGCAGCCCACAAGCCATTGCTTCAAGAGCCGCTAAACCAAAACTTTCAGATTGTGAAGGAAGTAAGAATAAATCACTTGCATTTAGTATATCTACTATTGCTTCTTGTTTTCCTAAGAATTTTACTCTATCAGAAATATTCAACTGCCTTGTTAGTTGTTCGCATTCAAATCTGTCAGGACCATCACCGATTAACAATAGTCTTGAAGGAATTTCTTTATTTACTTTGTCAAAAATCTTTATTACATCAGGAACTCTTTTTACGGGCCGGAAATTCGAAGTGTGAATTAAAATTTTTTCACCATTAGGTGCGATATGATTTCTGTACTGAAAATTCGGGTTAGGTTTGAATAATTCTGTATCTATGAAATTTGGAATTACTTCAATTTCTTTTTTTATCTCGTATTGAGTGATAGTTTTTTCTTTAAGAAATCTTGAAACTGCTGTAACTGAATCACTTTTTTCAATACTGAAATTTACTAAAGGCAGAAAATTGGGCTCTAATCCTACTAATGTAATATCTGTTCCATGTAATGTTGTTATAATCTTTATGTCTTTCTTCTCTTTAAGAATCTCTTTTGCTAGATAGGCAGAAACTGCGTGAGGAATTGCATAATGAACGTGGAGCAAATCAAGGTTCTCGAATTTTGCTACTTCAGCCATTTTGCTTGTGAGCGTTAAAGTGTAAAGAGAAAATTCAAAAAGCGGATAGTTGCTTGATTCAACTTCGTGATAAATAATGTTCTCAACATATCGGTTTAATCTGAAAGGTACGGCGTAGCTTATAAAATGAACTTCATGCCCTCTTAAAGCTAATTCTTTTCCAAGCTCAGTTGCAACTGCACCACTTCCACCATAAGTCGGGTAACAGGTAATTCCAATTCGCATATTAAATTTTTTATTTTATTAACAAATATAATTCTAAAGATACTTTATTGCTTTCAATGATAGTGATTTAATTTTATTAAATTTACGTTGTATGATAACGAATAATTTATTATGAAATTATTAATTATTGGCGGGTCTGTTTTTGATAGAATAGTCTCTGAAGAAAAAATAGAAGAATCAGCTGGCGGGATTTATCATTCAGCTTTGAAGATGTTAGAAGTTAAAAACACAATTGATATTCTTTCTCTTTGCACTCAGATAAGTTCAAAGACTTACAAATATTTCAAAAAAATTTTTGAACAATGCGATGAAAAATATTTTGATGAAGTTGAGAATATTCCAACTGTAACACTCGAAGAATCTCTATCAGGTTACAGAAAAGAAACATACTCCGATTTAGCAACTCCATTAAATTTTGATCAAATAGATTTCGAAAAATTTGATGGTATTTTAATAAATGTGATTACAGGCAAAGAGTTAGATTATAATATATTACGAGAAATCAGAAATCAGACTAAAGCATTAATTTATTTTGATGTTCATTCATTAAGCAGATTATCTTCTTCAATCGGAGAAAGAAAATTTTGTCTGATTCCTGAATTTGAACTTTGGGCAGAAAGCATTGATATTATTCAAGCAAACGAATATGAATTAGTCTCTTTATTTAATATTGCTGATGAAATTTCAGTTGCTCAAAAATTATTTTCTTTGGGAGTAAAAGTTTTGATAGTTACAAAATCAGAAAAGGGTGCCAAAGTGTACTTCAAAGATGAAGATGAAATAAATTTTTATTTCAAATCAGCAAAAAAGTTTAACGGTGTGAACACGATCGGATGTGGAGATTATTTTGGCTCTTCTTTTTTTTACAATTATTTAATTACTAAAAATCATTTTTCAGCTTTGAATTTTGCAATTAATGAAGTTGAAAAAACATTATCAAACAGAATCTAATGCAGATAAAAGAATTGATTAAAAGCAGAATAATTATTTTTGGTTCGAACGGGATGTTAGGTCAACGTTTAACCAAAGTCCTTTCTTCAAAAGAAGTTGAGTTATTAGCTTCATCATTTGAAGATTTTTCTTATAACGAAAAAGTTGAATATCAGAAGTGTGACATTACTGACAGAAATAAAATTAAAAAACTAATTTTTGATTTTTGTCCCGACTTCATCATAAATGCAGCAGCTTATACAAATGTTGATAAATCGGAAACCGAAAGAGAAACAGCCTGGAGAGTCAATGTAAAGGCTGTTGAGTATATGGCAGAGTCAGCTAGAATACTTGACTCACACATCATACATATTTCTTCAGATTACATTTTTGATGGTGAAAATGGTCCTTATATTGAAAACGTTCATCCTAATCCAATTGGATATTATGGTAGAACAAAACTCGCAAGTGAAAATGTATTAAAACTCTATTCGGTTAAACACACTATAATAAGAACTAATGTTCTTTATGGACCTACTCATTTTGGAAGGCCTGATTTTGTAAAATGGGTAATTGATTCATTGAAAAATAAAAATCAAATAAGAATTGTAACTGATCAGATTAATAATCCTACCTTTATTGATGATTTGGTACAGGCAATTATCAAAATCATGGAATTGGGTAAAGAAGGCACTTACAACATTGGTGGACCTGATTTTTTATCACGTTTCGATTTCACAATTAAAATTGCTGATTACTTTAATTTAGATAAAAGCCTGGTAATCCCAATCATTACTAAAGAATTAAATCAGCCTGCTCGACGTCCACTGAAGTCGGGATTAATTACGATTAAGGCTCAATCTGAGTTAGGTTACCGACCTCATTCAATAGAAGATACCTTCCGAATAATAAAAGAAGAATTTAATATTTAGTCCTATGCTCTATAAAAATTATAAAAAATTTATCTTTGATCTTGATGGGACAATCTACAAAGGAAGTTCAATAATTGATGGCGCAATTGAAACGATTAATACAATTAAAGCATTTGCAGAGAAATTAATTTTTGTCTCAAATAAAACAACGGATTTGCCAGAAGATTATTTTAATTTTCTCAAGTCAGCAGGCGCCGCAATTAATGAAAAAGATTTTATTACCTCAACAATGGTGATTGGAAATTTCTTGAAACAAAATTTTCCGGAACAAAAATTTTATTCAATCAGTGAAGAAAAATTTATTTCTTACTTATCGAATTGTGGCTTGACTTATTCAGAAAAAATTGAAGAAATCGAAATAGTTATCATCACTTTAGATCGCACTTTCAATTTTAATAAACTTGAGATTGCAGCAAATGCTTTAGAGAACGGTGCCAGATTCTTTGCAGCAAACATTGATGATACTTGTCCTGTTGAACAAGGCGAAATTACAGATGCCGGTGCAATTATTTCTGCTTTAGAAAAAAGGACACACAAAAAGCTTGAACTTCATTTTGGAAAACCTTCAAAGTTTATGCAGAATTATATCTCAACGTTGTTTGATAATAACTTAGAGGGCACTTTACTGATTGGTGATAGAGTATCAACAGACATTTTTATGGCGAATGAGATGAAAATTGATTCTGTGCTGGTTGAGACGGGCGTTAAAAATTTCGAAAATCTTCCAAATGGATTTTTACCCACATATAAACTAAAATCAGTTTACGACTTGATTCGCTAAATATTGAAACCCGAGCCAATATTTTTTAGATTTGTCAGTGAAATAATTAAGTTTAAGCCCCGGTAGCTCAGCAGGATAGAGCAGCAGTTTCCTAAACTGTTGGTCGGAGGTTCGACTCCTCTCCGGGGTACAAAATTGTTAAACCAGTTGGATTACTCGCTTGAATACAAATCAATCAAAAATTGATAGCCTTTTAAATCAAATAGATATTAAATTTTTCTTTGAACACCCCAAAGATGTTATCGTTCAACAATTAAACAATCTGCTTAATGGCTCACATTATATAGAATTAATCAAACCAGCAAGACTCGGTGATGGTATAATTAAATTGGATGAGTCTCAGGAAAATCATCTCTTTGAAATTTATGACAAAGCACGGTTATCGGGGAGAATTTCTAAATTTGTTCCTGCATCAGGAGCAGCAACGCGAATGTTTGCTAAACTTCATAGCTCACTGAAAAAATTTCAAAATTCGGATTTAAATAGAATCGTTCAATTATCTAAAGAAGATAATGAAGCTTCATATTTGGAATATGTAATAAATAATTTGAAAGAGTTTGCTTTCTATGATGATCTAACCATCATCTTAAAAATAAATGATTTGAATTTTGATGATTTAATTAAAAATAATCCTTTATCTGTTCTTAATTTAATATTAAGTTCTGATGGATTGGATTATAATAACAGACCAAAGGCTTTACTAAAATTCCATAAATATTCAGACTATTCACGAACAGCATTTATGGAGCATCTTTTTGAATCAACTTTTTATCAAGCAGACTTTAATAATAATATCTCAATCCATTTTACTATTTCAGAAAATCATTTGAATTTGTTTCAGGAAGAAGAAAAATCTATAAAATTATTTGACACTTTAAAGAACTACAATTTTCTTATTTCATACTCTTACCAAAAAAAATCAACTGACTCAATAACTCTAACGGAAGATAATAAACTATTTCTTGCACCTTCAGGAGAGATTTTGTTCAGACCCGCCGGACACGGTGCACTATTGGAAAATCTGAACGAACTTAATGCTGACATTATTTTTATCAAAAATATTGATAATGTTTGTGTTGACAGTCTAAAACCGATTACGGTTAAATATAAAAAACTACTTGCCGGCTTTCTGATAATGATTCAAAAGCAGATTTTTGAGTATTTATCTATACTTGAAAAGAATCTGGATAATGAGAATTCAAGAAAGGAGATAATGAGTTTTTCTGAAAAGTTACTCAACATTAAACAGCCAGATGGATTCAATCTCTGGGATGCTGATAAACAAAGACAATTTCTTTTCAATAAGTTAAACAGACCAATACGAATTTGTGGTGTAGTTAAAAATCAAGGAGAACCTGGAGGAGCACCATTCTGGGTTAAAGATGAAAATGGAGATATCAGTTTACAAATTGTAGAACAATCACAAATCAATTTAAGCAGGGATGATCAAAAACTGATTTTTAATAATTCAACTCATTTTAATCCTGTTGATATTGTTGCTGCAGTTCGAGATTATAAAGGTAAAAAATTCAACTTACTCAATTACAGAGATGATAAAACTTTCATGATTGTTAATAAAAATTTTGGGTCGGAAAAAATTAAGTCTCTAGAGTTACCCGGATTGTGGAATGGTGGAATGGCAGATTGGATTTCAGTATTTGTTGAAGTTCCTTTAGAAACTTTTAATCCTGTAAAAGAATTAACTGATCTTCTTAAAACAGGTCATAAAGAAAAAGTAAACTAAGAGAATGAAATGAAAAATTTATTAACCTCATTATTTCTAGTTATTATTATTGTTGCATCTACTTTTAGTCAGCATTTACAAACAAGAAATGAAATAAAACCAGATTGGGAAGACATTTATCCGGAAGGTTGCACTACAATAGCCGTTGGTAAACTTGCAAGTTTTGACGGAAGTGTAATGACCTCGCACACAGACGACAGTCATCGAACAAGAAGTGAATTTGATATAATGCCAGCAAAATCTTTTCCGCCGAATTCAAAAATGAAATTGTATAAACGAGTAATTGATAACTCTAAGAAAATGCCTGCTTATAAATTTATTGAAACTGGTGAAATACCGCAGGTTGAAAAAACTTTCGGATATATCAACACTGCTTATCCTTGTATAAACACAGAGCAACTGGCGATAGGTGAATCAACATTCGGAGGTAAGCCAGAATTGAAATCTGATAAAGGACTTATTGATTGTACTCAGCTAGTAACTTTGATGGTTGAAAGATGTTCAACTGCAAGAGATGCAATAAAATTAGCTGGCGAGCTTTTAGAGAAATATGGCTGGAATGACGACGGAGAATGCTTATCAATTGCTGACCCAAATGAAGTATGGATGTTTGAAGTAGTTGGTCCTGGCAAAGATAAAATTGGTGCGGTTTGGGTTGCTCAAAGAGTTCCGGATGAACATATCAGCGTGAATGCAAATGCAAGCAGAATAAGACAAATTGATACAGCTGATTCAGAAAATTTTATGTATTCATCGAATGTATTTCAGGTTGCAATTGAAAACGGTTGGTGGAATCCTAATAAAGGTCCTTTCGAGTTTTGTTATGCTTATGCTGATCGAAATTCTCTTGCAGCAAGAAGGCGTGAATGGAGAGTTTTTGATCTTGCTGCTCCTTCATTGAAATTAGATCCAAATTCTGAAAATTATCCTTTCTCTATAAAACCAGATAAAAAAATAACTTTGGAAAAAATGGTAGAGATATTTTCAGACTATTACGAAGGGACTGACTTTGATATGACAAAAAATCTGACAGTCTCGGATGATAGTGGCAGGACAATCATTTCACCTCTTGCAAATCCACAGATGCCTTATGATATGAATAAACTTTTGAAAATTAATGGCGGATGGGGTTGGCGTGGCGAAAGAACAATTGCACGATGGTACACAATGTATGCAACCATTATTCAATGCAGAAATTGGCTTCCTAATGAAATTGGCGGATTAGTTTGGTTAGCTTGGGATAATGTTGCAACTTCTATTTATACTCCTCATTATTGTTCAATTACCAAAGTGCCTGAGACAAGTTCAACACCCGGACGAGAGAATGGATTTACTCGTAAATCTGCTTGGTGGGCGTTCAATGCAATGAGCTCACTGGCTCATCAACGTTGGGGTGATATGAGAAAAGATGTACGTTCAGTTTGGGATCCTTTACAAAAAAAATTATTCGATGATCAAAAAGTGATTGAATCTCAAGCATTAGAACTTTATCAAAAAGATAAAAATCAGGCAATTGAATTTCTTACAAGATATTGCTTTGATTGGCAGGTGGATGTAGTTTCAAGATGCTGGCAGTTATTTGAAGACTTGATGACAAAATATGATGAACTTTATTAGATTTTGTCTATCAAGATTTTTTAGGAATAATTTTAGTGATTAACTAAATTATTTTTAGGGGTGACTATGATTGCAAGTATTTTTTTTATTTCTCTGATTGCTGTCACTGTGTCAAGTATTTATCTTCTTGATCACATAAAAATCAAATCAGAATACAGAAACATTCTTGAAGGACTTTTATTTGGAATAATTGCTGTCGTGGCACTGAACATTCATTTTAATTTGGTAGAACCAAAAGCGATTTTCCCTAAAATTAACGTTTTTGTAAGTTTTTCAAATTTAGTGGCTATTTCATTCTTTTTGTTTGGGTTTAAAGCTGGACTTATAACCTCAATATTTCTTTTCACAGCAAGAGTTTTTTTAACAGAAGAGTTTTTAGTTTACTCTTTAGCTTTATACGTTTTTTCAGCTTTAAATGGTTATTACTTTAATAAAATTCATTCAAAGAAAAAATCAGAAATAAACTCACAGGGATATAACATAATTCTACTTTTTCTCTTGGTTCAGGTTTTTATCTCTTTTATAGTATTCCTAATTGTACCGGGATTTGAAGAAAATTTTTCATCAATGCTGATTTTTTTATTTCCAATTCAAGGGTTTATTAGTTTAATAATTTCGATGACTATTGCGAGAAACCGCTATCAGATGAATTTACTATCAGGACTGAAACACGAAAAATCACTTTTATCGAATGTATTTTTTAACCTTAGTGAAGCAATCATTGTAATTGATAATCAGCTAAACATTTTACGCATAAATAACTTAGCTCAGATTTTGACTGGTTATAATTCAAGTGAGATAAATGGTAAAAAACTCTCAGATATTTGTCTCTTGAAGGATAAACAATTAGCTGAGGAAATTTTTAACCAGATAACCAATAATGATAAAAATGAGATCATCAGTCATTCAGATATTACTATTATTTCAAAGAACGGAGAAGAAATCTCAGTTGACTGTAAAATATCTTGTGTATTTGATAAAGAATCTAATCAAAATCTATTTGTTATTTTATTTAGAGATATAAGAGAGCTCAAAAATTTCAGACAGAAGATTGAAGAGTCAGAGAAAAGATTTCGACAATTTTTTGATTTTTCATTGGAGGGAATCTGGAGATATCAAATAAAAAACCCAGTTGACATTTCACTGCCGGCCGATGAACAAATTAAATTATTTTTTGAAGAAGGATATTTAGCAGAGTGTAACGATGTTTTTGCCAAAATGTATGGCTTCGAGTCCAAAAATGATTTAATTGGAATTCCTTTAAGTGCTACTTTGATACCTGACGATGAGAATAATATTAACTATCTGAAAAGTTTTATTAATAATAATTACAGACTTTCTAATGCAGAATCTGTCGAAAAAGATAAGTCGGGAAATACTAAATACTTCTTAAATAGTTTGTACGGCATTATTGAAGATAATTTTATAGTTGGAGCTTGGGGAATCCAGATTGATGTAACAGAAGATAAATTAACTTCAAAACAGATTAGAGATAATAACAGATTGTTGTTATCAATTCTAAACGCTCCTCAAGGAATAATCATTTTTTCATTAGATAAAAATTATTGCTATACCTCTTTCTCCATTTCTTACAAAGAAACTATGAAGCAAATATGGGGAGTTGAAATTCAGATTGGAATGAATATGCTTGATGCAATAAAATTAGAACAAGATCGTGTCAAAGCCAAAGATAATTTTGACAAAGTTTTCAAAGGCGAACATATTACTCTGATTGAGAGATTAGGAGATGAAAATTCAACTGGAACTTATTGGTTAAATTTCTATTCACCAATTTATGATGAATCAGAAGTAATTGGTGTGGCTGTATTTGTTACAAATATAAGCCATCAAAAAGAAATTGAAGCTGAACTCGAAAAGAAAAACATTTTATTAAATACACTATTGAACACTCTCCCGGATTCAATTTGTGTGAAAGATGCAAGTCTTAAAAAAATTCTTGTGAATAAAACCTTTATTCAATGGATGGGTTATGATGATGAAAATCAGATTCTCGGAAAAAGAGATGATGAAATTTTTACTGAAGATTTTGCTAAAGAATTAATTGAAGAAGATAAGAGAGTTTTACAAGGAATTCCTATAATCAACAAAGAAAGAAAATTAATCCTTAAAAATGGTGAAGAAATAATTGTATTAACTAATAAAATTCCAATATACGATAAATCGGGTGAGATTATCGGATTAGTTGGAATTGGAAGAGATATTACTGAAGAGAAAAAATACCTCAATGAACTGGAAAAAAATCAGCAAAAATTAAATATTATTTTCAATCAATCTTTCCAGTTTATTGGCTTGCTAACTCCCACAGGAATTCTTCTTGAAGCTAATCAGACTGCGTGTGATTTCATCGGCGTGGATGTTAGCGATGTGAAAAATTTACCATTTACAGATACTCCTTGGTGGAATCATTCAACAACTGAGCAAGACAAACTTAGAAAAGCAATTAAGTCGGCTGCTGAAGGTAATTTTTTTAGAATGGAAACAACTCATTTGAATAAAGAAAAAAAAGAAAGAATAATAGATTTTTCTTTAATGCCCATAAAAAATTCAGAAGGCAAAGTTGTTTATCTGATCGCTGAAGGTAGAGATATAACTGATTCGATAATGCTTCAAAAGCGTTTAACAGAAAGTGAAGAGAAATATAAAATATTAGTTGATGCCTCGATGGATGCAATCTCAATCATAAACTCTGAAGGAACAATTCTTTTTGAGAATGAAAAACATAAGGAACTCTTTAAATCATTTTCGGAGCAAAATCTTAAAACAAATTATTTTAATCTCATTTCAAGACAAGATATTGAAAAATTCAAGTCAGAGATTAAAGTAGCTTCTGCTGCGATTTCTGCATTTTACATAACACTAAGATTTATGAGAAACAGTAATGATATTTTCTGGGGTGAATTAAGTTTAAAGAAATTTATTGATAGTGAAGGACAGGATTTATTTATGTGTGTGCTCAGAGACATCACATTCAGAAAACAGATAGAGGATGAACTGAAAAAGCGAGTATTTGAATTAGAAAAATATAATCAACTTATGATAGGTAGAGAGATGAAAATGATTGAACTTAAAAAAGAAGTCAACGCACTTTGTAAACAATTTGGTCTACCTCTTAAATACTCAGATGATGATATTTAAGATTAAAGTTAATCTAAAGGTTCTATTAAGCTGTACTACTTAACTTTCAGATAACCCATAATTTTCAATTCTTATTAAATTTTTTTCAACAAATCTTTAACAGCATCTTTGTGAACAAAAGTCGTCATCATTTTTAGTTTGATATAATCTTCGTGATAGAAATAAAAACCTTTGGTTCTACATTTCTAGCACCCGCAACAGAGTCTTTAATCAGAAACCAAAATTTGCCGTCTTCCTCTTTATAACCAACCAAATGAATTCCGTGATCATCAGTAGTTGTTTGATTTGAAAAGCGAAACTGTCTAGCATTCTCATCAATAATTTCTGAAGGAATATCGAAAGTCGGAACTACTACACATTTCGACCATGAATCATATCCTGCTTCAGAAACATCGCCAGAGATTACCATAGTATAGCCATTTCTAAATGCATTTTTAATTGCATTCATAAATTAATTAAGGGGAACATTATGGTAATCTTTATTATGCCACCAGTTATCAGGTACTTCATATTCAACTTTTTCCCAATAAGGTTGCTGAAGTATCGAAATTAAATCAACGTAATCATCAGGATTTATTTTCAAATATTCTTTCAGAAAAGATTACGGTGTGTAATTTTTGCCTTCAAATGCGAAAGTAGCAGGCGGCTCACCAATGTAGTGATTAAGAATTATTTGATATTTGAAATTACTTCTTCTTCATTCCAAATATTATTTTGTTTGCAGTTTTTCAAAAAATTATTCATTTCATCAAACATTTTACTATGATCGTGAACCTTTTGTTCAGGCAGAAGACCAGAGTAGGCTGATAAAGGAACGATTCCATATTTTTTCCAGATTCTAATAACTGCATTAGGTTGAGAACCTTCTCCAAAAACTGAATTCCCTCTTTCTTTCACAAATCTGCGAGCTTTTTCAACATAATCCCAATATGCTGTAAATATTTCAGATAGTTTTACCTTCTTATTATGAATTCTGTAAACTTCAGATTCAAACAGGGAAGTAGTTGATAATGACCAACAGGTTCCTGTTTGACCTTGTGAGACAGGCTCATTAAACCAATAGTACTTGAACTCATCCAAAGATTTGGGAAGCTTGTAACCCGAATAATCCAGATTGAAAGTTTTCTTGATTTCTTTTTTGGGGGATTTGAAATCTTCAATTTCTTTAAGCATTTCCTGATAAAAACCCTCTTTGGGCTCAACAAAAATTCCTTTGTCTTTAACCTGAGCAAATGAAGTAATTATGAAAACAAATAATGTAGTTAATGAAATAATAATTTTTCTTTTCATTTTATTTTCCAGAAGTTATTTTACATTCGAAAATTAAATAATATATTTGTCAGAGCATGAGCTGAATTTCCTCTAAGTTATTTCCTGAGTTATCATTACTGATTTTTATAATTAACAAAATAGTTCTTAAAAAATATCCATCTGAGCAGGTTTGAATGAAAAATTTTAATCTTAAATCGTTGTTAATATCGTTATCAATGGGTTTGATTTCACTTCTTCTTGCTTACAACGGATTTAAGATTTATTTAATTGGCTCTGAAAGATATATTGAAATCAATCAGATTATTAATTTGATAGGCGCTGCTTTAAGCGGTCCGTTAGGTGCAGTGTTAATTTCGGTCATTTCAAAAAGTCAACAAATTTTTGGCTATCAGGATTATCTCTCTTTTGCAATTCAAATTTTCTCACTTATACTATTCGCAATTACTTACAAAAAGTATCTGTTTGATAAATTCACTTTTATTTACTTTCCTGCTGTTTGGGCTTTATTGGTTTTCTGTTATTATTTCATTTTACCTCTACCTGTAATAATTCTTTGGTATTTATTTACTCCATTGGATTTATTCACAATTACCATTAAGCAAAGCTTATTTGATATAATTATAGTTTTATTCAAAGATAGTTTTTCAGAGTTTTTATTTACTTTGATCTTTTCTACTCTGATGATGTCATCTCTGCCAAGTAAAGTCCGAAAACCTCATTGGATAAAAGAAAAGAAATTAAAAATCCAACATGATGACTTAAAATATGCTTTCGTAACAAGGAATTTACTTAGCATAAGATTGTTTGTCTGGTTTCTGGTTATTTCCATTATCCCAATGGCAGTATTGATTACAAGTTTGGTTGAGGATTATTCTGAATCGGTGTTGGAGCAGGAAGCAATTGTCAGAAAAAATATGGCTGAGTCTCTTCGATTGGGTTTTAGCAATTTGAAAAGGGAGGAAGTCAGACAATTTCTTGAGGGTGTGAAAATTTCTTTTGATGGCGACTTTTTTATTCTGGATTCTTTGGGCAAGTATCTTTTTGCTAAAGATTCAATTAAAGTCAATGGATTTATAAATGATGATTATCTGCCCGAAATTACTTCAAAAATTTTATCTAAAGAATCTGGCTCGATAGTGTATAAAAAAATCACCAGAGTATAGGTTTTTCTACTTATAGAGGCGAACGACACACTTTTAAGTTTGTTTCAATTTCCAATCCTCAAAAAATCAGTGATCTAGAAAGGAATCTTTTCTTAGATCTTGTTAATAAATTCAGTTTTGTAATAGTGATACTTACATTCTCATTTCTTATTATACTTTGGATTCTGATTCGTAATCCAATTACAAAACTGACAGACGTAGTTAAGAAAATCAGCGAAGGTAATTATGAGCTAAGGGCAGATTCCGAAGAACTTATTGATGATATTAAAATTCTTGCTTCAAGATTTAATCAAATGGCTGATAACATAATTGCTAGCGAAAAAAGATTCAGAGAACTTGCAGAGCTTTTGCCACTTACAGTTTGTGAAGTTGATATTTCAGGGAAATTACTTTATGTGAACTCTCAAGGTTTTAAGTTATTTGGGTATCGGCAAAATGAATTTCCAGAAAATCTTAACGTATTAGATTTTATTGATGATACCGACAAAGAAAGAGCGTTAGACAATTTTGTTAGAACTCTCAACGGAAAAGCAGTGGATGGATACGAATATACTGTAGTTAAAAAGGATGGGACAAAATTTTCGGTTGCAATTTTTTCTTCAGTAATTTATAAAGACGATAAGCCAATAGGATTAAGATCTGTACTTCTTGATCTTTCCGAGAAAAAAGAAGCTGAAGAAAAATTCAGAGCAATAGTTCAAGGTTTAATGGATATGATTTTTATTATCGATTCTAATGGAAAAATAAGTTACATAAGCCCTTCCGTTACAAAAATATCAGGTTTTACCGAAAATGATATGGTCGGAAAGAATCCTGCTGATTTTATTCATCCAGATGATGTTGAATTAGCAATGAGAGATTTGATTGAAGTGTTTCAAATGAAAAATGATGGACTCCCAACTCTCTTTAGAGCCAGATGCAAAGACGGTTCATATTTTTATGCTGAGTCAATTGGAATTAATATGCTTAAAAATCGTTTTGTAAACGGTGTTGTGGTTTTTGCAAGGAATGTTACTGAGCGGATAATCTCACAAAAAAATCTGCAGGAAAGTGAAAGACGATTTAGCAATCTTCTTCTCAATATTCAGGATCCAATCTTGATAATATCGTATGAAGGAATTATAAAATACGCTAATCCTGCTTGTTATAAATTAATTCAGGCAGATGAATCAATAAATTTAATGGGTGTTTCATTCACTAAGTTTATGAATGAAAAAGAAATTATCAAAGCTTTCAATGACATAAGTATAATTCAAAATTCAGGAGAATCAATTACTTCACTTTATGAAATTAAAACTTTTAAAGATGAGACCAGATACATTAGTGTCACAGGTGCTAAGATTAAATATGAAAATGATGATTCAATTCTTTCAACGATTAAGGATATTACTGAAATTAAAACCGCCCAGAACGTATTGGAACAGTCTGAAAAGAGATTTAGAACTGTATGGGAAAGCACTCTTGATGCAATGAGAATCACTGACGAGATAGGAACCATAGTGATAGTAAATCAAGCTTACTGCAATTTGGTTAAGAAGTCTCGTGAAGATTTAATTGGGATGAACTTAAGCATTGTATCTCACGAAAGTTTTAGAGATGAAGTTAGAAACAATTATATCATAAATTTCAAAAACAGAAACCTTAAAGCTCAATATGAAGATGAGCTTGAACTATGGAATGGAGATGTAATCTCAGTTGAGATTGCACATTCATTTCTTGAATTAGATAATCAAAGCACTTTATTGCTCACTGTTTTTCATAATATAACAGAAAAAAAAGAAACGCAAAAAAAATTGGAGGAAAATGAAAAAAAATATCGCAATTTGGTTGAAAATTTAAATGAAGCGATAGTGTATGTTGATAACAATGACAAAATACTTTTTGTTAATAATAAATTTAGTGTACTGACCGGATATTCCTCTGATGAAGTATTAGGAAAAATTGGCTATGAGTTTTTAATACCACCTACAGAAAAGCAAAAAATTCTCTATTCAATTGACCAAAGAATTAAGGGATTATCAAGTCAATATGAAGTAAAATTCATCAAGAAAAACGGAGAGGAAATAATATTCTTAATAAATGGTGCACCTGTAATTGATAGCAATGGTAAAACTATTGGCTCTATTGGTGCAATGACAGATATTACTGAAAGAAAAAAAGCTGAAGAAATAATTAAAACAACCTCAGAAAATTTCAGAAGAATATTCGAAAATGCTCCATTTGGAATGGTGATTACGACTGCAGATTCAAATGCACTGATACTAAATGTGAATAAAGCTGCTTGTAGAATAATTGAGAAGTCTCCTGAAGATTTACTAAATAAGAGTTCAAATTTATTTATTGAAGATTCTGTCTCATATGAATTATCATTAAAATTTCAAACAGATAGGATTATTAAAGATTTTGAATATGCTTTTACAACTCAAAATGGCAAGAAGAAAATTTTGCTTTTATCTACTTTCTTCATTGAATATGATAATAAGTTATGTACTCTAAACGTAATTGAGGATATAACTGAGAAAAAGCAAAATGAAATTGAATTGGAGCAATACAGATTGAATTTAGAAAATTTGATTCAAAAGAGAACTGCTGAGCTTGAGGAAGTTAATAAAAAATTGAATGAAGAAATTATTAAACAAAAACAAGCAGAAGAAAAAGTTAGAAAAGCTCTTGAAAAAGAAAAGGAACTGAGTGAACTTAAAAGTAAATTTATTACAATTGCATCTCACGAATTCCGAACGCCACTTGCGACAATGTTGTCTTCAACCGATTTAGTTGAATTTTATCATAAAAATAATTTAGAAGAAAAGTTCAACATTCAGCTTGAAAGAATTCGAAATAACATTAATCATCTTACCGGAATAATTGATAATCTCTTAGTTATTAGTAAAGTTGATTCTGGTAAAATTGAATTTGAACAATCTTATATTAATTCTTTTGAATTTATGAGTGAGATTTATGAAGATACAAAAGTTAATTTGTTACCTAACCAAACATTGAAATTCAATAATTCAATTCCTGATAAATATCTGTTTATAGATAAAAAACTTTTCAGAATTGTTCTGATGAATATTATATCCAATGCGATAAAATATTCACCTAATGGCGGTGAAATTGAAATTGAATTATATTCTGAAGATGGTCAAATTGTTTTCAAAATTTCAGATAACGGTATAGGCATTTCTGAAAAAGACAGAAATTATCTCTTTCAGGAATTTTACCGGGCGACGAACGTTGGTAATCTGACAGGTTCAGGAATAGGATTAACGATAGTTAAAAAGTATGTCGAACTGCATAATGGTAAAATTGAAATTTATAGTAAAGAAGGTGAGGGGACAATCTTTTGGGTTTACATTCCTGAAGACAAAAAATAATAATTTTATTCAAAGGTAATTTTATGAAAACATTAGATGGAAGAAAAGCGGAAATACTGGTTGTTGAAGACGAAGCCGAACTGAGAGAAAACATTTGCATTATTCTTCAGCTCAATGGTTATGAAGTAAAGTATGCTGAAAATGGAATGGATGCTCTAAAAATGTTAAACTCAATCAATCCCGATTTAATAATTTCAGATATTATGATGCCTCAGATTGATGGTTATGAATTGTATGAAAGAATCAGGAATGAAGAGAGGTTCAGGTTCACTCCATTTATTTTTCTCACTGCAAAAAGTGATCTTCAATCCCTTAGACAAGGATTAAACATTGGAGTAGATGATTATATCACTAAACCTTTTTCAGCAGATGATTTATTAAAATCAATTGAAACGAGATTGGAAAAGATTAGAAACTTTAATAAAAAGATTGAGAAAATTTTATCAGGGATCAGAGTTTCACTTCCACACGAGTTGAGAACCCCACTTGTAGGAATTTTAGGTTTGTCTGAACTTATTATTAATGATCACAAAGAATATTCGAAGGAAGAAATTTTAGATTTCGTTGAAAGAATTCACGTTAGTTCAAAAAGGTTGTTAAATCGCATTGAAAAATTTCTTCATTTAACTGATTTGGAACTGTTGGTTAATTCAAATTCGGAAATTAAAAATTATGAATTGGATATTAATGAAGAAGAAATAAAACTGATAGCTTTTGATAATTTCATAGTTAATCCAAGAATGAAAGATATATTTTTTCATATTGAAAAATCTAAACTTAAAATACATCCAAAGTTTTTCTCAGCATTGATATCAGAGCTTTTAGAGAATGCTTGCAAATTTTCTTCAGATGGAAGTAAAATAAATTTAATAGGAAGTGCTCAAAGAGATTTATATAAATTATCTTTCGAAGATCAGGGTAAAGGAATGGCGGAAATTGATTTAAAAAATCTTACCGAGTTTTTTATGGTTGATAAAGAAAACGGAAAAATTTATGGAAACGGTATTGGGTTAGTCTTTGTTAAAAGAGCAGTAAATTTATTTAATGGTAAGATTGAATTGGAAAGTAAATTAGATGAAGGAACAAAAGTCAACATATTTTTACCAATCTGCCCAAATGAAGAAAACTAATTTGAATTATTTTTCACTGCAAATCTTCAATGACTAATGATAAGTGACAGATAACCGATAATAGGAATTTGAATTCCCATTTCACACAATAAAATTATTGTGCTTCTTCAGATTGAAGGTATTTTAAGATTACTTCGCTAAGCTTCTGAGGTTGGACTGTTATTGCAAATATTTCATCAATATTTTGAGGTAAGTTTTGCTTATCTGCTGTAAGATAAAGAAGATTGGAATCAGGTTCTACTAAATATATCAAAACGGAATCGGGGTTAGTGGTTTTAATTTTTTCGATAATTAGATTGTTCACGATTTCGTCTGGTTGTTTTTCAAGAATCACTACTCTATGAAACTTCTGTAAAAATAGATTAAATGCCTTGTGTGGGATTGGTTCGTAATCACTTGGTTCAATATTGGCGGATAACAAATTTAGTATATCTGAGAAGAGTAATTTATTACGTCCTATGTAAATAATTGATTTATTTTTCTTAATTGAAAAAACTTCAATGTCTTTTCGCTCTCTACTATTTTTAAGAACTTTTACAACTCTTTCGTGAATTATTTGAGGGGAAACAGGTTTGAGGATATAATCATCAACTTTCAAACTTAATATATCTTTGATGATATCAGGGTCACTTAATGCAGATAGAACAATAGTAGGAATGTTCTTAAATCTTTCATCAGCTTTTAACAGAACAATTAAATCTTTTCCTGTCATTATTGGCATCATATAGTCAACAATCATTATATCGGGTATATCCTGCTCAATCAAAGCCAGTGCTTCTCTTGCACTATTTGCTTCGCTGACATTCATTTGCATTCTTTTGACGAGAACCCTCGAAACCACTTTGGTTATGACCGGATCGTCATCAATCACCAAAGCTTTTAATACTTTTTGTTCTGCAAGCATATTATTTTTAATTCAATTTTCTCAAAAATAGAAATAAATGATTATTCATCAAAAATCACAGATTTTTTTTAACTCTAAGTGAGTTTGTTATAACTGAAACGGAACTCATTGACATTGCGAGTGCTGCAAATATCGGATTCAGTAAACCTAA